>Ga0209253_10000562_pt1 | contig 32112 bp, 30 predicted proteins | sample FrelakmetBRP12BR_FD_187145 | JGI IMG/M metagenome (GOLD analysis project Ga0209253, IMG submission 187145) | Freshwater lake sediment microbial communities from the University of Notre Dame, USA, for methane emissions studies - BRP12 BR (SPAdes)... | ecosystem: Environmental > Aquatic >... | reverse complement strand
ATTGATTTGCCGAACATTGCGAGCAAAAAGTCTTTTAGACTAACAGAACCAATAATTTATACAGAAGAAAGAGACTACTTCAAAAGCTCAACAAAAGTTCTGCTGAGAAACTCATTTACTTTTTCGAGTGGTTTTGATTGTGTGGTTAATGGAAAAATACCTATTAATGCCGGAACAGCAAGTTCTTCAGCTTTAGTTGTAACTTGGATAAACTTTTTATCACGGATGAGTGATCAATCGACAGTATTACCTACGGAAAAATTAGCAAGATACGCTTATGAAGCTGAAGTTCTTGAATTTTCGGAACCCGGTGGAATGATGGATCAGTACTCAGCTTCCTATGGTGGAATAATAGGTGAGATACATTATCGGAAATGTCATAAACCATGAAAAATACACCATAAAAGATGCAATTGGAACAATAGAAAGGACTTGTGCGTTTATCATTTTAAAAACTAGGAGAATTATGGTTGGTGGCCCAATATAAATGATAATAAAACCCAAAATAGCTATAATATAACTAAATGGCGGGCGAAATCTGTCTACAATCCGATTTTCAAACCATTTTTGAATTTCCATTGCACCATCGGAAGTTTTCTGTCCCATATAAAGCATTTCGCCAAATGGGTATACAACAATAAAAACACCTAATCCCATTAATGTAGTTGGCAATAATAAAGGAAATTCAAAAGCTTCAAAGAGTGCGGGATCAATGGGAGCAATCTTTGCTCGGTTGGAAATAATTGTGGATGAAATCATTGCAGCAATGAAGAGAATCACAGCAGTGAGCATAACTGAAAATAAAAGCATCGAAAATCCGATCCAAAATTTGTCTCGAGCCCGCGTTCGAGGTGCAATACGCAATTCATTACGGAGGTACTCCCAAGTCCGTAAAATAATAAGGAGAGCAGTAATTGCAAATAATATACTCAAACTGAGGTTTAAAGCACGACCTGAAATTTGTAGCATGATGGATAACCCTTTTCTGATCTTTTATTTAAGAACAAGAATCCGTTCTTTTGGAAAAAAATCTGAATAATAAATCAAATTATTTGTTACGCTTTAATATATTGTCCATTATTCGTTGGATAAGTATCAACTAAATGAAAAGCGATTTTTTTTTAATACGGGATTATCATAATAAAGCAGATAATGAAAATCGCTGAAAAAAGGAAAATCAATCCAAAATTATTTGACAAGGCAGCAAGATTAATTCATGGATCCAAATACTTGGTTGTATTAACGGGTGCAGGAGTTTCTACTGAATCAGGGATCCCTGATTTCAGAAGTCCCGGAACAGGTTTATGGTCAAAATATTCTCCCGATATTTCCTCATTATCAAATTTCTTGCAAAATCCCTCCTCATTTTGGAAAATGGCTAGAGAAATGGCTCCCTTGATTGTGAAAGCAAAGCCTAATAAAGGTCATTATGTGATAGCAGAACTTGACAAAATGGGAAAATTGAAGGGATTAATTACCCAGAACATTGATGGATTACATCAAAAAGCAGGAAATGCAATTGTGCAGGAAATCCATGGAAATGGAACAGAAATGAAATGTATTGCATGCCATGGACGATTCGATATAAAAATAGTCTTGAAAACGCATAAGTCAGAAGATGATAAATATCCACCGACATGTCCTCAATGTGGAGGAATGTTATTATTAAATGTCGTGCTGTTTGAACAAATGCTACCTCGTGGAATGTGGTTTGAAAGTGTGGCACTGTCCCAAAAAGCCGATGTAATGCTTGTGGTCGGATCTTCATTACTTGTAGCACCAGCAGATATGCTCCCCCAATACACACTGAAATACGGAGGAAAATTAATTATCATAAATATGACCGCTACAGATTTTGATAAACATGCAGCTGTTGTAATTAAGGGTGAATCGAGCTACATACTAGCTCAAATAATGAATAAATTGCGATCTCTAGAAAAAGATAGCAGTGACAGTCAACCGAAAAAGAAGAAATTTCAACGAATAAAATTCAAGTAGGGAGAACATTGTTCGTAAAAGAAAGAAATAAAATTCCGCTTCCTACTCAAAATATTCAAATCAGACTTGCACTTGTATATCCCAACTTATACGAAATGGGAATGTCAAGTTACACGGTGCATTTATTATATTCCCTTTTTAATTCCTACCCAGGGATTCGATGTGAACGTTTTTTTATTCCAAACAAGAAAGATACAGTTAATTCGATGAAATCTATGGATAGTGGAAGCAATTTAGCCGATTTTGACGTTATTGCATTTACTATCCATTATGAATTAGATTATGAGAATGTATTATGGGTTTTGGATACATTACATATCCCATATTTTGGAAACAATCGTCAAGAAAATAACTATCCTTTAATAATTGCAGGTGGATCCGCAGTAAAATCAAATCCTTTATTATTACTGCCTTTTATGGATCTTTTGGTATTTGGGGATCTAGAACCAGTTTTTGAAAATCTCTGCCAATCTCTCGTCAAGATTTTTGAGAATAATCAGAATTTTCATGATTTTATAAATAAACCAAATTTGAAAATCCTTCAGGATAGTTGTTTTTTACCAAATGTTATCATATGCAAATATGCCTTGCAACATCTCTCATCTGAAAATACGGAATATAGTTTATTTCCAGTGAATCGGAAGCATCTTGGAAATTTAGATGAATCTATTTGCCCGATTAGACAAATTTTACCACAATTTCAATCCTCAGAGGACAACTTAGTTTTTGGAGAGACGTTTTTGCTAGAAATCAACCGTGGGTGTCCGAGTGGGTGCAGATTTTGTTTAACGGGATATATAAATCGTCCATTTCGTAATCGATCTTTCTCACAAATAAAGCATATTATCGATGAATCTATCAAAAATACGGGAGCTAAGAAGATAACTCTAATTGGTTCTGCCGTTGCAGATCATCCAAATTTCTTGGAAATATGCCAATATATTGTTGATAAGGGATTACAAATAATGATCCCATCAATCCGAATCGATCGCATCACTCCTGAGATACTCTCAATTTTGAGGAGGGGGAGAGTGAAATCCTTAGCAATTGCTCCCGAAACAGGATCAGATGTTCTCCGACGAACTCTAAATAAAGGAATTTGTAACTCGGATGTTGTAGAGAAGTGCAAATGGATTTTCACAGAGGGATTTCACTCAATAAAGCTCTATTTTCTTATTGGTGTACCATTTGAAACTCCAGATGATATTCTCGCTATTGTGGATCTTGTTAAAAATATAATCCTCAAATCCGGAACGTCCATTCCAAAAAATGGAATTCGATTAAGCATTAATCCATTTATTCCTAAACTTTTTACTCCTTATAATGGATATACTTTTCATTTTATCGATAAAAAAATGCAATATATTAGGAACACAGAAAAATTCCTCCAATCAGAATTAAAAAAATTGCCAAATGTAGAATGTGAGTTCCTAAACTGGAAAGAATCACGATTACAAGCCATATTATCCCAATTGGACGAGACTTTTGCTCCATTATTGGTGGAGTTTTATGAGAATGGAGCACTTCCAGTGACGATGAATATATTAGATAAGCAAAAAGGCAATATTGTGACTAAGTTTCTTCAAGATACGTTCGATACATTCACCATATCTCAGTCCACTGAATGGAGTTCATATTCTGAGTCTATTCAAATGAAAAAACTTCAAAAAATCATTAATACAGGATTTCGGAATGGATATCTGTTGCATGAACTAAAAAGTGCCAAATCAGGGAAACTATTCAGCTGCGAGGTTGATTGTAACCATTGTGGAATATGCTGAAATAATTATCGGAGATTTTTTCTTTCTTTTCTGCTGGCTTTTACCCATTCCCCATAAATTTGTATTACAGTGTAGTTCGTCTTTGTGCATTTTGGACATTCTTTGCCAGTAAGTTTCACAAACACATAATCTCCTGATTCGAAAGGACGTTTTGATTTGTAACCGCAATTTGAACATTGTAATACACTAGTCTTTTTCTCAATCATGTTTTTCTTAATATTTTCACCAAGTGACGGTATTGGCGGTAACTGAGGTTCCTCACTCATATTCGATCTAACCTTGCTTAACGTAAAAAAAACTAAAAATGTTTCCCTTGAATTACAGAAACACACCAATAATAATCTTTTTTGCTGTAAAAACTCAATATAACATAATGTCAAACACTTCAGATATGTCCATCTGTATGGTGTGTAAGAAATCTAAGGATATTACAACTCTTCATTACTGTCTTTGTGATAAAGCTGTGTGTGGTAAGTGTGTAGGAATCCTAAAAACAGATAAGATCCATTATAAATGTCCTAATTGCGGAACGATACAAGATTTAGAATCCACGAAATTATTTCGAATTCATACTGAATAGTTTGATAGCATTATGAGTGACCCATCCTCCCATGTTCTATATAATAAATATTTCCGTTTATCTTGGTTATTGCTGCTTTTCCCTTTATACAAAATTATTAGGGCTATTATTGAGAAAAATGTAAATACTTTAATCCTATACACCTTCATAATTGCGGTACTTATTCTGATCTTGATCTGTACCTCGATTGTCTTTAAAAAAAATATGAAAAAACGTTTGAAAGATGTATCTTCAAAATAGCAGAAATTAGGTGATTTTGGACGAGTAAATCAAATATTGTATCCAAAAGTGAGTTTTTACGCAGATTTCCCATCAAATTCTCTATCTCGGAGAAATTAATGAAAATTCATGTGGTTTTGATTATTATTATAAGATTTCTGGACGGTTTTATTCCGTCAATATTTCATTTCCATATATCAATTCGGTGACAAAATCGGTATTTTGTCGACAATTGGGTGTTACACTCCCATAGATTTAAATATTCATGCGGTTTTATTTCTTCTTAATTATTTTAAAAAATAATTGAACTAAATTAAGATAAAAACAACAAAGTGAAGATCATGCCCTACGATGTTAAATATATTCGATCCAGCAAGATAAAAGAATTATTCGAAGTTGGAGGCCAGAGTATCCGAATTTCTGCGGAAGCAAAAGACTTAGTCCACAAGTTTCTTGATGACGCAGTCAAAAAAGGTGTCCAAGAAATTTTAGATAAATTGCCAAAGAAATCAAAAGGCGATTCTAAAGGCGATTTGAAGCGAATTACCATTTTTCCATCGGATTTTGAGCCACAAACCCAATAAATTTCTTTATAAAATTCATATCTATTTTTTTTCTTTCTATAGACGTTCTTCTTTGCCAGTGAATGCGCTTACTGAGATTTTCCCAATTGTAACTTTCTGAACAGCAGAATCCGATATAAATTTTTTTTTAGTTTTCTCTATTAATGCAGGATTTTCCAGTTTCTCAATCAATAAAGAAAGAGCGTGCTTTTTCTCACATGCATCCACAATGAAACTGACTACTCCCTCAAAATGAACGGATCTATAAGCATATAAACATTGAGCTTCTTTATAAGCCAAACCTTCCAGAATCTGGCCATATACTAACGGATTTGCGCGCAAAAAATCTAACTTTTTCCCTTCGCTTGCACAATGGAAATAAAAGCAATTCTGGTTGGGATCATACCCATAATTAACTGAGACCAAATACGGATTATTGTTCATGCATAGTGCCATTGTAAGATATTCCTGTCTGTTGACGATAGCTAAGATATCTTCCTTTTTTGTGATTGCCTTGTCGGATCGACGCAAATGATAGTTTTGCATAATTATATTCTCCTAATTCAAGTGTTTTCGATATAATAACTCTTTTTGATCTTTCTTGATATTCTGTGGTAGGTAGTTCATCTTTTCAAAAAAGTGTTGTGCACGTTCATTATCGGGATTAATGCGGATATTAATGATACTTAATCTTAGATTTGTTTGAACCACATATTCCATTAGTTGAATTACATCGACACTAACGCCTGTACCCCATACAATTTGAGATAGGACGATTTCCAGAGAGCAGGATTGTGTCGTTAAGTTCACATTTCGCACACCTACCCATCCCACAATGGCATTATTGAATTCTACCACATAAATTAAGGATTGATTACTAAACCATATTCGGTTAGTATGAAGTATTTTGGGAGGGTGGGGAAAGATAAGAGGTTTCATTTCTTTAATGATAGCACGTAGCGTTATTACATGTCTTCGCCGTATTCGATGTAACACAAGCGTTGTTCCTTGAATTTCGTGAGGAATTTGATAGCGCATCATTACAATATTAGTAACTTTAAATAAAAAGCTGTTAGGAGACCTAAAGGTGCATTTAATATTATTACAGATAGTTTTTAACGAGTAGGGGGGATATAATGATTTAATGACGAATGAGCACGATCCCCAAATTGCTCGTAATGGGATCAATAGCAAGGATACAAAAAAAAGCACTAAACCAAAAAAAAAGCGACAAAAGTCTGCACTCGGGGAAAATTCAGAAGAAATATCTGCTAAAAAGAATGAAAATCAAGGTGATAACATTTCTATTGAAGCGGATATGGGGGATTCAGATATCAAAATTATGGACATGTCTGCTGAAGTCGATAAATATGCAGATATTGACTTTAATGATGATGAACAATTAAAATCCATGCTAAAGGATTTCAGCGATGTTGAGGATTTAAGCATGGAAGAAATGATTGAGATCCAAAGCGCGATTGATGATGTAAAGGGGATTCCTGAAGATAAAATTGAACCAGAAGATTTCACACTTGTGGAAACTGTGGAACCTAGTTTTGATCAGTATGAAGGATGGGGATTATATGAAGAAATAAAACCAGAATTTAAACCTGAGATTTCCGAGGATTTGGAATCTTTAATCCAAGAAGAACTCGAACGAAAAAGAAAAAAGACGAAGATCATCACGGAGGAAGAATTTAAGCAGTATTGCTTGCAAAGAAAATCCAGGATCTGGTATCATGCTCTTTGGACATTAGTATTTGATATTGAAGATCATGAAGCGAGTAAGGATATTCTTTATGAATTGTTAAAAGAATTGACATCTAAGAGTCCAATTGATCCTATTGATGAACATAAATTCTATTTTGGTTTGGGATTCATCTTGCGATTGTCATTAAATGGAACGAAAGTGATTGAATTCAGGGGAGAAAAACTCAAATTAAACGTGGGAATCGATATCCTAAATGATATTCTGCATGAAGTGGGTCCTCCTGTTAGTGAACGACCTATTATCAGCGATTCTGAAAAGAAAAAGATGTTTAAGAATTTTCTAACAGATGATTTCTCTGACATCTAAGATATGGGTAAGGGATAGGAAAAAATGTTGAAGAGTTTTCGAATCAAAGACAACCATCCAAGATTAGTATTGATTGGTAACAGTAATGTGGGAAAATCTACAATTGCAAAATACTTTCTTCATAATAAAAAACTCGCAACAGGGGCAATAGGAAAACAAGCAGGGAGTACGGTTGCGTTGAAATTATATCGAGACCCTGCATTACCATTTGATATTGTGGATTTGCCAGGATTTGGAGCAATGACACGTACATCGAAAGATAGAAAAGATAAAATCCATACCGAGATCGTCCAGTATGTGGAACGTGATAAATCTAATATTTTTCTGATAATGGTGATCATTAGCGGACTTCGTGTATTAGATGAATTAGAAAAATGGTATTATCAAGATGAGACAACAATACCTCTCACATTTGAGTTTATCTCGTGGATTGGAGGGCAGTTGGGTTTACCGTGTGTTATGGTGGTTAATAAAATTGATCGATTGAAACACAAGGAAATCGAGCAGATTACACACGAACTCAATAAAATCCTAGAGGATTTCCAATGTGATATGAATACTCAGACTCCAAATGGATTAATGAAAATATTCACCGTTTCAGCTAAAAATGGAGTAAATATGCAAGAATTAAAACGATTTGTTGAAGATCGCTTCAATTTAACTAATCAGTGACCACTGAAAGACATAATTTTCCCACAAAATAATGGTACAAGCAGTTAAATCATGAAGAAATCTACTGTTAGCAGTGAGTAATCTAAGTTTTAAATCAATTTATCAGCAGTTTTGATGAGATTGGATCAAAAATACGACACTTTAGTTAGATTGGATCAAATTAAAAATATTTAAATAGGACTACTTGCGTTTAATACTAGGCTTTTTTCCTAGAAAACTTATCCGCATGTGGTATGTAGATGTTTATTTTATTTTAGGTGTGCGGTCAATTTTTACAAAAGTGGCTCGAGTTTATGGTTTTGGTGATCCTTAATTGGTCTTTTCGTTAAATGGAATAATATTATACTATATAAACGACCGTTAGATTTATTAATCAAATTTTCTGTCAAGATGTTATACTACTTATTTGCAGAAAAGGATTTTATTTTGTAGTATGAGTTTTTGTAAAGAACTTAGGTGATAAAAAACTGCGGCTCGGATACATACTCGGATGCACTCCCAAGCATATTATTGTGCGAGCATCGCATGATAAGAAGCTCCCTACCATCGGATTAGATATCTATGATGAAGGAGCTCAGCTAGTGGGAAAAATAACCGATATCATTGGCCCTGTTTATAATCCATACTTCAAAATAAAACCCTCTCATCCATTAAATCTTTCATCTTCTTCTTTTTCATCTCATATCGGGGAACCTCTGTATGTTTTAACAGGCTCTAGGAGAAAGAATCTGCCTAAAAAAGGGAAATTTTCAGGAAGAAGAATGAAAGCTAAACGGCAACCAAGTAATAAACCTGAAAAAAAAATCCAGAAAATTCCAAGAAATACCGAAAAGATCTCTAAAAATAAAGCCAGTTCTCCTAAGTAGTTGTTAAATACAATCCAAAGTGAAAATGGCATATGGTTAGCGAAGATGTGAATCAACAAATTCATGAATCGATCCAAATTTGTGTTGATTGTGGTTCGATGATGACGATTCGTGATAGCAATAGGGGGGAATTAATTTGTGTAAATTGTGGTCTGGTAATAGATCAGGGTGGGATTGACCAAGGTCCTGAATGGAGAGCATTTGATTCGCAACAAAGAGAAAGGAGAACTCGTGTTGGGGCTCCCATGACGCATACGATCCATGATCATGGTTTGTCTACAATAATTGACTATAAGGACAAAGATTATTCGGGTAAGGATATTCCTGCTAAGGTTCGTCCTCGTTTCCGTCGCATGCGTGAGTGGCAACGTCGAATTCGGGTAAATGATGCAATCGAACGCAATTTAGCATTTGCTCTTGGTGAATTGGAGAGAATGGCAAGTTCCTTATCTCTTTCAAAATCATTGCGCGAAAATGCATCTAAAATCTATCGCAAGGCCGTGGAAGAAGGCTTGATTCGCGGACGAAGCATCGAGGGAGTTGCAGCTGCGTGCCTATATGCATCTTGCAAAGAAGCAACCTTCCAAAACATCGAGAAACGGTCACCTACTAAGCGTTCTATCACTCTAAGTGAAATAGCTGAAAATGCACGCGTGGATAAAAAAGAAATTGGTCGGAGCTATCGATTCATCAAATTTAAGTTAGGATTAAGGACTGAACCTATCAAACCTCGAGAATTTGTTACTCGATTTATCAGTGAGCTGAAATTGACCCAAGAGGTAGAATTACTTGCAAATAAAATCGTATCTGCAGCGGAACGTCGAGGATGCACAAGCGGTAAAAATGCACAAGGAGTCGCAGCTGCAGCGATTTACTTATCCAGTAGAATTTATAAAGAACATCGCACTCAACGAGATATTGCACGAGTATCGCAAGTCACCGAAGTTACAGTTAGAAACCATTTTAAAGAATTAACCAAAATTTTGAAAATCCCTACTGATGTAATCAAAAAGAAATAACTCAAATTTTCCCATTTTTTATTAGAATTCTTCCAATGAATTAGATATAAGTACCTTACGCAGCATATTTTTTCTGTGGAATCTCGTGGATAATATAAATGTCCATGATTAAGTCTATTATCTGTTTTTCCAACCAAGAAGCACAGAAGGGATTTGAGTGGAAGAAAAACATAAAGAAGTTGTCTTGAATGTCCTAAAAAAGATTCTTGCGATTAGCCCAGGGATTCGATATGTGATAATCATGGATGCGTCGGGAATTACTCTGGCATGTGTAAGTAAATTTCAAACCGAAATGAACTTGGATAGATTTGGTGCAATTTCCGGAACCATTTACCACACTATTGAAGAGCAAGGATTCCTTATTGGATATGGAAAAATCAAATCCCAAATTACTGAATATGAACAAGGTCTTATTTTCTCCCAAGGTTTAGGGAACAGTTATCTGATTGTCGCTACAGATTTGATGGTAAACATGGGAATCGTTCGGGGATTGATGAATAAATACAGTCCCCTTTTAGGCAAAATCATGACAGCAAGTTTCGAAACAATTGCTTCTGTACCTGAAGACATCCGAACCATCTACAAAGAGCAAAATATTTTTTAAATTAGGATTTCCTACCTATATTAAGGGTTGGGAGCATAGGAACGGTATATCCAACCCACTAACCATCAATTTCCTTGCTAGGATATACCATTAGCTCGATGAAGTTCTCCATGGATGGAATTTAGGCTCCTATGCTAGGGATCATTTTCTATACCACCCGAATTGCTGAACTGTTATCATTAGATGAATCCTCAAACAATTCGCCCAATAGGTGGGATTTGAAAAATATTCTCAGAATTTCGCCTTAGATTTTGCTCGCGTTATCATTTTTATCAAACGCGTCCTCGATTGCGTAAGGCTTTTGTTCCTCATCGAATTCCCCATACAAATAAATGAAACGAACCATATCTACTTTATGATCCCTTGTTGAAGTTTGAAATTGATGTTTTTCCGCAAATAACCTTTTTGTTATATTCTAGTACGGTTAAATTCAAAGGATATGATTTAACTAACGTTCCAACTTCAACAGGAAGAGCAGACATGCTTGTTCGAGTCATTAGAAATATTATCTATAGTAAAAATGCTTTTGAGTCAAAAATGGGATTAGTTTTTTTTCCGAATGCCACTTTCTTGGCAGAAGTATCTGAATTCTCAGGATTGCATGATAGGAATGCCTTCCTAATTTGTCCTCAATCGAACTATTTTCAAAAGTCTCCGTTTAAAATCTCATCAGAACATGAATTACTGAATTGTTTTTATGAGTCTTTTTTGCATTTAGGAGATGAGTTTTCGGATTCTCTGTTTTTTCGAACATATTCCATGAATTTCTATGAATGTATTGATATATTGATTGAAAATGGAATAAAAATGTATCTGTTGCATGAAAATGGTAGGATAATAAGAGATTTCGATGAGACGACAGAGAGAATGAGTTTCTTGTTGGGAGATCAATTTGGGTATAACGATCTTGATTTGGCTAGATTGTCATCGAAAGTGGAAGGAATTTCGCTAGGAGCAACCTCTTATCTCGGATCCAGCGCCATAACTTTGATCAAATGGATGCTCTGGAAAGCTGGAATCATCTAAGAATCCGTGATATTATATAGCATTTAATATTACTGAAGATAATGGTTCTTAATAATTATAGAGCGCTTGCAGAAAAAATTGTTTCCAGTCAAGTTAAATTTTTTGTTCGTATTGGGATAAAACCAAATATTTTATCTCTTTTTGGATTATTCATGGCAACTCTGGCCTCTATATGTTTCGCATTACCTCAATATTTTATTGATTCGATCTGGGGATGGATCCCACCGATATTTTTTTTCCTTTCAGGTTATCTGGATCTCATTGATGGAGGGGTTGCTCGAGAATCAGGAACAGCTTCGAAATTTGGAGCCTTTCTCGATTCAACATTAGATAGATTTGGAGATTCTTGTTTTATTATTGGTTTAATGATTGGAAATATGTTATGGAATCCTAGCTGGATTGGTGGTGTTCAGTTAAATAACATTTTTGGATTTATTGGGTTATCCATAACCCTATTAATCAGTTATACCCGATCCCGTGCAGAAAATGAGGGTGTGGATATGAAAGGAGTGGGAATTATGGAGCGAGGAGAACGATTCTTTGCATTGTTAGGTGGTTTTATTATTGAAGCAATTCTGCGAAAAATCATTCCATTTTATAACAAAGCATTTTTCCCCGTGTTTTATTGTGTATATTTGATATTATGTACCTATACAGTTGTACTGCGGATTATACACAGTTACAAATGCTTAACTGGAAAATTGAGTAATTATCAGAAAGAATTTGAAAAAAAAGATAAATTATAATCGGCCGGTTTTCTTCCGATCAACCGCAGATCGTATTTTAACAACATGGCTATGAACTGCACAAGAAATGCATAGATGTTTCGTATTTTTATCATTTGGCAAGATTGCCCCTGCCTGCCGAAGTTCTTTGGCAATGACTCCCTCCATCAATCTAGTGGGACGCGTAACTTTTTTTGCTTTACTTCGAGGTACTAACCTATTACATCTAGTGCATTGCACCATAACATTCCCGCCACCTTTCGAAGTTCCTGAATTTTTTCTCTTTTTAGGCATATATATGAACTCTTTTGAATCTCTTATTGACTTATATAACTGAAAAACAGAAACGCTTTCTGCATAGAATTTTGTTCTATATGTAATTCTTGATCAAGTATGGGCAAGATTAAAAATTTTCGAGACTTGAGAAGATTAATGAACAATCAGAGAATTATCCTCCCAATTAGCAAAAATGAAAATTATACGGTTCAGCCGACTAAAATAATTGCTCTGGGTTTAAATTACGCTGAACATGCTCACGAAACACGAAGAGAACCTCCAAAAGAGCCGATTTTATTTCCAAAAACACCAAATGTTCTCATCGGGCATGAAGAACCTATTATTTACCCAAAAATTTTGCACGAGATCGGTTTCGAACGCGTGGATTATGAAGGAGAACTTGCAATTATTATTGGTAAAAAATGTAAAAATGTACAAAGGAAAAACTATTCGGAATTTGTTTTCGGATATTCTTGCTTTAATGACGTGACTGCGAGGGATCTGCAATTGCACGATAGAGCGAAATCTTGGCCATGGTTTAAATCGAAAAGTTTCGATACCTTTGGACCGATTGGACCAAAATTAGTGTTACAGGAGGATATAGGAGATCCAAACAATTTACATCTGCAAACCCGACAAAATAATAAAATGGTACAAGAAACAAATACATCGGAGATGATTTTCCCAGTGGATTTTCTTTTAGAATATATATCTAAGTACTTCACACTTTTTCCAGGTGATATTATTGCTACTGGTACTCCTTCCGGAATCGGTGCTTTAGCGGTCGGAGATACTATTGAAGTAGAGATCCAAAAAATTGGTATATTGAAAAATCCTGTGAAAGCAGAATGAATTCACATCCTCCGATAATTATTCTTGATTTTGATGGAGTAATTCTCCCATCTATTGGAGCAAGATTGGCCTTACTGAAATTACTAAAAGATCCTCGGTATAATTGGAACAAATCTGCAGTAGAAAAGATAACTACTCTTGATTTCATTCGGAGAGTGGAAAGTATTAATTCTAATAAAAATATCCAAGTAGCATACACTATTTTTTCCTATTTTAAAGAGATCCTACCGAATTTTTTAGACCGGATTCGATTTCTGGTGAATTTACAAAGAAATTTTAGAAAAATGGAATATAGTCAAGCTCAATTTTTCCCATACGTAATTCCTACATTAAGTGAGCTGACCAAAATCGCCCTTATTGGTATTTGTACCAATTCAGAAGAAAAGAGAATCAATCGATGGTTATCCTATTATTCGATATCTTCAATGATTTCGGCATTTTCCAGTAGAAAGGATCGTAAACGCTATGGTGTAAAGCCGGATCCCCGAATATTGTTACTAGTTTTATGGAGAATAAAAAAGAAAGCAAATATTAGAGGGGGAATTGATAAGAATAGAGTGTATTTTGTAGGTGACAATATTACGGATGTACTTGCTGCAAAAAATGCAGGAGTAAAAAGTATTGCTGTATTAAGCGGTCATGCGACCCGAAAAGAATTAGAAGAGATTAATCCGGATTTTATCATACCAACATTACAGGATATTTTCTCCGTACCCGATCTTTCAAATACTATTTGAGAAATATCCCACAAAATTTATGTTGAATGTCTTATTTTTCTACAAAAAAAGAATCTTTGTGAATACAGTGTTTGAAATTGATAGTTTTGAATCAGATGAAATACAAAAGATCGTGAAGCGAATTAATCTTATCCAAATTAAGCAAAGTGGCAAGGTGGCAAAATTAGAAAAAATTGTCGAAGAACTCAAACCATTTCTTTCGACTGACAAAAACTCCATCAAAGCTAAGGAATCATTAGAAGTTTATCTATCTTTAATGGATGATCATCCCGAGATCATCTCTGAAGATCTGATTGAATCGTTAAGTACTTTAGTAACATCGGATATCGATGAAATTCGATTAGATGCGATCATCCTATTAGGCACTATCATGTTAAAAATGGTAGAAAAAGGTAAAGTAGTCCAAGGGACATTAATCGATATTTTTGCTAATCTATTGGAAGATGAGATTGTTGAAATTCGAAGTAATGCGCTGTTTTTCATAGAGGAACTTCCCGAAGAGTATTACCCATATTTGGGTTCCAAACTTCAAAAATTAATAGAATTCCTTGAGGAAACGGATGATTCAGCCGTAATAGAAGCCGTTTTGCATGTTCTTTCCAAATTATGGAAAAATTCTTTACCTGTTATGGTAAATGTATTTCAAGTCTTCTCAAAAATTTATATTGAAACACCGCTAAGAGAAAAAGAAGAGAAACTGTTAGATTTTCTAAGTACAGGACTCAAGAACCTTGAAATCTTTGTGAAAACCGAGAAAACAATCTCCAAAAAAGATATTATTTTATTCTTGGGGGATAGATACCCGCTCCTTAAAATCTATGATATCGATAAAATTGCCCATGAAGAAGCAATGGATCCAAGGGATGTAGAAAAAAATTTTCAAGAGATAACTGGAGATGAAGAAATATTTCGGTTCTTTTACCAAGATAAGAAAAAATATTTTATCGAGATTGAAACCAAACCTTTGGTAAAGTTATTATCGAAACAAGTACGAATCGAGGACCTATTAGTGATGTTGGGAACCGAAACTTTGGACGCAATTTCATTACTTAACTTGCTTGTCAGAAAACTTGTCAAAGCAAAATTGATTCGAGGATACCTATCAAAAACTCATTTCTATTCGTATGACTCCATTAAAGAATCCATGATGAATGATATTAGGCAAAACGGAGAGATAAATTTGGATGATTACGCAAAACGTATCGACTATGAGTTTGCACTACAAATCACAGAAAATATCAATAAAGAAACAAAATTTAAAGGAATATACTCCAAAAACAAAAGTCATTTCCTAACTCTTTCAAAAGTAATGAAAGAAATAGAACGAATTTGTATGAAAGATAGCATCTGTGATTTATCTGAATTTAAAACTAGCTATCTACCAGAAGATTACGAGTTAATTGAAAGCGAGTGTAAAAAGAATTTCTTTACTCAGTATCATGATGATCTGAAATGGCTGACAAATATCGGATACACTAGACTATCAGGGAGATTCAAACAAGGAGAAACTGTCGGTTACATCAATCTGAAGAATATAATTGATGTTGAACAAATTCCCGAATCTATAACAAATGAGATTTTTGCGCAATGGATTCAAAGCATTCCAGGAGTATGGGACAAAAACCACCAGATTTATTATCTGAATAAATATATCAAACAGAAAATAAAACAAGAAGAAAGTGCAACGCAGCAAATTGAGCGAGATAAATTAACTCAAATCCTTGCTGAAGACTTGAATATTGAGAACGAGACTATTATTTCCAATCTAAATCGAGAACGAGCAGAAATAATCAATCAAATTAAAACGAAACCATCGATCGATTTGAATACATACTGCCGCGTATTAGGCATGAAAAAAGAGGAATTCATCAATTTTGTGAATGAATTAGGAGTAGAATATCTGGTTCAACAAAATATTATGATTTTTGATCCCAATCAAATCGAACGTCGAAAGAAGGACGTCATCAATAAAATTTTGGAAATCGCTTTCAAAAATCTTGAATTAGACATACCCGATTTGTCTCGTCAATTGAACTTTAGCGAACATATGATTTCAGACATTATTTCAGAGCTATGGGAAGAAAAAAGTCTCGTAGGGATATTCATTAGTGATCAATTATTCGTTACTGATGCCGGAATCCGTGATAGAATCTTGAAAAATAAAGATTTTATCACTATGGATATTTTATTTCCCGAAGAGGAACTATCTGAGGAAAATCGATCGTATATACTCACAACTCTGGAGAAACTTGTAGATTCGGGCAAATTGATTGGAGAATTTGATCCGTCATCGGGACAGTTCCGTGGTGAGGAAGCTGTCCTAGTGAAACAATATGATGACGACCGATTGGACGCACACGATATGTTGGAAGATTATACGAAAATTATGCGAACTGTATGGCAAAAAGTCAAAGAGATCTATATGGAAAAAGAAGAAATTCGTCCTGGAGATATTAAACGCAAAGATTTTCTTGTAAAGAAACGTGTGTTAGAAGAAATTCAAAACTGGGAAAAGGGTTTGAAGCGCGCTATTAAGAAAGCGGAAGCATCCTACGATTCGCTAGATGATTCAGGGGAATTAACCTTTGGAGATATGTTAGAGAAAGAACAAACCACGGAAAAGATCGATGGTCAAGCTGTATTAACCGAGTTCAATCAATGGAAACAGATTATTATGGACATAGATGTTAATGTTGATATGATACCCGCTTATAAACACAAACTAAAAGAAAATCCCGAGAATAAAGAAATCCAGCAAAAATTAAACGAGCTGTTTGCGAAATTACGATTTAATGAAGCATTATAATCATTTTCCCATGTCTTTTTTCAATACCTCATCAAACACACCATACATTGTTTCATCAAATAAACATAGAATTATTTTGACATATGTATCGTTCGTAGGATCGCTGTATCGTTCAATGTACTTAAATACTGCAGATATTATAATTTCTGCACAAGTTTTAGCAGGAAATCCATAAACTCCAGTAGAAATAGCGGGTAATGCAATTGATTTGAGATCATTCAAACGGATATAATTCAAGGAATTTAATACTGCATCTTCAAGTAGTTCTTCAGCTTTTTGGGGAGGATACTGATGATAAATTGGACCCGCAGCATGAATAACATATTTTGCCATCAATTTACCTGCTCCAGTTATAACAGCTTCGCCCGTGTTAATGGGAGCGAGATTATTGCATTCTTCTTGAATTTCATTTCCACCTTTTCGATGAATCGCTCCTGCAACTCCTGAACCTAACACTAATTGAGTATTTGCTGCATTTACAATTGCATCCACTCTTAGATTCGTAATATCCGCCTGCACTAATTCAATTGTAAATCTCCCTATCTGGTACTTTCTCATTGGAATCTCAATCTTACAATCGATCGAATTTATATAAAAATCTTGGTTTACGGGACTTGTCAATTGGGCTGTGGAATACAGGATTAATAACGACGTCGGGCACGGGGATACGCTTTATACTTAGTACGTGGTTGGGTATTGATCCATTCATCTGTTGTTTTTTCATCAAGTTTAGATAATGAAAATAAGATATCATAAGTAATCCATCGAGATGCTTCAGGTTTCGGTTGATATTCCCACAATCCATAGGAACCTTGGATTTTTTTTAGATAGGTCAATAGGTCTGCAACACGTGGATCTGAGGGATTAACTCCGATTCGCCAACATAAATTCAAAATATGAGCAATGTCCCATCGTGTGTAGTAAGTTAAGTATCCATGTGCAGCTTCCATCCCTATATAACGAGCTACTTCAAATCCTAGGGATTGTCTATCTCGCGTCTCCCGTGCGAGTAATAGGTCAAGCACTTTTTTTATATCAGGATGACTGCGACGTTTTGGGTGATAGGAAAAAGCGGTTAACGCTCCCGTTGAATTCGATCTGCACCCCAAACGTGAATTAGGGAGTTGTCTGTATCCCACTACTTGATAACCTACTTTTCCATCGGGAGAAAGATATGTGGGCCATGATCCATCTTCTGCTCTTAATTCCAGTAGATAATCATACGATTTTTCTGAACGAGGATCATTTGCATACCCACACATTGCCAAAGCACGTAAGGGAATAGTAGTAATCATAGGAGAGATAACTTGACCATGGTTTGGGTGTTTAAAGGAGGATGTTCCGTCTTTGATTGGCCATGCGCCTGAGTTTAATTGATGAGAATATAAAAATTCGGCAGCTTTTTGGACTGGCAGGAAATTTTTGTCAAATCCCAAATACCCTAATCGAATAAGCGCATGTGCGGTATTTCGCAATTCACCTTGCAACTTTAAACCCAACACATCTGAGGATTTCCATGAACCATCCTTATTCTGTGAATTCACTAAATCCTTAATTATGGGATCTTCAAGACGCAATTGACATAATTCTTGAACCTCCTCATCGGAATCATTTCGATGGAGAAGATTTTTTAGTACTAAATAGCGTAGATTAGGTGATTTTTCTGCAAGGAGAAGCGGGATCCAAGTCATTTAGAATCCTCCAAGGTCTCTTTAATATATGGAGCAGTGGGAGTATTCATTTGAGCTAGTGTTTCAGGTGTGCCTGAAGCAATTAAATAACCTCCTTCGGGACCACCACCGGGTCCTAATTCAATCAACCAATCGCATGCAGCAAGAATATGGGGATTGTGCTCTACCACATAAACTGTGTTCCCTTCATCAACTAATCGTTTGAGAATTCCAATTAATCGCTCTACATCTTCGGAATGCTGACCCACCGAGGGTTCATCGAGCAATATTACTCCAGATTTAGTGGATTTACTTAACTCATTAGCAATTTTCATTCTTTGGGCTTCACCACCACTTAAAGTAAATCCAGGTTGTTGTAGTATCAAATACCCCAATCCCACTTCAATGGCAGCTTTCAAATATCGCTCGATATAACTGGAGTCATCCTTAAAAAGCTCATACACTTCCTCAATGGTCATGTTCCCCAAATCAGGTAACGAAACTCCATGTACTTTCACATCCCAAAGTTCTGGTGCATACCCAGTTCCTTTACACACCTCACATGTTTGATGAACAGTTGGTAAAAAACCCATATCCAACTGAATTCTCCCCCCACCTTTACATGCAGAACAACGTTTTTTAAGGTCATTATCGGTTAGATCCATTGCATCTGCATCCTCAGATTGTGCAAAAATTCTCGCAAAATGCTTGTATAATCCAAAATAGCTCATAGGACTGTATATTTTATTTTTTGATTGATCAATAAGCAAGATGTTGTTGGGAGCATTTTCTATAGAATCATATTCACCAGGTTCCATTCGTTCATTAGCTAATGACGTCGTATGTCGTCTTTTACCGAGAGCAATTCCAAGTGTATCTATGATCAACGAAGATTTTCCAGATCCAGAGACTCCGCACACTCCACAGAGAACTTTTAATGGTAAATTCACATCCAGATTTTTCAAATTATTTTCTCGAGCTCCGTGGATAGTCATCCATTTTTTGGGAGGAATTCTTGTGGGATTGTTTGATGCGTAAGTTTTTCTGTAGTGTTTCAACCATTGCGCTGTAAGTGTGTCTGTTTTTAGAATATCTTCTATTTTTCCTTTAGCTACCACCCTACCACCTTGTATTCCCGCACCCGGTCCCATATCGACGATGTAATCTGCACGCTTGATAATTTCCTCATCATGCTCTACAACAATAACAGTATTCCCTTCATTGCATAATTCTTTGAGCACACTGGATAAGTTCCCGACCTCGCTAGGATGAAGACCACGGGAGGGTTCATCCAGTAACAATGTAATAGATGTCAGTCCACTACCCAATGTGGAAGCTAGTCGTAATCGTTCATATTCTCCAGCAGAGAGAGTATATGTTGGTCGATCACAATTTAAATATCCTAATCCGACTTTGATGATACTATCCAGTCGTTTGGTAATCCTCTCCCAATATTGTTTCTGTAAGGAAAATTTGTCAAAAGATTTCATCGGTATTTTTAATAATATGACGTAAAGTTCTTTCAAAGGTAGTTGCCGTAATTCATGGATATTATGTCCGAAGAGAGAGATTGATAAGAGTTCTGGGCGAAGTTTTTGTCCTTTACACTCTGGACATCTGAATTTATCTGAATATGTATTGAAAAGGTCTCCATATGACCACCAGCTAAAACCCCCCCATTCGTGGAAAGGACCTTGCCATTTACTTTTTTTAGTAAGACCTGGTTTTTTTATTGAGTGTGACTCGTACACATGTTCGAATTCAATATCACATCCGTATAAGAACGCTTGTTGAGCTTCTTTACTCATCTCATTCCACGGAGTTTGTTCGCAATCATAACCGAAATATTCAGCCATTGCGCGAAGAACATAGTAGGGACTATTATAGCGTTTACAATAGTACCCAAATGGCCAGAAACCAGGTGAGTACATTGCACCTCCGCAGATTGGCTTTTCTGGGTGAATTATGAGTTTATCCGGATTTGGTTTTCCATGAAATCCAAGACCCTTACACGTAGGGCAGCAAGATGCGAGGTTCATCTCAGAAAGCATTTGAGGAGTGATTAGAGCCTCATTTGTATTACAGTGTGTGCAATTCCATCTATTATTTGTCTGTTGCATTGGTTTTTTACATCGCACACAGATCTTTTCCCCTAAAAATGCCAGTAAGCTGAATATATTGTTTAAAAGGTCTGCAGCATTTCCAACAATATAACGAGGATCAATTCGCCAAGAATAATATTGACCACCTGCTTTAGTAATTGCTGTCACTCCTAAACCTGAAATGCTATCAACGGGTGCTTCTGGCCCTTCATTTATACTCTGTCTTTCATACATGGATAAACTTTCAAGGAATCTTCTTCTTGCCTCCAGTTCCAGAACATCATTCACAAGAGAAGATTTTCCTGAGCCCGAAAGTCCAGTAACGACGGTTAGGGAAAATTTGGGAATATTTACTGATATATTTTTTAGATTATTTGCACGAGCCCCTCGAATTGAGATTTGATTGGAGATGAGATTTGATTTTCCCTTCGTAAATTTCTCTGGAATGCTAGTTTTCTCCTCTTGAAGTGCTTTTGCAGTAAGAGAATTGGAATTTTGCATGAGGGAATCGAGATTCCCCATGTGGATTAGCTTACCTCCTTTAGGACCCGCTCCCGGTCCCAAATCTACGATCCAATCAGCTGAACGGATTATATCTGTGTTATGTTCTACTATTACGATAGTGGCACCTGCCCTAACTAATCTATCAAGAATTATCAATAATCCAGAGAGATCAAAAGGAGATAATCCGGTAGAAGGTTCATCCAAAACGATGAGGTTACCAGATAAGTCTTTCTTGCCAAGATATTTCGCTAATTTTACCCGTTGAGCCTCTCCTCCGCTTAAACTCGGGCTAGATTGCCCGATACGAAGATAGCCTAGTCCGATTTCTGTCAAAGCAGAGAGAATGGATTTTGCACTTTCTCTATCCCCATCACTTAAATTCTCGTTTTTTACAATGAAAGGGGATACTTCATCAACTGTCAAATTGAAGAAATCAGTGATGGACAAATGCTTTCCATTAAAATTTACTTTCGCGTCTAATACTTCTTCTTTAAATCGATCTCCTTTGCATGCCTCGCATGGAAGCCAAATAGGTGCGATATAAGGGAGCTTCACTTCTTCCGCACCGATTCCTTTACATTTTGGACATTGTCCTTCCGATCGATTGAATGAGAAATGAGATATGGACAATCCTGTTGCTTTGGAAAATAAATTTCTTACAATATCGGATAATTTTGTGTATGTAGCGGGATTAGAACGTGGATTTTTTCCGATTGGTTCCTGTGTTACTAAAATGGGTCTAAGATATCCTTCTATTCCTTCACAGCCTACTGCTTTTTTTTTTGTTAGTGATTCTACTAGCACATCTTTAACTAAAGTACTTTTTCCCGACCCAGAAACTCCTGAGATCAACGTAAACCTCCCTATTGGGATTTTCACATCAATATTGTCTAAGTTCCGTAGATTTGCTTTCTTTATTCGAATGAATTCTTTCGGTGGATCGCGCATTTCAGGATTATGAACTTTCTCTCTGAAGCTGAAATAACGACCAGTAATTGTATCTTGTTGCCATAATTCTTCGGGAGTTCCTGTAAATATTATTTCACCACCTTTTACCCCAGCACCGGGTCCTATGTCAATTGCACTGTCAGCGATTGCTGCAGCCATTCGATCATGTTCCACGTACACCACTGGTCCAGCGAGTTCCCGAAAAGCAGGAAGAAAGTTATTGACATCAAAAGGAGCCATTCCAATGGTTGGTTCATCTAATATATGAAGCATATCTTCCAAACGGGAAGTAAGTACAATTGCTAACCTTACTCTCTGTGATTCTCCTCTTGACATACTGGGACTTGGGCGATCTAAAGATATGAATCCAAGTCCCAATCTTTGGAGAGAGATTATCCGCTTCGATATTTCTTCTTTAAGTCTGTGAGCGGACTTTGGGAAAAATGATATTTCGAGTAACCTCGAAAAATCATCCACAGATAGAGATAAAAGTTCGGGTAGAGTTTTTTCTTGCCATTTCACAGCAGCAGCTTCGGGATGCATACCCGTATTCTGGCATAATGAACAGCCTTTGCCCTTGCACGATTCACATGCCATATTAAAGTATTTAGGCTCTAAATTCGTGAACCGATAATCACAACTCGTGCACGTTTGGGATGTGTTAAATATTAATTCAGTTGAGTTATATCGTGCTATAATAATGGGAGTCCCTAGCTCTAATATCTGCTTAATTTTTGAACGGATTTCTGTGGGTTTTGTTTGAGATGTGATTTTAGCAATTCTTATTTCAATAGAATGGGTCTTAGAGGGATCTAATAAGGAAATAGAACCGAGTACAACCTTACCATCGATATAGAGAGATCCTGCATCAAATTCGTCTTTCAGCATACTTAATAAAGTTCTATGGCTGCCTTTCGCAAATCTAGTAAGAACAGCAAATATTTCCAGAGGGTGGGATTGAGCTTTTTGTTGTAAAGTTTCGATAATCGCATCTTCTGATAGTGTAGATAATGCAGTTTTACATCGAGGGCATGCTCTTTCTCCAAAATTGGTGTAAAGAATTCTTAGAAAAGCATGTAAACCCGTAGAAGTAGCAAGTGTGGATTCAGGATTCCTGTTTAACACATTTTGATCAATCGCAACCGCTGGTCTTATACCAGTTATATCTGCTCTTGCTTGAATCATGCGTAGACGAGAACTTTTTGGGGTAAAGATATCAATAAATCTTCTACGGGCTTCGTGATAGAGCGTATTGTAAATCAAAGAACTCTTCCCACTACCCGAGATGCCCGTAACAACCGTCAAACCATCCTCTATTTCCAAATTCACATTTTTAAGATTGTTTTCTCGAGCGTTCTCAATTTTGATTTTCATGCGATATTCTCTACTCCCTATCTCACTTTCAGTGGTCTTTTTAATATAACTTTTCTTAACTATACAAAATCCATAGGTGTGTTAGAGTGGAATTAAGTCGAAAAAGATGGGGACGAGTAGATAACCACAACATTCATCTATTCACCGTTGAAGACTCCAGATCGGGATTTAAAGTAGTTATTAGCGATCTCGGTGCTACAATTCTATCAGTTCATACTCCTGATAAGGAAGGAAATATTGATAACATCATATATGGTCACACGCAACCAGAAACATATCTTACTACCGTAGGGTATTTAGGAGCGACAATTGGGAGAGTAGCAAATAGAATTCGCAATTCCAGATTCGAATTGGAGGGAAAAATCTATCGCATCACGGCAAATCATAAAATTTCTCATCAATTGCATGGAGGATTGAAGGGATTTGATAAACAAGTCTGGAATGTTGTTGACGATGAAACAGGAATGTTTAATGATGAGGTGCGAATCACCTTTCAATATCTCAGTAATGACGGAGAGGAGGGATTTCCCGGAAATTTAACCACGAAGTTGAGATATCGAATTCGTCCCATGGTACTAGAGTGGGAATTCCACGCAACTACGGATAAAACTACGATACTCAATCTAACTAATCATGCTTATTGGAACCTTAACGGAATACATTCCACTATTAATGATCTAGTTTTTACATTATATGCAAAGAAATATTGTATTGTGGATTCAGATCTTATCCCAACGGGGGAAGTCAAGGAATTTCCCTTAGATTTAACGAAATCGACTAGTTTTCAGTCCATTTTTGAGAAGTTCGGAGATGTAGACCACAATTTCTTTTTGATTAATTATCTATCTGAAAACACCGCTCTGGATGTGTTTCCATCAGCAACAGTATTTTCTCCCAAAACCGGAAGAGTGATGATAGTTGAGACTTCGGAGCCTTGCATTCAGGTGTATACGGGAAATTTCATGGAACAGATTAAGTCATATAATATACCATGTAAGAAGCATGGTGCGGTGTGTCTCGAAACCCAGCGAGTCCCGAATGCCATAAACATAAAGGAGTTTCGAAATATGGTGATTTTAAAACCCAATGAAAAATATCGACACAGGACCCGACACATATTTAAAATAAAATCCTAAATCGAAAAAAATGCTAAAGTGAAAGGTTCAGCTCTGTGGATAGCGAATCATCGCATATAGTACGTGTTTCTTATCCAATTTACATTTATCCACTACTTTGAATCCATGTTTTTCATAGAATTTTCGCGCACGTTCATTGGAGCAATCCAGATAGATCGGCCAATTTTCAGAATTGTTGAATTTTTCCTGAAGTAATAGACTTCCCACTCCACCATTTTGGATTTCAGGATCTACTGCAATTTGACTCAGATACCAATGAGGAAATGGTGCGTGTTTCTTATGCATCCGCCCAGTCAATCTATTCATTTTGAGGAGTTTTAGGAGTAAAAGAAGACTGGTGTTTCGAATCATATCCCTAATATCTGCCTTGATAATGTCTTTCATTTCGAATTCTGAATTTGTCGAAGGATACCAGACAGCCACCCCTGTCATGTCTTCGGTTGTGTAAATTTCTCCCTTTAAAAATCCAAGTGTTACTAAAAATTTCTTGTAAGCATATAGAAACTGCTTGCGTTCTCTTATATTTGGTATTAGGCCTTTAATTAACGGATCCTCATTCCAAGCTTGGGATACAAGCTTACTGAAGTGTCTAATATTGTGATCTGTAGCATTTTTACGGTATAACCGCTGGATACGTAATTTCTTTAAAATTTGCATACATAACTCCCCATATTTACCTAGAAAATCATTAAATAAAAACCATAGTCGTTTATACAAATAGGTGTTCAATTAGAATAATTTTCAAAAACTTTTCAATAATACAGGGAGTAATTATTTTTTATAAGTTCAATTAAATGTTCATCTATTTGGAAATCCTAAATTAGAATTTTATAAAAAAAGGAAAAAAAAAGTCTTTTAATCTTCTCGGGACATGAATACACTCACTAACGAGAGCAATCCACCTAATGCAATGAAGATGGTTCCAAATCCTAAATCCATAAATCCATACTCAAATACCACTGGAATAAAATTTGGCACCAAAGGTGCTGCACTTAATACCAGAACATATAATACTATTGTAGCTCCAACTCCTGCTAATGCCAATATAATGAATATAGCTACTGTAATTGGCAGTAAAGAACCAAGGAATGAAGCAATTCTTGATTTTATTCCTAAAAGTTGAATAAATCCCGATATTAAATATAAAATTGTAACAATACCTACAATCCAATATTGCCATGTTCCAGATGCAGCAGTGATAAAAATATCATCAATATTTAACATGCCACCCGCGCCATATACATATAAACCTGGGAAACTTTCAACTAGTGTGAAGAAAAATGTTCCTAAAATCGTAAAGATGGCGCCGATTAGCGCTAATACTTTTCCAGCATTTGCCATTTTATTTTACCTTTGATTTGTGATTTAGTAATAAATCACTTCCATATCAATTACAACTTTAATAAAGCTTAATTTTCTATAATCTGAAAAAGTGGATCTATTGCTTAATGATGCCAAAATCAATTTCACGAAGAAGCATCGACAGAAAAATTCAGAGGAATGAAGGAAAATTCATGGGAATTGACGGTCCTTTATGTTATCTAGGTTTCGATGAAGGATCTTTTAAATATATGAATACAATTAATATATTGAGGAATTTCGCTAGATGGCGCAACAAGAACCCATTAACCGTGCCCGATATTGTCTTTGCTTTCTTATGGTTATTATACTTTCAATAGCGATTTCGCGCAATTCTCCAATTCAGCTTTTCAAAGGCACTAAAATCACCATTCCTCAAAGCTCTTCCCTTTTTGATAGTTATTTAAAATTAGAATGGAACAGAACCATATCAGATCCTAATTTTGGAGGGTATTTTTGGGGGGATGACGAGTATCTCTATACCTCAACAACAGAAACTTACTTCCCAGGATATATTTCGTATTTGCGCTTAATTAAGTGGCACAGCAAGGGAATATTGATTTGGACCCGAGAATGGTTCATTGACGGGCATGAAAAAGCAACAGGAATGTGGGGGGATAATTCGTTTTTATATACCTGTGGAGTGTCAATTAGTGATGCAAACTTGACTCATAATTCGACTTATGAATCATTGATAGTTAAATGGGACAAGAACGGGAATCCTATCTGGAATAAAACATGGAATTCTGGTTTTGAAGATGTACTACACGATATATGGGGGGATGATCAATTTCTATACATAATTGGAACGACAACAAACTCTACAATAGACCAATCTTGGGATGTATTCGAGATACCCTCCAAATTAGGTCAACAGACTAATGTTTCCCTAATAAAAATGGATTTTGATGGGATCATCGAATGGAAGAAAACTTGGAGAGGATCCCGATACTTTTCTTTGGCTCCCCAAGAGGGGGAATTATTTGATTCACAATTATCACGGGTATCATTCGATCTGTGGGGGGATACAAACTACGTCTACTATTTAGAAAATGATGAATTAAAATTAATGAAATGGGAAAAATCGGGAAATTTGATCTGGAATATGTCTTCTGGACTTCAAAAAACCTTTCCCGATTGCTATTATTATGCATTGTGTGGAGATTCAACCTCTTTATATTCATGTGGTGCTTCTGAAAATGGATCCTTGATTACAAAGATAAACAAGGAAGGATATGTTATATGGAATCGCACTGTAGATACGTTGAATTGGTTGGTAGACATATATAACTTGGAAGATTATTTGTACTGTACTGGAAGCTATTATTTTGATAATGAACTATGGCAGCGTGATGATATCTCAATAGTAAAACTCGATAAAGAAGGATATATTGTATCCAATAGTTCTTGGTGCCCTTTCCCTGAATCATCATATTATGAAACTGAAGGAACATGTGTGTGGGCTAATGGGAATGATGTGTATATCCTAGCAGCTGAAGCATTTCCTCATAGTGGCATATATAGTGGTTATTTATTGAAATGGAAGATTGCACCTCCATATTTTTTATATTTCGGTGTTCCTCCGGTTGGAATAGTTGCTATAGGAACTATATTATGGTTATGGATTAAACCGCTTCATCGGTTTAAGAGAAAACAGCTCACAGAAAAGCTGATGGATACACGAAAAGTTCTTCAAAATACGGACTATCGAAATGGAATAAAAAAATTAGATGAACTTTTACCTTCTGTGGAAGAATTGAAAGATTCGGAGTTATTGAAGGAATGGGAACTTTTACATAAGAAATGTAACATAGATATGCACTTCATAGAACAATTCAATACCCAAAAACGCATTATTGAACAAGGAGATTTAAAGATAGCAATTACTAATTTAGTTGCAATATTGAAAGATGCTAATAGTGATGCATACGTTGGATTTGTGGATAAACGAATTGTATCGGATATCGCAGATTTACTAAAATCAGCCACAAGTCAACAAGAAGTTGAATGAAATAATCTTCAATATGCAATAATATGGATTATATGGTGATTGGAGATAGTTCAGGATATGTTAACATCTATCGAGTCATTTAAACTTTTTTTCCAGCAATAATAGATGTTGTAGAGGTAACAGTATAGTCCGAATAGGGAACACAAATCGACATCGATCATTTTTGTATAAACTATTAAAATTGTCGACTTAAGGCAAAGGAACCTATAGAGCTTATTAATACAGATCTATAGGTAAAAGGCTACGTATTCACCTTTCAACTCAGTAAGTTTATCCGCTCGGATTAGAACATATACTATATACCCGTTATTGCATTCACAGAACAAATAAATATACCTTCTTCACCTTTGGAAACATACAATCGGATGAACGTATTCGTTCCGACATGGTGACATATCAAGTTCTTCGGTTCCATTGGCTACATCCCAAGCCCAAGATGTTAATATAAAACTGTATTCTGTGAATAGAGTTCGATTCTATACGGTAGTGAGGGAAACTAGTTTAAACCGATCTGTGAATGGTAAATCGGGCAAATAATCGGATTAGTAGCGATGGATGTGGTAAAATAAAATTTCACTCTTTGGAATCACTGGTTTTGACCTCTATATGATTTAGAATAAAGTTTCCATGAAGTAATAGGATTTATATTGTTTGATGCTATTTTCAGATGATGATGATTGGAATTGTTTCTAAACATGAAGATTCTTGGTCAGGAATTCTCCTAAATGAGGGAAGATTATATTATACCACGTACGGATTTAAGTCGAGAGAAGATTTAGTTCATCTCTTGCAGACAATAGCAAATAAGCCAATAGATATTGAGGAAAAAAAACATCCATTGCTAGATGCGATTCATGGAATCGCATATGGGACGAATTTCACCGTTTCCAACATCGATTTCGATTTTAGTGGATTTACACAGAAGGAAATAAAAGTCTTAACTACACTGTTTGAACAAGTTCCAGCAGGACAAACGATTTCTTATGGAAAACTCGCAGAAATAGCTGGATTTCCTCGAGCAGCACAATTCGTGGGGAATGTAATGATGAAAAATCGATTCGGACCGATAATTCCCTGCCATAGAGTAATCAAATCGGATGGTACTTTGGGAAAATTTGCTGGTCAAGCTAATAATCCCCAGAAAAAACTGCTTTTGGATCAAGAAATGAAAGGAAAGGGAATTGAGAGATATTTCAAGTTTTAGGTTCTTATGAAAAGAAAAATACTTCAAAACACAAGATTTAGAAAAGAATTGATTGTTTTATCTGTTTTATCTCATAAATTGGAAGAGTAAAAAAAAGAATGGTCCCTCCAGCCGGACTTGCACTAGATTTAAGATAAAATCTAGATTTGCACCAGCGACATCCCGGTTACTGCAATGTGAGCTGACGTATAATCATCTCAATGAAGATCATACACGCGGTTTACTACAGCCGAGCACTCTGCGAACTGAGTTATGGAGGGGTATATATTTTTGGTGCAAATAATCGAATACATCCAAAAATAAAAATTTTATTCAATCGAGGTGTTCAAGTCGAATATAATAGTCTAATGAGAGGATCTAACTAGTTTCTCTTCCAGTAATTTTATTTAGTTTTTTATTTTCCTAATACTAACGGCAGGTCTGCAATACTATCAAGAATTTGGTCTGCATCCATCGAAATGACAGATTGGTATGAAGCTCCCTTCCCCGTACGAACTAAAATTGTGTGTAATCCGGCTTCTTTTCCACCTTTGATATCTGCATATACGTCATCTCCGACAATCAGTGTTTCTGAAGGACTGGTTCCCAATTTTTTCATCGCAAGTTCAAAAAATGTCAAGCTTGGTTTGCCAAATAGTCGGGGGGTGACTTCTGCAGCATAGGCCAAGGTTTGAACAAAACTGCCAGTGTCGAGTAGAATTTCATCATTTTTTCCAATATAATATCTATTTCCCTGGGTTCCGAGTAATTCCGCACCACCAATGATGTATTGGAATGCTTTATCTAAACGTTCTAATCTCCAGTCATCCCGAAAATCCCCCACTACCACAAAATCTGGTATTTGATTTCCTAAAGGTTCATTATATGCTTCAAACTCATTTCTGGTCTGTTTTGACAACAGAAAGTAGATTTTTTTATCTTGATGGTACTCGAGGAACTTTTTCAATGCAATAATGGGAGTAAATACTTCTTCTCGAAGTATATCAAATCCCAAATCAACTAATTCACTATGTATTGTTGCTGGAGTTCGACTATCGGTATTAGTTGTGAATAGAAGTTTCAATCCCATTTTTCGCAAATAGGATATGATTTTAATTGATCCAATAATTGGTTTGTCACGATGCACAAGAGTGCCAACTATGTCAATAAGAATAGCTTTTATAGTAGAACTATCCCTCATTATTGTCGCCTAAATTTGAAAAAGCACTAGATTTTCTACAGATTGTATAGTTGGTTTCCCTAATAAACCATGATCCTTAAGGATAGTTTCTAGATCTTGCAAGATTTCTTTCCATAAGATATCAAAGTTAGTTAAAAGCGTATTAGGTATTAAATCTCTCGTACTTAGGTCAAAAGGATAGTTTAAATTAGAAATATTTATAGATTCATCAATCTCGGGATAAATATTTAGTGATTTAGCAAAACTCTCAATTGTGGGATCAATTTTTTGAAATCGATCAATTACTTGAGCAGAAGAAAAAGAGATAGCAGCACGAAAAATAGGGATAGCAGAAGATTCGATATATTGCATTAATGGGATTGTGGAAGGATAGTAGGAAAGAGGATAATTTCCCTCAATCAATGCAATATAATTTATAAATCTCCTGCGTTTTTTTGATTCTGGATTTTCTTGTATAGTAGGAGAATAATACGCAATATTTGAATTCCAATCAAGTTTTTGGAGTGATTCTAATATCTCAAATAAGGATTGATGGTTCTCTACAAGCCAACTTCCAATTAAAATCTGAGCTTTTCGTCTCAAGAAATATTCCAAAGGATGATAATCATATTTTCTTGCCAATTTTTTAATAGCTTTATGGATACTTTTTACATCAAGTTTAAGATAGTAGAATGATCGGATGGGCAAATACTCCTTAAATTTTGATAAGATCTCATGGATTTTCATATCTATGGAGTCTGATTCTGAAAAAATAACTGGGAGGATATGAATTCCTCTTCTCATGCATAACATCGCCGAAACAAAATCCGAAACTAACCCTGTTGAAAGCAATAAGGCTCCACTCGAATGTTTTTCCAAAGGATTACCCCCCCATTTTGTATTAATACTATTGGAATAGATGAAAATATTTGTATCTCGAACAGTAACATAAATCCAGATATCGGGATTAGTGAGATTCACTGATAAATTCAATACACTCCCCATTTCTTCCATGATATTTGCCCCAATGACACGTGCAATATCATTACTTGAGAATGGATGTTGTCCTACGCGGCGAACCCGAATTCCAAAAGTATTTTCCTTGGATAGAACTTTCCTTGCTAGATTCATTGCTGTTTGCTGGATTTCTTCAAATCCCCCTTGAATAAATATAGCGGGGCTTATTGAATGGATTCCCAAAATCTTGGAGAGACTTTGGATTGCTTTTTCCATCTCACTCGGTTCTGGATGCAGGTAGATAAATCCATGGTCTTTCCATAGACGGTTGATTTTCACTCCGTCCCGTCGGCAATGGAAACGTATATTTTTCAAAAGAACCCCCTCTAATCGTTTTCTGACTTGTTTGGATTTTAATGCAATCTCCCCGTATCGAATCAATAACACATTTTGCAGGGGCGTTAGATGAATATCAGAGGGGATCATACAATCATCGAAATGACGTAAGCTTCTTATATGTACGTATAAAAAAAAATGGAGTTAGCTGGATCAGAATGGTAATATTTTTCTTATCTGCACTTTATCTTCCGATTTTCTCTTGTCGAAAGCAAATCGTGATTTATTCCTATCAACTCTTGGAGGAAGTTCTAATTTTTGAATGGTCTTATCGATAAATCCTTCAATTCTACAGATATAAATGTATTCATCTTGCAGTGCTATAGTTATTGCGGTTCCTTCTTTATCCATCCTACTAGTTCTCCCGATCCGATGCACATATATTTCTGTATATTGAGGAACATCATAATTAATAACGTGTGACACGTCAGGAATATCCAATCCTCGAGCAGCTACATCAGTTGCAATAAGAAAGTCGATTTCGTGGTTTT
>Ga0209253_10000561_pt1 | contig 32129 bp, 31 predicted proteins | sample FrelakmetBRP12BR_FD_187145 | JGI IMG/M metagenome (GOLD analysis project Ga0209253, IMG submission 187145) | Freshwater lake sediment microbial communities from the University of Notre Dame, USA, for methane emissions studies - BRP12 BR (SPAdes)... | ecosystem: Environmental > Aquatic >... | reverse complement strand
CCCGCGGCACCGTGGTGAAGGACGCCGAGGTGCGCGCCGGCGAGCGGGTGCGCCTCGAGACGACGCTGGGGCCGTGAGCGGGGGACGCGGATGAACCAGGCGACGTGGATCGGGCTGGACGCGGGCGCGGCAGCCCTGGCGGTGCTCCTCTGGTCCGAGGTTCGCGACCGGTCCCTGGCGCGCGGCCTGGCCAAGGCCACCTGCTCGGCGTGCTTCGTGGCGGTGGCGCTCTCGGGCGGCGTTCACGGAAGGTACGCGGCCCTGGTCGTGACGGGGCTTCTGCTGTCGGTGGCCGGCGACGTGCTGCTCCTCTCGCGGGCGCCGAAGACCTTCCTGGCAGGGCTGGTCGCCTTCCTCCTCGCCCACGTGGCCTGCGCGGCGGCCTTTGCCCCCATCTCCAGCCGCCCGATGCTCCTGCTGCCGCTGGTGGTTGCCGCGCTGGCGGGAATCTTGACGTGGCTGTGGCCCCACCTGGGCGAGATGCGCCTGCCGGTGCTCGCCTACTGCGCCGTCATCGGGGCCATGGTGTGGCTCGCGCTCGGGGTCCCGGCCCCCTCGTCCGCTGGGGCGCGGGGCTCTTCTTCGTCTCCGACCTGTTCGTCGCCCGGGGCCGGTTCGTGCGTCCCGGCAAGCTGAACCAGCTGGTGGGCTGGCCGCTCTGCTACGCCGGGCAGTTCCTGCTCGCGCTGTCGCTCTCCTAGCCGCCGCCTTCCTGGTCGCCGCCTTCCCCTGAGGGTCGCTTCCTGCGCGTCCCTTCCTCCGGGGACGTTGACGGGATCCACTGAATAGATTAGCGTCTCGTTCGGATTCGTAAAACCACATTGTCAATGGATTTCCTGGTTTCCCAGAGCGAGATCGGCCGGCTCGAGCGCGAGCGGGCCGGAGGCATCACCAGCCGTGAGGTGGTGCGGATCTTCGAATCGCGGGGAGCGCGGCTGTCCGAGTCCACCTTCCGGAAGTACGTCCAGGTCGGCCTGCTCCCCCGCAGCCGCCGGGTGGGGCGCAAGGGCAAGCACACCGGCTCGAGCGGGCTCTACCCGGTCGAGGTGGTTCGCCGGATCAACCTCATCAAGCGCATGATGGCCGAGGGCATGACCCTCGAGGAGATCCGGGGGAGCTTCGTGGGGCTGAAGAACCAGCTCTGCGACGTGGAGCAGGGGTTTTCAACGCTGCTCTCCGAGCTGTCGAGGAAGGCGCGGGCGCACCCGCACCACAGGCAGATGGAAGGGGAGCTGGGGCGGGCGCAGCGCGAGGTCCGCCAGGCGATGAGGCGCATCGAGAAGGTGGGCGGTCGGGTGGCAACCGTGAGGCGGGAGCTGGTACAGGCGAGCTGAGCGTGGGCCGGCGGCCCCGCGAGCGGCGGGGCCCGGTAGGTACCGAGGATGGGGAAGGGAGGCGGCGTGATGAACGAGGCGAACAGGAGCGAGCAGGTGGAGCCGATGGAAGACGCGGCTCTGCAGCCGGTGGGTCCCGACGACGAGGTCGGCCCGGAGGAACGGCGAGGGCGGCGGCGGTCCCGCACCATGTCGCGCAAGGAGATCGCGCGCGAGCTGCGGCGCCAGCGCGCCACGGGGGTCATCGATCCGGAGGTCGAGGAGATCATCCGGGAGGTGAACGCCCAGCGGCCGCGCAGCCGCGCCGACTGCGCCACCGGGGAGCGGCCTTGCATGTTCATCTCCTGCAAGCACCACCTCTACCTGGACGTGAACCCGTCCACGGGCTCCATCAAGCTGAACTTCCCGGACAAGGAGATCTGGGAGATGGCCGAGACCTGCGCGCTCGACGTCGCCGACAGGGGCGGCATCACGCTCGAGGAGGTGGGTGCCATCATGAACCTCACCCGCGAGCGCATCCGCCAGGTCGAGACCCGCGGGCTGCTGAAGCTCCGGGCCATGGCCGAGGACGAGCCCCGGTCCCGCCTGGGCAACGACGTCCCGTACGAGCGATAGGGCGCCCTCCCGGCGCGCTTGAAGTCCCGCTCGGCGAACGCTAGAACGGACGCCCCGCCATCGCCGGAGGTGTTCCGTGGCCATTCGTCGCGCCCTGATTTCCGTGTCCGACAAGACCGGGCTCGTGCCCTTCGCCCGCCGCCTCGCGGCCCGGGGGGTCGAGCTCCTCTCCACCGGGGGCACGCAGAAGGCCCTGGCCGAGGCCGGGCTTCGGGTCACCCCTGTCGGCGAGTACACCGCCGCCCCCGAGATCCTCGGCGGCCGGGTGAAGACGCTCCACCCCCGCGTACACGGGGGCATCCTCTACCGGCGCGGCCTGCCCTCCGACGAGGCCGACGTGGCGGCCCGCGACATTCCCCCCATCGACCTCGTGGTGGTGAACCTCTACCCGTTCCGGGAGGCCGTTGCCGCCGGCAAGCCCTTCGACGAGGTCGTCGAGGAGATCGACATCGGCGGTCCGGCCATGGTCCGGAGCTCCGCCAAGAACGCGGCGCACGTGGGCGTGGTGGTGGACCCGTCCGACTACGAGAACGTCGCGCGCGAGATCGAGACCGCGGGCGTTCTCTCCGACGCCACCCGGTTCGAGCTCATGAAGAAGGCCTTCGCCCACACGGCGTCCTACGATGCGGCCATCGCCGAGTACCTCTCCTCACGACCCACCCCCGAGGCAGCTCCGGCCCGCTTCCCGGGAATCCTCGCCGCCGCGTGGAGCAAGGTGCAGGACCTCCGGTACGGGGAGAACCCGCACCAGGCCGGCGCCGTCTACCGCGCCCCGCGCGAGCCGGAGGAGCCCACCGTGGCCTTCGCGCAGGTCCTCCAGGGCAAGGAGCTCTCCTACAACAACCTCCTCGACCTCGAGGCCGCGCTGGCCGCGGTGAAGGAGTACGACGCCACCGCCTGCGTGGTCATCAAGCACAACACCCCGAGCGGCGTCTCGATGGGCGCGACGCCGGCCGAGGCGTTCGCCCGTGCCCGCGACTGCGACCCGGTGTCGGCCTTCGGCGGGATCGTGGCCATGAACCGCCCGGTGGACGCGACGGCTGCGAAGGAGCTGGCCGGCCTGTTCCTCGAGTGCGTCATCGCGCCCGCCTTCTCGGCGGAGGCCCGCGACCTGCTCGCGACCAAGAAGAACTTGAGGCTGCTCGTCAGTCCCCGGCTCGGGGAGCCCCGCGCCACGTGGAAGCGGCGCCCCGACGAGTCGCGCGAGCTGCGCTCCATTCCGGGCGGCCTGCTGGTCATGGACCGCGACCTGGGAAGCATCCGGCGGGAGGACTGCAAGGTGATGACGAAGCGGGCGCCCACCGAGAAGGAGTGGCAGGACCTGCTCTTCGCCTGGAAGGTCGTGAAGCACGTGAAGTCGAACGCCATCGTCTTCGCCGAGGGCGACCGGACCCTGGCCATCGGCGGCGGCCAGACCAGCCGCGTGGAGTCGGTGAAGATCGCCCGGATGAAGGCCCGCTTCCCGCTGGCCGGCAGCTCCGTGGGCTCCGACGCCTTCTTCCCGTTCCCCGACGGCGTCGAGGAGATCATCCAGGCCGGGGCCACCGCCATCATCCAGCCGGGGGGCTCCGTCCGGGACGCCGAGGTGGTCGCCGTGGCCGACGCGGCCGGGATCGCCATGGTGGCCACGGGGATGCGCCACTTCCGCCATTAGAAGCCCCCCGTGGTATACCGCCCGGGAATGCGAATCCTCGTCGTCGGAGGGGGTGGGCGGGAGCACGCCCTCGTCTGGAAGATCGCCCAGAGCCCGCTCGCAGCGAAGGTCTTCTGCGCGCCCGGCAACCCGGGAACCGCGCGCCTGGCCGAGAACGTCGCCATTCCCGGCGACGACGTGGACGGGCTGGCTCGATGGGCCGTCGGGAAAGGGATCGATCTCGTCGTCGTGGGCCCCGAGACACCGCTCGTGCTGGGACTGGCCGACAGGCTGACCGAGGCCGGGATCCCGGTCTTCGGACCTAGCGCCGCGGCCGCCCAGCTGGAGGGGTCGAAGGCCTTCGCCAAGGAGGTCATGCGGGCGGCATCCATCCCCACCGCCGACCACGGCGCCTTCGACACCCTCGGTCCGGCACTGGCCCGCGCCAGGGCAGCCGGAGGGCGCGTGGTCGTGAAGGCCGACGGGCTGGCGGCCGGCAAGGGCGTGGTGGTGTGCAGCACCTTGCCGGAGGCCGAGGAGGCGCTGCGCGCCATCCTGGTCGATCGGGTTCACGGTGCGGCCGGATCGAGGGTGGTGGTGGAGGAGCGGCTCGAGGGGCCCGAGGTCAGCGTCATCGCGCTGGTGGACGGGGAGCGGGTGCTGGTGCTGCCACCGGCCCAGGACCACAAGCGGATCTTCGACGGCGACGGGGGGCCGAACACCGGCGGCATGGGGGCCTTCTCGCCCACGCCCACGGTGGACGAGGCCTTCCTCGGCGACGTGCGGGACCGGGTGCTGCTCCCCACCGTCCGGGAGATGGCGAGGCGTGGGACGCCGTTCCGGGGCGCGCTCTACGCCGGTCTCATGCTCACCAGGGACGGACTTCGAGTCCTGGAGTTCAACGCACGCTTCGGCGACCCGGAGACCCAGCCCATCGTCATGCGCCTCGCCGGCGACCTGGTCCCGGCGCTGCTGGGCGCGGCGCGGGGCGACCTGTCCTCGGTGCGGGTCACGGTCGATCCGCGGGCCGCCGTGGGCGTCGTGATGGCCGCCGAGGGCTACCCGGGGCGCGTCACCATCGGCGACGCCATCGAGGGGGCCGAGGGGCCCTTTCCCACGGGGGTCCAGATCTTCCAGGCGGGGACCCGGCGCGGGGCCGACGGCCGGCTGGTGACCTCGGGAGGGCGCGTGCTCACGGTCTGCGCGCTCGGCACCGACCGCGCCGAGGCCGCGGCGCGCGCCTACGAGACCGTGGCGCAGGTGCGGTTCCGGGGTTCCCAGTACCGCAGGGACATCGGGCGTACCGGCCCGGGGGAGGCGAGATGAACGCGAAGGTCCTCATCCTCATGGGGTCGGACTCGGACTGGGAGGTGATGTCCGAGGCGCGCAAGGCACTCGACGAGATGGGCATCGAGGCCGAGATCCACATCTCGTCGGCTCACCGCACCCCGGCCAGGACCGGTTCGCTGGCGCGCGAGGCTGCCGCACGAGGCATCCAGGTCATCGTCTGTGGCGCCGGTGCGGCCGCGCATCTCGCCGGCGTCGTCGCCGCCGAGAGTGAGTTGCCCGTCCTGGGCGTGCCGCTTCCCTCGAGCGACCTCTCCGGCCTCGACGCGCTCCTCTCCACCGCGCAGATGCCGGGCGGAGTCCCGGTGGGCACGCTGGCCGTGGGCAAGGCCGGGGCGCGCAACGCCGGGCTGCTCGCTGCGCGCATCCTGGCGCTCTCCGATCCGGCACTGGCGCAGCGGGTGCGGGAGCAGCGCGCGCGGATGGCCCGCGAGGTCGAGGCCAAGGACGCCGCCCTGCAAGTCAGGCTCCAGTCCGACAAGAAGGCGTGACGCGGCTCGACCGCTACCTCGCCCGCGAGATCCTGCTGCCGTTCGCGGCGGCGCTCCTCTTTCTCACGCAGCTCCTTCTCGCCTCGCAGCTCCTCGCCCAGGCCGACGTCCTCTTCGGAGGTGGCGTCTCGCCGTGGGACGTGGCCCGCATCCTCGTCGACCTCGTCCCCCACCTCCTCGAGTACGTGCTGCCGGTGGCCTTCCTCCTCGGCGCCGTGCTCGGCGTGGGACGTCTGGCCGAGGACCGGGAGGTGGTGGCGCTCTCGTCGGTCGGGGTGTCGCCGGTCCGGCTGGTGCGGGTCCCGCTCCTTCTCGGCGGGGCGGTGTCGCTTCTCGCGCTCTTCGTGGCCTTGGTGGTGGCGCCGGCGGGTCTTCGCGACGCCCGCCAGCGCGTCGACGACGTCATCCGTCGAAATCTCCAGGGCGAGATCCGATCGGGGGTCTTCTACGAGGACATCCCCGGCATCACCCTCCACGCCGCGAGGGCCGGCAAGGACGGCTTTCACGACCTCCTCATCGCAGACCGGACCAACCCGTCGGCGCCGGTCCTCGTCTTCGCCCGCTCCGGGCGGCTCGAGGCCAACACCGCCGGTGGGCTGCGTCTCGTCCTCCAGGACGGCGAGGTCCACCGGGAAGAGCCCGGAGCGAGGGACTACGTGGTGGCCCGGTTCGTCCGCGCCACCGCCGACCTGGGGCTCGGCGCCACGCTCGACGCCCGCAACCAGCTCTCGGGTTCGGCATTCGAGCTGCGCCCCTGGGAGATCCTGCGCGCGGCGGGGGAGGGGTCCCCCGGGGAGCGGCGCTACTGGCAGACCTTCCTCTGGCGCCGCATCGCCGTGCCTCTGGGCATCCTGGCCCTCGGGCTTCTGGCCGTTCCCATCTCCGCCATGCGGCGGGGTGGGCGCGCCTTCGGCTACGGCGTGACCCTCTTCGCGGTCGTCGGCTACTACACGCTCCTCCGGATCGGGGAAGGGCTCGGGCACGACGGAACCCTCCCGCCCTGGCTGGGCGCCAATCTCGCCAACCTGACGGTCGCCGTGGCGGCCGCCGTCCTCCTGGCGCTGCTCGCCCGACGGGGCACGGGGGCGGTGCGGTGACGATCTTCCTCCACCTGGCCCGCCGCGCGCTCGTCGCCTTCCTGGGCGCCCTCGCGGCGGTCGTGGTCCTTTTCCTGGCGGTGGAATTCGCCGAGAGTGCGAGCGCGTTCCAGGGGGAGGGCGCCCTCTCGGCCGCGTGGATGGTCTACCTGTACCGGGCCGCTGCGGTGGCCTGGCAGACCGCGCCCGCAGCCATGCTGCTCGCCGCCTCGCTGACCGCGACCGGGATCCGCCGCACCCGGGAGTACGACGCCCTGCGGGCCCTGGGTCTCGGCCCGTGGCGGGTGGCGCTGCCCGTCCTGGCCGTGGCCGCCATGGTGGCAGGCGGGATGATGGTCTTCGACGACCTCTTCGCGGCCGGCGCGGCGGCCAAGGCCGACGAGATCAAGGCCTCCCGAGGGAAGGGTGCGGCCGCCTGGAGCCGCTGGCAGGAGCGAAAGACCTGGTTCCGGGGTCGGGACGGTCGACGGCTCTACGAGCTTCGAGCCGCCGGGCCGGACGGGTCCTTCGAGCGGGTCACCATCCTCGACGTCTCCCCCTCCTTCCGCATGGAACGACGCGTCGACGCGGCCCGCATGATTCCAGGCCCGAACGCCGACTGGATCCTGGAGGAGGTCGAGGAGCGCCGGTTCGGCGACGACGGGGCCATGTCGCTCGATCGGGCGGCGCGCCGCGCCTACCGGTTCGACGAGGATCCGATGGCCTTCGCCGTCCGTCCCGGCTGGCCGGCGCAGATGCGGCGATCGGTCCTGGCCGAGCAGGTGGCCGTCCGCGCCCGCCTGGGGCTTCCCACCGCCGAGTACGCGCTCGAGTGGCACCGGAAGCTCGCCTATCCCCTGGCAGCCGTCCCGGCGAGCCTCCTCGCCCTGGCGCTCGCGCTGCGGCGCGGGCGCAAGGGATTCGTCACCGCGTCGCTGGTGGAATCGGTGGGCGTTTCCCTGGCCTTCTACGCGATGCAAGGTTTCTCCTGGTCGCTGGCCAGGTCGGGCCAGATTCCTCCGGCCGCGGCTGCGTGGCTTCCCGACGTCTTGCTGGCAGCGGCGGGTCTCTGGGCGCTCCGGCGGTGGCGGTGAGCGGCGTGGCCGGATTCACCCGGGACGTCGCCACGGCCGCCGCCGCCCTGCGCCGCGGACAGCTCGTGGTCTATCCCACCGAGACCTTCTATGGCCTGGGTGCGCTGGCGTCGCTCCCGGAGGCGCTTGCCCGGCTCGCAGCGGCCAAGCTCCGCCCCGAGGGGAAGCCCCTTCCTCTCGTGGCCGCCGACCTCGACATGGCCTTCGCGCTCTGGGACGCGGTCCCAGAAGAGGCCCGGCGCCTCGCGGAACGCTTCTGGCCCGGCCCCCTGACCCTGGTCGCCGCCGCCGCATCCGGCCTCCCCGCGGCGCTGGTCCTCGGAGGTGCCGTCGGGGTCCGCGTCCCGGGGCTGGCACTGGCGCGCGAGCTTGCGCGGCTGGCGGGGGGGCCGCTCGTTTCCACCTCGGCGAACCCCGCGGGCGGGGTTTCGCCGTCGTCGTCAGCCGGCCTCGCCCCCGCCTTGCTGGCGCGGATCGATCTGGTCCTCGACGGCGGACCCACCCCCGGCGGCCTGCCCAGCACGGTGGTCGAGGTCCGGCCCTCCGGCGCGAGGCTGCTCCGGGAGGGGGCGGTGCCGTGGAGCGAGATCGAGACCTCTCTCCGGTCGCCCTTGCCCTCCAGCGGCCGCTGATCTACCGTCCCGCGCCCGTGCCGGTGATCGCGCCATTCCAGGGAATCCGCTACGCGTCCACCGGTCGCGAGCTCTCCTCCCGCATCGCGCCCCCCTACGACATCATCACCCCGGCCCAGCGCGATGCGCTGGCGGCGCGGGACCCCCACGGCATCGTGCATGTCATCCTCGACCGGCCGCGTCCCGACGACCACCCGGGCAGCGATCGGTACTCCCGGGCCGCCGAACGGCTTCGCGAGTGGACCGCCTCCGGCATCCTGAAACGCGATCCCCGGCCGGCCCTCTACGGGCTCGAGCAGGCCTTCGTCGCTCCCGACGGCCGGGAGCGGATCCGGCGCGGCGTGATGGCGGCGGTGCGCTTGCACGATCTTCGAGAGGGCATCGTCCGGGCCCACGAGGGCACGGGGCCCGCCGCCGTCGAGGATCGGCTGGCCCTGCTCCGTCACGTTCGCACCGACCTCTCCCCGGTCCTCGGGTTGCACGACGACCCTCGCGGCGAGGTGGCGGCCGCCCTCGCCGTGGCGTTCCAGCGCGACGCCATCGCCGAGGCCGTCGCCCTCGACGGCACGCGCCACCGGCTCTGGCGAATCGAGGACGCCGCGGTCATCGCGGGGGTGCGCAAGGCGCTTGCCGACCGGCGCATTCTCATCGCCGACGGCCACAACCGCTACGCCGCCGCGCTCGCCTACCGCGACGAGCTCGACCGGGTGAAGCCGGGGCTGCCCGCCGACGGCGGCCACCGGTTCACGCTCATGTGCCTGCTCGCCAAGAGCGACCCCGGGCTGGTCATCTTCCCGACCCACCGGCTGTTGCGCTCGCTGGGCGGCGTGTCGCCCGAGGACCTGGCCCGCCGGCTCGCCCCGTTCTTCCAGGTCGAGCTCATCGAGGAGGACATCCGGCGCCCCACCGGCCGGGCCTGGGCGGTGTCGCGCCTCTCCGAGCACATGGGCAAGTCGAGCGCCTTCCTGCTGGTCACCGCGGGGGACGGAAAGGCCCGGCTGATCACGATCCGCGACGGCGCCGACCTGACCGGCCTGCCCTTGCCCGCCAACGAGACGCTTCGAGCCCTCGACGCCAGCGTGCTCCAGGGCGTGGTCCTCGACGGCGTCCTCGGGCCGGCATGCTGCGACCCCGGCAACCTGGCCTTCGTCCGCGACGCCGGCGAGGCGGTGGCGCGCACTTTGAGTGGAGAGCACGAGGCGGCCTTCCTGCTCAACCCCACCCCCATGTGGCAGGTGCAGGCGGTGGCCGATGCCGGGCTGACCATGCCGCAGAAGAGCACCTGGTTCCACCCCAAGATCCCGAGCGGGCTCGTGCTTCGCGAGATCGATCCCAACGGCCCACCGTAGTGCCGCGACCCAGCGCCAGGCGCGCTTCCCTTTCCCGTCGGGCCGGATTGCGCTAAGAACCGCGGATGCCGTTTCCGCTCGATCGCCCCCGCCGCCTGCGCCGAACCGAGGCGCTTCGCACCCTCGTCCGCGAGACCGTGCTCTCGCCCGACGACCTCATGTGGCCGCTCTTCGTGGTCCCCGGAGAGAAGGTCCGGAATCCGGTGAAGAGCATGCCGGGCGTGTTCCAGCTCTCGGTGGACGAGCTGGTCGCCGAGGCCCAGGCCGGCTGGGAGGCCGGCGTGCGCTCGGTGATCCTCTTCGGCGTTCCGGTCCACAAGGATGCCGTGGGGTCGGGGGCATACGCCGACGACGGCGAGGTCGCGCGCGCCGTCCGGGCGCTGAAGAGGAGTCTCCCCGGCCTGGTCGTCGCGACCGACGTGTGCCTCTGCGAGTACACCGACCACGGCCACTGCGGCATCCTCAAGCCGCCGAGGTCGGGAGGTCCCGGGCAGGACCTCGTGGTCGACAACGACCTCACCATCCCCATCCTCGCCAGGGAGGCGGTGGCGCACGCCAGGGCCGGTGCCGACATCGTGGCCCCTTCGGACATGATGGACGGCAGGGTAGGCGCCATTCGCAAGGGGCTCGACGAAGCCGGATTCGACGACCTGCCCATCCTCTCCTACGCGGCCAAGTTCGCCGGGGCCTTCTACGGACCTTTCCGCGACGCGGCGGAGAGCGCGCCTCGCGAAGGGCCGGGCATCCCCAAGGACCGCAAGGGTTACCAGATGGACCCCGCCAACTGGCGCGAGGCCATCCGCGAGGTGGAGCTCGACATCGCCGAGGGCGCCGACATGGTGATGGTGAAGCCGGCCGTCCCGTACCTCGACATCGTGCGGCTGGTGCGCGATCGGGTCAACGTGCCGGTGGCCGCGTACCACGTGTCCGGCGAGTACGCGATGATCAAGGCCGCCGCCCAGGCGGGCTGGATCGACGAGGCCCGGGTCATCCTGGAGACGCTCCTGTGCATTCGCCGGGCCGGCGCCGACTTCATCCTCACCTACACCGCGAAGGACGCGGCTCGCCTCCTGACGGGTACACGCCGTTGACCGGCGACGGCGCCATCCGATACGACGTGGTGGAGGTGACGCCGGTCACGGAGGAGGCGCTCGCGGGGGTGCTGAACGACCGGACCGCCCAGGGATGGAGCTTCGAGTCGCTCCACTTCGTCATGCGGGAGGGGTCGCACCGGCCGGCGATGGCGTATCTCTTCTTCACCGGGCAAGGAGCGGGGCCGACCGGCCCCGTGAGATAGATGCGTGACGCGCGTCCGGAGGGCTCGCCGTATCCCAAGGCCGACCTGTGGCTGCGCGGCCTGGCCCGCGGCGTGGACTTCCTGCTCGCCTTCGCCCTGGCGACGCTCGGCCACGAGCTGGGCGCCATCCTGGCCGTCGTCTATCTCCTCCTGGCCGACGGGCTCCTTCACGGTCAGTCGCCGGGGAAACGGCTCTTCGGCGTCCGGGCCATGTACATCCCGAAGAGGACGCCGGCCGGATACCGGGAGTCGATGCTGCGCAACGCCGACTTCGCGCTGGTGGCGCTCTTCTTCGTCGTGCCCCTGGGGTGGATCCTGCTGCTCCTCGTCGGCCTGCCCATCATCGCCTTCGAGTCCTGGATGGTCTGGACCGATCGGCTGGGGATCCGCATCGGGGACATCTTCGCCGACACCCAGGTCATCGACGGCAAGGTGGTGACCAAGATCGAGGTCATCGCCACCCATGTCTTCCCGCTGACGCCGGCGCCTCCGGGTCCCTCGGCGTCGCGCGTGATGGGATCGGCGTCGCGGGCTGCGTGACCTCCATGCCTGGGTCGAGGCACTGAACACGTGGCGCGACCGCCCCGCCGTGCTATACGTGTGCCGCTTTCGAAACCCGATAGACGAGGTGATGCGGATGGCCCGTTCCAAGAGCAAGCACATACGGATGAAGACCACCCGCAAGCAGGCGTGGAAGGCTCGCGCCAAGCGGAAGAAGGCGGCCAAGAAGACCGCCCCGAAGAAGTAGCCCGTCCCCGCTCCCGCGAGATCCGCTCCCGCCGCGCAATCGCCGCGGCGCTGGTGGCGATCGACGGCCTGGGAGCGGGTAGCCCGCTGCGCCTCGCGCTCTCCGGGTCTCTCGCGGAGCATCCCGGCATCGGCCCGAAGGAGCGACGCCACGTTGCCGCCGCCGTCCGGGCGGTGGCCAGGTGGCTCCGGGTCGTCGACGCAGCCCTCGTGCGAGCCGGCGCGCCGAAGCCCGTTCCCGCCGACCGTTCCCTCCTCCGCTACCTGGCCTGGCGCGTGGCCGTCGAAGGGGAGCGGCCCGAGGCCGTGGCCCGCGACCTGCGCCTTCCCGGCCCGAGGCGCCCCAGGGCCATCTCCGACGCCGAGGTGCTGCGGGTCGCACGGGCGCTGCCCCGTCCAGGGCCCGGCGGCCCGCTTGCCTTCGACTCCTCCGGGTGCGCCCTGGTCGCGCCCTCCGATCCCGTGGTGGCGCTGGGGCTTCGCGGCAGCGTGCCCGACCCGTTCGCCCGGCGCCTGTTGCGGGACCTGGGAGCGCGGGAGGCGGTCGCGTGCCTGCGGGTGCTCAACCGGGACGCCGGGATCGTACTCAGGGTGAATGTGGCCCGATCGACGCGAGAGGAGGTCCGGCAGGCGCTGGACGCGGCCGGCATCCAGGCTGAGCCCGGGGAGGGGCCGTGGTCCTTGCGGGTGGAGGACCGGGCCCGCCTGTTCGACGCGCCTGCGTTGCGCAGCGGGCTCGCCGAGGTGCAGGACGAGTCGAGCCAGCGGGCGGTGGAACTTTGCGCGGTGAAGTCCGGCGAGCGCTGGCTCGACCTCTGCGCCGGTAGCGGAGGGAAGTCGCTCGCCCTGGCGGCGCTGGGCGCCCGGGTCACCGCATGGGATTCGAGCGCGCGCCGCCTCGCCGACGTTCCGAAACGGGCCCGACGGGCCGGGGCCCGGATCGAGGTCTCCAGCGACGTGCCGGAAGGCGAGTTCGACGGGGTGCTCGTGGATGCGCCTTGCAGCGGATCGGGAGCGCTCTGCCGGGAGCCGGACGCCCGCTGGCGCATCGATGACCATGCAGTGGCACGGTTCCAGGAGGGCCAGCGCTCGGTGCTGGAGGGAGGGGCGAAGCTCGTCCGGCCCGGAGGCAGGCTCGTCTTCGCCACCTGCTCGGTGTTCCGGGAGGAGGGAGAGGATGTGGTGGAGCCATTTCTGAGCGACCATCCCGAGTTCCGGCTGTCCGTTTCCGAGCGGCGCTGGCCTCATCGGACGCCTGGCGCGGGGTTCTACCTTGCGCGGCTCGAGCGGCAGCGGGCGCCCAGGGCGCGTTCCGGGGGGCGAACCCGCTTGACGGGGCACCGGGCGCCGCGTTAGGTAACGCCCTCCTGTCGGGGGCCTGCAGCACCCAATTCGCGCTCGAGCAGGGAGGGTGACGTGGCGTTTCGCAAGTTCCTCGTCGGCATCCGAGACCGCATCGTGCAGCGGTCCCAGATCGGCAAGGAGAAGATCGACGCCGCCTTCGCCCGGAGGGAGCTCGACCAGCGGTTGCAGGAACTGGGCGAGAAGTACTACTCGCTGGCGCGCCAGGGAGTGGCGGGCGTGCCGGACGACCTCCGGAACCTCCTCGCGGAGGTTGACGCTCGAGCCGCGAAGTTGAAGGCTCTTCATGAGCAGGTGAGGCGCCTGGAGGAAGAGACGGCCTAGAACGGCCGCAGAGATAGACGGGCCCGTGGCGCAGCTGGGAGCGCGCCTGAATGGCATTCAGGAGGTCACCGGTTCGATCCCGGTCGGGTCCACCAAATAGACGAAAAGATACGGGCCGCTCGGTGACCAACCGGGCGGCCCGTTTTGTTTGTAACCTGTCCCCGTGCCGCCCCGTCCCAGACCGCCGCCGCGAGGGAGAAGGCGCGCCACCGCCGCGGTCGTGGGCGTGATCCTGCTCTCCTCCGCTGCGGCCACCTGGCAGGCCACCAGGCGCACCGGTCCGCCCGCGCCGCCACCGCTGACCGCGGCGCCCACGCCCACCGAGGCCGCGCCCGTGGAGCCGGCAGCCCCTCCGCCCGATCCACGTCCGCTCTTCCTCGCGGCCCGCGCCACCCTGGTCTGCGGGGACGCCACCGGCGAGGCCATCTTCGTCGCACCCGACCGTGCGCTCGGTTCGGTCCCTTGTCGGTCCGGGGAGGGGCAACTCCAACTCTCCGACGGCCGGCAGCTTCTGGCCCGCGCGGTTCCCGGCGCTCCGCCCGGCACCTCGATCCTGTACCTCCCCGGCGCCGCCGCTCCTTACGTGGCGCCGGGTGCTGCGACCACGCTTCCCCCTGGCGCATCGCTGCTCGTCGCGCTCGACGGCGGGGGCACGGAGGTCATCGGCGAGGCTGCGTTCCGCGGCATCACTCCCTTCGCCGGCCAGCCCCTCCTGCGCGCCGAGGAAGCCGCCGCACCGCTCGCCGGGCCCCTGGTCGACTCCCGCGGCAGCCTGGTCGGAATTGCCCCGTCCGTGCCACCGGACCCGGCGCGGCCCTGGCTCGCCGTGCCCGTCGAGGCCTTTGCCGGGATCCTCGGACGCGAGGTCACCGCGGCGTGGCGAGAGGCCGTCGAGCAGGCCGCCGACGAGGACCGCCGGGCTCAAGGAGACCTGTGGAACCGGCTCGTGCGATCGGCCGTGCTCCTGGCCGCAGTTCCCGGATCGGACGGGCTCGATCTCGTGGTGGCACGCGCGGCTGCGGGGAGGCCGCCGGCCGAGACCATCCGTCTCGACATCGAGCCGCCTGCCCGCGATTGCATGCTGGCCGGCCGGGTCGTGGACTGGAGAACTGGTCCGCGGGTCTTCGACGGGGCGCCGGTGCCGCCGGCCGTCCTTGCCCGGCTGAGCCGGCTGTCCGCCCCCACCGGAGGCGGGTCCGTCTGGATGGGGCGCGGCCACGCCAAGGTCGTTTGCGACCTCTCCCGCGTCGCCGACGGCGCCGTGCTCGCCATCCCCGGGAGCGACCCCGTCGTTCCGGTACCGTTTCCGCGAGCGCCCCTCGCCGATGCGCTCGCCAAGGAGGCCAGGCAGGCGGTGGCGGCCGAACGGGTCGGGACTCAGGAGGCCGCGCAGGACCTCGCGGCGGCGGCCGAGCAGGAGGCCGCCCGGGAGATCGGCTGGCGCAACGCCTTCCGGGAAGCCAACGCGCGCGTCGCCCAGGCGAAGCAGCGCCACCAGGAGATCCGGGCCGAGAGGGACCAGGCCCACGGCAACTTCCAGTACGTGCTGGAAGAGCAGATCAACGGGGATCTGGAGGTCGCGAAGCTGGAGGAGAAGCGGGCGCTCGAGGCCTTGAGCGACCTCGACCGGCGAGCCTCGCTGGACGCCGTTCCGCGAGCCTGGCGCCGGGAGTAGCGCCAGGCCCCGGAGGTTGCTCCCGCCCCCGCCGGCTACTTCGCCGGATTCCCATCGGCGTCGAGGAGAACCGGCGCGCCGAGCCCCAGCTCCGCGAGCCCCTTCTCGATCTTCGACCGGTCTCCCACCACCACCCAGATCACCTGGTCGGGATCGATGAACTTCGCCGCCACCGCCACCTGTTCGGGCGTGAGCGCCTGCACCTTGCCCGCGTAGGCGTCGTGGTACCCCGCGCCGAGTCCGAAGGTCTCGACCTCGACGATCGAGCCGGCGATCGCGTTGCCTGTCTCCCAGCGGCCGGGCAGCGCCAGGGTGAGCGACCCCTTCGCCGCTGCGAGCTCGTCGGCGGTGACCGGGCGCGCACCGATGATCCCGGCCAGCTCCTTCTGGATCTCCTGCATCGACTCCTTGGTCTTGTCCGACTGGACCGGCGCCGACACCAGGAAGAGGCGGGGCCCGCGCGCGTCGCCGAGACCGGAGCGGGCGCCGTAGGTCCAGTGCTTGTCCTCGCGAAGGTTCATGTTGATGCGGGAGGTGAAGTTTCCGCCCAGCACGCGGATGACGACCCCCTGGGCGATCTCGTCGGGGTTGGCGCGCGGCGGCGCGGCCATGCCCGCCAGGATCACCGACTGCATCGAACCCGGCCGGTCGACCAGGTAGAGGCGCTGCGACGCGGCCCGCTTCGCGAGCGAGACCTCCTTCGCCGGTGCCTGGCCGGGCTTCCACCCGGCGAAGAGCCGCTCCAGCTTCGGCAGGATCTCCTTCAGCGTGGTGTCGCCGACGACCACCAGCACCGCGCCACCCGGCTGGAACCGGGACTGGTACCAGCGCTCCACGTCGGAGCGGGTGAGCACCGACACCGAGCCCTTCGTGCCCGACCCGGAGGTCGGGTTCGCATACGGGTGCCCGTCGCCGTAGACCAGCCGGGGCAGCACGCGGCCGCCCATGGCGTTCGGCTCGCTGCTCTCCCTGTCGATGGCGGCGAGGAGCTGCTTCTTCTGCCGGTCGAGCTCGTCCAAAGGGAAGGCGGGGTGGAGGGCCACGTCGGCGAAGATCTCCAGCGAGGCATCGAGGTTCTTCTTCAGCGCCGACATGCCGAGCGTGGTGGTGTCGAGCGACGAGCGGGCTTCGAGCGTCGCGCCCAGGTCGCGGAGCGCGTCGGAGATCTGGAGCGCATTCCGGCTGGACGTGCCGTCGGGGATGAGCGTGGACGCGAGGCGTGCGGTTCCCGCGGCGCCCTTCGGATCGGAGGCGAATCCGGCGTCCACGACCAGTTGCAGGTTCACGACCGGGATCGAGGGGCGCGGCACGACCATGACGCGCAGGCCGTTCCCCAGGACCGCCTTCTCCACCTCCGGGAAGCGCGGCGCGGGAGGGGTGCCCGGGTCGGGCATCCTGGTGCGATCGGCGTCGGCCGAGGCCACCTTCCCGTCCTTCCAGGGCGTGATCTCGAGCACGTACACGCCATCGGACAGCCAGCGGCGAGCGGCCGCCTGGACGCGGGCCGGGGTGGCGCTCGCGATGCGGGCCAGCCGGGTCTCGTAGAAGTCGGGCCGGCCGCCAAGGACCTCGCCCTGGGCCAGGACGTCCGACTTCCCGCCGAACCCGCCGATGCGTTCCACACCGCGGGTGAAAGCGGCGAGGATCTCGGTGCGCGCCCGGTCGAGCTCCGCCTGGGTCGGGCCCTTGTCGAGGAAGCGCGCCAGCTCCTCGCGTGCGGCGGCCTCGACCGGCTTCAGATCAGCACCGGGGCGCGCGGTGGCCGTCATCATGAACTGGCCGGCGATCTCGCCGCCCATCTGCATGGCCGAGACGTCGGTCGCGATCTGGTTGTCGTAGACGAGGCGCTTGTAGAGGCGGCTGGTCTTGCCCGACGAGAGAATGCGGGCGGCGAGTTCCAGGTCCTCCGAGTCCGGCTGGTCCCATGAGGGTGTGTTCCAGACCAGATACACCCGGGCCTGGGGCACCCGGTCGGCCATGGCCTGCCGGTGCTCGCCGGTCCGCCTGGCGATCCAGGCCTCCTGCCGGGTCAGAGGGGGCCCGGACGCGATGTTCCCGAAGAACTTCTCGACCCGGGCCCTCACGTCGTCGGCCTTCACGTCGCCGGCGACCACGATGACCGCGTTGGCCGCTCCGTACCATCCCTTGAACCACTCCTTCACGTCGTCGAGGGAGGCAGCGTCGAGATCTTCCATCGCACCGATGGTGGTCCAGGAGTAGGGATGACCCTTCGGGAAGGAGGCGGCCGAGATGGCCTCCCAGGCCCGGCCGTAGGGCTGGTTCTCTCCCTGCCGCTTCTCGTTCTTCACCACGCCGCGCTGCTCGTCGAGCCGGGCCTGGGTCACCGCGCCGAGCAGGTGCCCCATGCGGTCCGACTCCATCCAGAGCACCGTGTCGAGCGCCGGAGTGGGGACGTTCTGGAAGTAGTTGGTCCGGTCCCGGTTGGTGGTGCCGTTGAGGTCGGTCGCGCCGATGCGCTCGAGCACCTTGAACCAGTCGTCGTCGAAGTGCTCGCTGCCGTTGAACATCAGGTGCTCGAAGAGGTGCGCGAACCCGGTCTTGCCGGGACGCTCGTTCTTCGAGCCCACGTGGTACCAGACGTTCACGGCCACGATCGGTGCCTTGTGGTCCTCGTGGACGAGGAGCACGAGGCCGTTCGGGAGCACGAATCGCTGGAAGGCGATCTTCGGGACCTCGAGGGGCGGGGCGGCCTTGGCGGGCGCCACCGGAGGGGCGGCGAGCGCGAGGGCGGCGGCGAGGGCGACGCGAATCATGAGGCTCCTTCGATGGCGTGGACGTTGCCGGGGTCCGGGGGGGCCTCCATTATCCGGATCGGCGCGCCATTTCCAACGTCTTCGAGGTAGACTTCCCGCCCCCCACGGATCAGAGGAACCCAGTTGCCTTCCGTCACCCGCATCGAGGTCGGGACCCGTCCCGGCTTCACAGACAGTCTGGGAAGCTCCGTCGCCCGGCGCGTCCGGGAACACCTCGGGCTCGCACCTGGCCGCGTCCGGACCCGCGACGTCTTTCACGTCGAGGCGCCCCTCTCCCCCGCCGAGGCCGAGGCCGTGGCCCGGGAGTTCGCCGGGCCGGTGGTGCGTCACGGCGCGGTGGGGAGGCTCGACGACGGCCCCTTCGACGTGGCGGTCTCGGTCGGTTACAAGCCGGGCGTCACCGACCCGGTCGCCAAGAGCGCCCGGGTGGCCATCGAGGACCTCCTCGGTCGTCCGCTCGGGGAAGGGGCCCACGTCTACACGTCGCGGGTCTACCTGCTCGACGGCGTGTCGGAGACGGAGGCCGGTCGCATCGCCCGGTCCCTGCTCGCCAACGAGGTGATCGAGCGGGTGGACGTCCAGTCGTACGCGAAGTGGAAGGCCTCCCCGCCCGATCTCTCCGTGCCGCGGGTGGCCGAGCACGCCCCGCGTCCGGTGGAGACGGTGAGCCTGGAACTCCCGGACGAGGGGCTGCAGAAGCTCTCCCGCGACCGGCTGCTCGCGCTGTCGCTCGAGGAGATGACGACGCTGCGCGATTTCTTTCGCGCGGCCGGTGCCGACCCGGATCGACGGGCCTCCGGGCTGGGAGCCGCGCCCACCGACGTCGAGCTCGAGTGCCTGGCCCAGACCTGGTCCGAGCACTGCAAGCACAAGATCATGAACGCCGTCATCTCCTACCGGGAGGCCGGCGGGCCACCCGAGGAGATCCGGTCGATCTTCAAGACCTTCATCCGCGGGACGACCGAGGCCGTCGACGGGGCCATTCGTGCGCGCGAGGGCAAGAGCTGGCTGGTGTCGGTCTTTCACGACAACGCCGGCGTCATCCAGGCCACCGAGCGCTTCCACCTCGTCTACAAGGTGGAGACCCACAACAGCCCGTCGGCCCTCGACCCGTACGGCGGAGCCATCACCGGCATCGTGGGCGTGAACCGCGATCCGTTCGGCACCGGCATGGGCTCCGACCTGCTCTCGAACACCTGGGGCTACTGCTTCGCCCCGCCCGGGTGGAAGGACGTCCTGCCCCCCGGGCTCCTTCACCCCCGGCGAATCCGCGACGGCGTCCACTCCGGCGTCATCGACGGTGGCAACCAGTCCGGCATTCCCTACGCGCGCGGCTGGGAGTTCTTCGACGATCGCTTCCTGGGCAAGCCGCTCGTCTATTGCGGGACGGTGGGGCGCATGCCGGTCACCATCGCCGGCGCGCCGGGGGAGCAGAAGCACGCCCGCCCCGGCGATCGCATCGTCATGGTGGGTGGGCGCATCGGGAAGGACGGCATCCACGGAGCGACCTTCTCCTCGGCCGAGCTCACCGAGGAGAGCCCGGTCCAGGCAGTGCAGATCGGCGACCCCATCACGCAGCGGATGATGTTCGACTTCCTGCTCGAGGCCCGCGACCAAGGCCTCTACTCCGCCATCACCGACAACGGAGCAGGAGGCCTTTCTTCCTCGGTGGGGGAGATGGGGAAGCAGCCCGGTGGAGCCCGGCTCGATCTGGCCAGGGCGCCCCTCAAGTACCAGGGGCTCGCGCCGTGGGAGATCCTGGTCTCCGAGGCCCAGGAGCGGATGACCCTGGCGGTGCGCCCGGAGATGCTCGCGCGGTTTCTCGCCCTTGCCCGGCTTCGCGAGGTGGAGGCCACCGACCTCGGCGAGTTCACCGCCGAACCCTTCTTTCACCTGCTCCACGAGGGACAGACCGTCGGGCGCATCCCCATGGCGTTCCTCCACGACGGCGATCCGGAGATGCGCATCGTCGCGGAGTGGCAGGAGCCGTCGCCCGGCCCGTTTCCGGCCTCGCCGTTCCCGACGCCAGCCGAGGGAAACGCCCTGGCTCGCGCATTCCTGGCCCGCGACAACCTGCGCTCGGCCGAGGAGCTCGACCGCACCTACGACCACGAGGTCAAGGGCCTGACCGTGGTGAAGCCCTGGATCGGCGCGCAACGCGACGTCCCGGCCGACGCCGCGGTCCTCCTCATCGCGCACGACGGCAGCCACGTCGGCTACGCGCTCGGGGAGGCGGTGTTCCCGGCCTACTCCGACCAGGACGCCCATGCCATGGCCCAGGCCGGCGTCGACCTCGCCGTGCGACGGGTGGTGGTGGCCGGCGCCCGGATCGACCGGATCGCTCTTCTCGACAACTACTGCTGGCCGGATCCGCTGGAGGGGCCGAAGAATCCCGACGCCCGTCACAAGGCGGCCCAGCTCGTGCGGGCGTCGCGCGGATTGTCCGAGATCTGCCGGGCCTACGGAACCCCGCTCATCTCCGGCAAGGACTCGATGAAGAACGACGCGGTGGTGGGAGGAAAGCGCATCTCCATTCCGCCCACGCTGCTCGCATCGGCCATCGCCATCGTCCCCGACGTCCGGAGGGCGTTGACCCTCGAGGCGTCCGGGCCCGGGGAGATCCTCTACGTCGTGGGAGAGACAGGCGACGAGCTGGGCTGCTCCGAGTACGCGGCCCTCCGCGGCGCTTCGGGAGGACAGGTTCCCCGCTGTCACCCCGCCGCGTTCCACGAGCGCTACCGGAAGGTCTCGCAGGCCATCGCAGAGGGGCTGGTCACGGCCGCCCACGCCCCCGGACGTGGGGGCCTCCTGCCGTCCCTCTTCTTCCTCGCCCGGGCGGCGGGGCTCGGGCTCGACGTCGACCTCTCCCTCGCGCCGCTGGAGGGCGCGCCGGGCTGGGAGGCGCTCCTCCTCGGCGAGTCGTCGGGGCGGCTCCTGCTCGTCGCGAAGCCGGCGCACGCGGCGGCGCTCGCGCGGCGACTGTCCGGGGAGCCGGTGGGGCGGCTCGGGACCTACGACAGGAGCGGGAGGCTGCGCATCTCCTTCGGCGGCCACCCGGTCGTGGACGAGGACGTTGCCGCCCTGGCCAGCGCCTGGAAGCGAGAGGGGGGGCGCGCGTGAAGACCGTCCGCGTGCTCGTTCCCGTCGGGTTCGGCCTCAACTGCGAGGACGAGACCGCACACGCCTTCCGCCTGGTGGGCGCCGAGGTGGACCTCGTCCATCTCACCGACCTCTTCGCGCATCGCCACCCGCGCCGCATCGCCGACTACCAGGTGCTGGCCATGGTGGGCGGCTTCTCCTACGGCGATCACGTGGCCGGTGGCCTGGTGCTGGCGACCCGCATCCGCTCCCACCTGAAGGACGACCTGGGCGCCTTCCTGGCCGGCGGGGGAAGGGTGCTCGGGATCTGCAACGGCTTCCAGACCCTGACCCGGCTCGGGCTCCTTCCCGGTCCGGAGTCGGGCGCGCCAGATTTCACCCCGAGTGCAACACTCACCAACAACGAGCGGCTCGGCTACCGCGATGCCTGGGTTCGCGTGGCCGGCGATCCGCGGAGCCGCTGCGTCTGGACGAAGGGGCTTGGCACGGTGGATCTTCCCTCCCGCCACGGGGAGGGGCGATTCGTCGCCGAGTCGGACGAGGCGCTGCGCCGGCTCGACGCGAGCGGGCAGCTGCCGCTCCGCTACGTCGACGGCGAGAAGCAGATCGCCCTGGGCTGGCCGGAGAACCCGAACGGATCCGGGCTGGGTGTGGCCGGGGTCTGCGACGCCAGCGGGCGCATCCTCGGGCTCATGCCGCACCCCGACGCGTTCCTCTACCCCTGGCACCACCCCGACTGGCCGCGGAGGCGCCTCGACGTCGAGGCCCGCGAACCGGGCGGGCTCGCGATCTTCCGGGCGGGGGTCGAGGGGGCGTAGATGGCGGATCCTGGCCGGCTCCTCCTCCTCGTGCCGACCCAGAGCTATCGGGCCGACGACTTCCTGGCGGCCGCGGCCAGGCTGGGCGTCGAGGTCGTGGTGGGCACGGACCGCTGCCACCGCATCGAGGAATTCTTTGGTTCGAGCGAGGGGCTGATCTCGCTCGACTACCGGGCGCCGGAAGCGGCGGCCGCCGAGATCGAGCGCGAGGCGGCCCGTCGTCCCATCTCCGGCGTCGTCCCCGCCGACGACGGCACCGCGGTCATCGCGGCACTGGCGCTCGAGCGGCTGGGCCTGCCTCGGAACCCGCCGGCAGCCGCCCGGCGCACGGCCAACAAGCTCGCGCAGCGCGAGGCGCTCTCCGGCGCGGGGCTTCCCGTTCCACGCTTCGAGGCCTTTCCTCTCGCCGGTGGCCCCGAGGCGCCAGCCGACGCCGTGCGGTATCCCTGCGTGCTGAAGCCGCTCGGCCTCTCGGGGAGCCGGGGCGTCATCCGCGCCGACGACCCCGCGTCGTTCCGGGATGCCTGGCGACGGATCCAGGCCATCCTCGCGGCGGCGCGCACCGAGCGGAGGGCGCGGGAGGACGGGGAGGGGAGCCAGATCCTCGTCGAGAGCTTCGTGTCCGGAGCCGAGGTCGCACTCGAGGGGCTCCTGCGCGGCGGACGGCTCGAGGTGCTCGCGCTCTTCGACAAGCCCGATCCGCTCGACGGCCCGTACTTCGAGGAGACCCTCTACGTCACGCCGTCCCGTCACCCGGCGTCCGTGCAGCTGGAGGTGGAGCGGATCGTCGCGTCGGCCGCGGCGGCACTTGGTCTTCGAGAGGGGCCGATCCATGCAGAGGCCCGGCTCGGCCCGGACGGACCGGTGATCCTGGAGGTCGCGGCCCGGACCATCGGCGGCCTGTGTGCGCGAGCGCTCCGGTTCGGGGCCGGGACCTCGCTGGAGGAGGTCGTGGTGGCCCACGCCATGGGGATTCCGATGGCGTCCGTCCGGCGGGAGACGAGCGCGTCGGGCGTCATGATGCTCCCCATCCCGCTCCGGGGCATCCTCCACGGGGTGGCAGGGTTGGAGGCCGCCCGGGCCGTCCCCGGTGTCGAGGACGTCGTGGTCACCGTGCCGGAGGGGCGCGAGGTCGTGCCGCTGCCCGAGGGGGACGCCTACCTGGGGTTCCTCTTCGCGCGAGGTGAAACGCCGGACGAGGTCGAGGCCTCGCTGCGCGACGCCCATCGGCGGCTCTCCTTCGACATCCGGGCGCCACTTCCGACGGTGCGCTAGGGAACGGGGGATTCGCGCTGCGGGGCCACCTGCCCCGCGGTGGGCTCCGCTCAACAGAACCAGTTCTCGGTCAGGCGCGGCGACCCGGCCGTGGAGAATGGGCGGGCCACGTGGGAGTGGCTGCGTCCGGCAGCGGCGAGCGCCAGCGCCTTCACCTGCGCCATCGTCGCCGCGGGGTCGTCACCGCGCGTGGCGCCCGCGTCCACGACCGCTGCGACCCGGGACTGGAGCGCGTCCATGCGGGGATCGGGGTGCTTCCACCGCCAGGTGAGCGCGGCCTCGTCGATCCCCTCGAGCGGCAGATCCGGGTCGTCCAGGAGGAGCGACCCGGGAGGCACGAGCAGCCGCAGCGAGAACTGCACCGGGTCGATTCGCTCGAGCCAGCCCCGTTCCTCGAAGGTCTCCAGGAGGTCGAGGTAGCCGGCAAGCGTCTCCCAGGGCGTGAAGGGCACCAGGGTGGGGCGGAGCGGCAGGCCGGCCTGGTCGCTGGCGGAGAAGGCCTGGAAGACGTCCTCGCGGGTGTGCCCCTTCTCGAGCTTGGCGAGCACGAGGTCCGAGAGCGACTCGACTGCCGACACGACGAAGACCGCACCACACGCCACCAGCTCGGGCAGGTCGCCGGCGTTCCGGACGAGGTGCTCGACCTTGGCGGTGAAGTCGAAGGAGAGGGACGGAAAGCGCTCGTGGAACTCGCGGGCGGTCCGGAGGGCGTGGACTGGCCCGTTCAGGAAGTCCGGGTCGCCGAACGTGACGTGGGTGATCCCGGCCGGGATCTGCTGCGCCACGTCGGCGAGAACCGTCTCGACCGGGACCGCGAAGAAGCGGCCGTCGTACACCGCCGGGATGGGGCAGTGGCGGCATCGGTGCAGGCAGCCCCGCGTGGCCTCGGCGTAGCCGGCCAGTCGCTCACGCCCGTCGGCCTCCCGCAGCCGGGCGTAGCGGCCCGGCGCGGGCAGCCCCTCCCGACGAGGTACCGGGAAGTCGAGTCGTGCCAGGGATGCAGCGCCTCCGCCGCGCTGGACGAAGCGCGAGAGATCCTCGCCCCGCTCGGCGGCCAGGGCGAACGCCACGAGCTCGTCCTCGCATTCGCCGCCCAGGACCGACGAGGCGCCGGCCTCGAGCAGGAGCGGCGCGTGCAGCGGCGCGTAGGTTCCGTGGAAGGCGAGGAGCGCGGTGGGGTTCGTCGCGCGGATGCGCGCGGCGGCGTCCAGGCCGAGCCGCAGCGCGGTGTGCATGGGGACGGAGATGGCGACCAGGCGCGCCCGCAGCACGCGCGCGGAGTCGAGCGGCTCGACCGCCAGGTCGAGGGTGGCGGGGTTGAACCCGGCGCGGACCAGGAACGCCGCGGGGACCGCGATGCCCTGCGGCTGGTGCCCGAGCTCGTAAGTGGAGACGAGGAGGACCTCTCCTTCGCCCCGCACGGTCAGTGCCCCGGTCGGGGCACTTAGCCCTTCTTCGGAGGGGGGACGTAGTCCGGCGGGAGCTGCGCGCCCGCGCCGAAGAAGAACTGCTCCGCCTGCTGGAAGAGGATCTGGTTGGTCTTCGGATCGCCCGGGGCAAGGCGGTACTCGTTCAGGATCATCTTGAAGTGCTCCAGCCACATCTTCCACGCCTCCTGCGAGACGGAGTCGTAGATGCGCTGGCCGAGATCGTTCGGGAAGGGCTTGAAGGCCATTCCCGGGAGTTCCTTCCCGAGCTTCTTGCAGTTGACCGTGCGTTTCATCCGGATGTCCCTGCCCACACGATCAGGAGATGAGCGAGGCGGGGCCTACGCCGAGGGCCTTGGCGAGCGACTCGAGGGTGTCGAGCGGGGGGGTGCGCTGCCCGCGTTCCAGCATCGAGATGTAGGAGATCGAGAGTCCGGCCTTGCCGGCCAGGGTCTCCTGGGAGAGCTTCCGGCGCAGCCGCTCCGACTTGAGGTTCGCGGCGAACTTGTCGGCGAGCGATGCGCTTCGGCGATTCTTGGATGGATTGGCCATAGGCGGTTTGTCTAACATCGGCACCACCGAGGGTCGAGGAAAACGTTTGGCCAGGGCGGGGCTTCCCGTACGGCGCTACCCGGTCGGCGGGCGAACCAGGATGGCCTCCACCAGCTGCCCCCGGCGAAGGCGTGAGGGCCCGGCTGGGAGCACGGCCAGTGCATCGACTCCCACCACGGAGGTGAGGTGGCCGCTCTGCTGGGTCTTCAGGGGGTCGACCCACAGTGAAGCCCCCTCCCGGCGGATCTTGCAGCGAAGGAAGAGGGTCAGCTCGGGCGGCTTCTCCTCGGGTTCCCCGAGGCGCGCCCGGAGCACCATCCGGCCGCTTCCGCGCAGGCCGGCCAGCGCCCGCAGGGCGGGTCGGACGAAGAGCTCGAAGGTGACGAGCGCGCTGGCCGGGTTGCCGGGCAGCCCGAAGACCGCCATGGGCCCCCAGCGCCCGAAGGCGACCGGCTTGCCGGGGCGCATGGCCACCCGCCAGAAGTCGAGGCGGGCGCCCGAGCCCTCGAGCCCGGCCCGCACGAGGTCGCGATCCCCGACCGACACGCCGCCGATGGACACCAGGGCGTCGAGTCCGCGCGCCGCGGCCAGCGATCGGCGGAGCGACGCCCGGTCGTCGCCGGCGAGCGGGAGCCGGATGGGGACCGCGCCCGCCTCGACGCAGGCCGCTGCCAGCTGGTGGCCGTTCGACTCGAAGATCTGCCCGGGGCCCGGGACGCCCCCCAGGGGGACGATCTCGTCGCCGGTGGCGAGGATGCCCACCCGGGGACGCCGCCGCACCGCGAGCTCCGAGCGACCGAGCGCGGCGGCCAGGCCGATGGCTCCGGCGTCGACCTGGAGGCCGCTTGCGAGGGCGACGCTCCCGGAGGCCACGTCCGCGCCGGCGGGGCGCACGTAGCGCCCGGCGACGGCTGCCCGCCGGAAGCGGGCCACGCCGCCCTTTCGCGTCACCTCCTCCTGCATCTCCACGCAGTCGGCGCCCGGGGGCAGCGGCGCGCCGGTGAAGATGCGGGCGCAGGACCCAGGAGGAAGCGCGCGGCCGCGGTCGTCTCCGGCGAACACCTCGAAGGCCACCCGAAGGCGGGCGCCGGCCAGGGGCGCGTCGACGGCGCGCAGCGAGTAGCCATCCATCTGGGAGTTGTCGAAGGGGGGAAGGGGCATCCCGGCCCGGACGTCCTCGGCGAGCGACCGTCCCAGCGCGTCGGAGAGCGGCACCCGCTCGGGTGGAAGAGGTGTGACGTCATCGAGAGCGCCGAGGATGCGTTCGAGGGCTTCGGTGGGCGAGAGCACCCCCCGGTTCTAGCGGGCGAGGCGCGTCCGTGACAACATTCGCACATGCCCGAACGCCCCGTTCCCGACGTGCGTCCCGAGGCGCTGGTCGCAGAGTTGCGCCGCGCCGGGGGGCGGGCGGTCTCGCTGCCCGACCTGCTGCAGCGCGCGCACCTGCACCCCAAGGCCCTGCGGGCTGCGAAGAAGCTGATGAAGCAACTCGTCCTGGACGGAACGGTGGAGGAGGTCGGGGGGCGGTTCGCCGTGCCCGCCGCCGCGTCGTCGAGCCCCAGGCCGGGGTCGAGGTCCAGGCCGGCGCGGCGGGTGGCGCCGCGGGCAGCGCAAGGCGGGAAGGGGCTCCTCGGCCTCTTCACCCGCCACCGGGACGGGTTCGGCTTCCTGGCCCGGCTCGACCGGCAGGGCCCCGACCTCTTCGTCGCGCCAGGCGACGGCGGAAAGGCCGTCGACGGCGACGTGGTCCGCTTCGAGATCTTTCCGGGGCGGCGCGGCGAGCAGGGGCGCATCACCGAGGTGGTGGAGCGGGGGCGCCGGATGCTGATCGGCGCGTACGCCGCCCGCGGGCGCGAGAGCTTCGTGGTTCCGATCGACGACCAGCTTCCACCCACGGTGCCCGTACCGGAGACGGGCCTCGTCAAGAACGGCGAGATCGCCAAGGTCTGGCTCGACTCCGGCCCCGGACCGCTCGCCGGTCGCGTCGTGGACCGCATCCCCAATGCCCAGGCCCCCTCGGTCGAGGTGCTCCGGGCGGCCTACGCCCACGGGTTCGCCGACGTCTTTCCGGAGGAGGTTCTCGAGGAGGCCGCCGCCACGCCCGACCGGGTGCGCAAGGAGGACTGGCACGGGAGGCGGGACCTCACGGGTATCCGGCTCGTCACCATCGACGGCGAGGACGCCCGCGACTTCGACGACGCGGTCTTCGTCGAGAAGCTGCCCGGTCGCGGCTACCGGCTGGTGGTCGCGATCGCCGACGTCTCTCATTACGTGCGCCCCGGCCGCCCCCTCGACGCCGAGGCGCTTCGACGCGGGACCAGCGTGTACTTCCCGGGCACCGTGCTGCCCATGCTGCCCGAGCGGCTATCGAACGGCGTCTGCTCGCTCAATCCCGAGGTGGAGCGGCTCTGCATGGTCGCCGACATGCGCTTCGACGCGTCGGGAACGCCCGGCGAAGTCGACGTCTACCCCGCCGTGATGCGGTCGGCGGCGCGCTGCACGTACACCGAGGTGGCGCGCATGCTCGACGGCGAGCGGGTCCCGCCCCGGGAGTTCCTCAGGGACGATTTCGTCCGAATGGGCGAACTCCAGGAGATCCTGGGCGGCGTGCGCCGGCGGCGAGGCTCCATCGACTTCGACCTGCCCGAGTCGAAGGTCGTGCTTGCCGAGGACGGCAAGGTGCTCGCCATCGAGCGGCGCCCGCGCAACCGCGCCCACCGCATCGTCGAGGAGTTCATGCTGGCCGCCAACGAGGCGGTGGCCCGCTGGTTCGGCGACCGGGACCTGCCCACCATCTACCGGGTCCACGGCCTGCCCGACGAGGACAAGCTCCAGACCTTCCTCGACCTGGCCAGGGCCCAGGGCTTCGAGGTGCCGGAGGTGGGCGCCGGGCCGCTGGCGCTGGCCGGCTTGCTCGACCGTCTGGCCGGCCACGCCCAGCAGCGCGCGCTCAACCAGCTCCTGCTCCGCGCCATGATGCAGGCGGTCTACAGCCCGGAGAACATCGGCCACTACGGACTCGCAGCCGAGCACTACCTCCACTTCACCTCGCCCATCCGGCGTTACCCCGACCTCGTCGTCCACCGGCTTCTCCGCGACGCCCTCGGCGACGACCCCGGGCTTCGCCCCCGGGCCGGCGAGCTGGAGCGCATCGCCATGGTGGCCTCCGATCGGGAGCGCGCCGCCATGAAGTCGGAGCGGGACGTGAGCGCCTACCACGCCGCGCTCTTCATGGCCGACCGGATCGGGGAGCGAAGCCCTGGCACGGTCGCCGCCGTGGTCGAGTTCGGGATCTTCGTGTCGATGCACCGGTGGTACGTCGAGGGGCTCGTGAAGGCCGAGGACCTCGGCGAGGGGTTCGTCCTCGACAAGGAGGGGCACGCCTTGGTCGAGAAGCGAAGCGGGCGCGCCTACCGGGTGGGAGACGAGCTCGAGGTCCAGGTTTCCGCATCGGACCCGGCCCGCCGTCGCATCGACCTGCTGCTCGTCGAGGGCGGCGAGGCCAAGGTGGGAGCCCGGCCGGGTCCAGGCAAGAGGCCGTCCCGGAAGAAGCCGGTCAAGGGTGGAAAGTCCGGGAAGCCGGCGCGGAGCGGACGGGGCCAGCGACCGAAGAAGCGACGCAGCCGCTGAGCGCTACGAGGTTGCGCCGGGCGGGTTTGGCCCGCGCCGGAAGGCCCTCACGAAGCGGCGCGCGTGCTCCATCGCGGCGAAGGTCGGAATGCGCTCGAGCGCGCGTCCCTCGGCCGCGGAGACCGGCGACGCCGCGTCCGGGTCCTCGGTGTCCCAGGCCATGACCAGGCCGCCGGCATCGAGGGCGGCGAAGAACGGCTCCCATCCCACCCGCCCGGCGTTCTCGGCCGCCACGACCAGCCGCGGCGCGCCGTCGCGCAGGGCAGGGGAAAGGTGGTGGAACCCGGCGAAGGTGATGACCTCGCCGCGATCGTGGGTCGCCAATCTCATGGCTACTTCTTCAGCGCCTTGGCGAAGCCGATGAGGGCCTCGAGCGCGTTGGTGGTGGTGAGGATCCCCACCAGCTGCTCCTTCTCGTCCACCACCACGACCCCGTTCAGCTTCCGGTCGTGGAGGAGCTGCGCCACGTCGGCGATCTCGTCGTCGGGGTGCACCTTGTGCGGCTTGGGGTTCATGGCCGCGGTCACCAGCGTGCGCGCCAGGAGGTAGTGGACCTCCCAGGTGTCGAGGCTGGTGGCCTTGCTGGGCGTGAAGTCCTTGAGCATCTTCTCGGTGACCACGCCGACCAGCTTTCCGCCGTGCATCACCGGCAGGCGGCGGACGTTCTTCTCCTTGAGCTTGTGGATCGCCTCCACGATGCTCGCGGTGTCCTCGATGGTCATGGGGCTCGGCGTCATCCACCGCCGGACCTTGGTGATGCTCGGGTCGTTGGTCATGGCTCGATCAGGCTCCCAGGAATGCCTTCTTCACGTGCTCGTTGCCGAGCAATTCCTCTCCCGTGCCGGAGAGTACCACCCTTCCGGTCTCGAGCACGTAGGCCCGATGGGAGATCCGCAGGGACTGGAAGACGTTCTGCTCGACGAGCAGGATGGTCGTTCCCTGCCGGTTGATCTCCTGGATGATCTCGAAGATGTTCTTCACGAATAGTGGAGAAAGGCCGAGCGACGGCTCGTCGAGGAGCAGGAGCCGGGGGTTGGCCATGAGGCCGCGCCCGATGGCCAGCATCTGCTGCTCGCCTCCCGAGAGCGTTCCCCCGAGCTGCTTCTGGCGCTCGGCCAGGCGCGGGAAGAGCGAGAAGGCCCGCTCGATGTTCCGCTGGCGGTCCGGACGGGTGGCCTTGACGAAGGAGCCCATGCGGAGGTTCTCGAGGACGGTCATCTCCGGGAAGATCCGGCGCCCCTCCGGGACCTGGATGACGCCCAGCTCCACCACCTGGTGCGACTCCATCTTGCAGAGGTCCTTGCCGTCGAAGGTGATGGTCCCGCTGGAAGGCCGGACCAGCCGCGAGACGTTCCGGAGGGTGGTGGACTTCCCGGCGCCGTTGGCGCCCAGGACCGTGACGATCTCGCCCTGGTTCACCTGGAGCGAGAGCCCCCAGAGCACCTGGAGGTCGCCGTAGCTGAAGTCGAGGTTGTCGATTTGGAGCACGGACGGTCCTCGCTCAGACGTGGTCCACGCCCAGGTAGGCGGTGATCACCTGGGGGTTGGAGACGATCTCCTGCGGAGATCCCTCGGCCAGCTTCTCGCCGGAGTTGAGCACCACGATGCGGTCGGAGATCCGCATGATGGCCTTCATGTCGTGCTCGATGACCATCTGGGTGAGGCCGGTCTTCTTGATGTCCAGGATGAGCTGGATGATCTCGTCGCTCTCGGCCGGGTTCAGGCCGCCCATCACCTCGTCGAGCAGGAGGAGGTCGGGCTTGGTGGCGAGCACCCGCGCCACCTCCAGCTTCTTCCTCTCGCCGATGGGAAGCCCGCCGGCGAGAAAATCGGACCGATGCGCCAGCTTCACCACGTGGAGCTGCTCCCGGGCGATCTCGCGGGCCTCGTGCACCGAGTTGGTCCGGACGAGCGCCCCCACCACCACGTTGTCGAGCACGGTGAGCTTGGCGAGGGGGCGGACCTTCTGCCAGGTCCGGACCATCCCCCGCTTGCACACCTGATCCGGCGTCATCCCGTTCATGCGCTCTTCCTTGAAGAGGATCTCCCCCTTCGAGGGCGGGTAGTAGCCGGTGATGCAGTTGAAGAGGGTGGTCTTCCCGGCGCCGTTGGGGCCGATGAGCCCCATGATCATCCCCTCCTCCATCTGGAAGGAGACGTCGGAGTTGGCGGAGAGCCCTCCGAAGAACTTGCTGACGTGGCGGATCTCCAGGATCGGGCTCACGCGGGACCTCCCGCGGCGACCTTGGCCTGCCGCTTCCGCGTCCAGTTCTTGATGGCCCCCAGCACGCCGTCGGGCATGAAGAGGATGACCAGCGCCACCAGGATGCCGTAGATGAGCATGTGCGCGTGGGAGAGGTTGTCCCGGAGGAAGCGCCCCACCGCCGAGGATCCGTCGACGAGACCCATCCCCACGAGCAGGTCGGTCAATAGATTCGATCGGAGCGCCTCGGAGAGGGCCACCAGCAGCGCCGCCCCCACCACCGGCCCGAGGATGGTGCCGATGCCGCCGATGATGGCGGTGAGGACGATCTGCACCGAGATGTCGAGGCCCACCGCGGTGGCCGGGTCGATGAACCCCACGTAGAGGGCGTAGAGGGCCCCGGCCCATGCCGTGAAGAAGGCCGAGATCATGAGCGCCACGTTCTTGTAGAGCGTGAGCGGGATGCCCAGTGAGTTGGCCGCGTCCTGATCCTCGCGGATGGCCTGCAGGTAGTAGCCCAGCTTGGCGCCCTGGAACCAGATGGTGACGAGGATCACGATCACCGACAGTGCGAGCCCCATGTAGTAGTAGGGCACCTTGGAGACGAAGTTCGTCACCAACGTGTGTCCGATCACGAGCGGGGGGACGTCGGAGAGCAGGATGCCCTCGGCGCCGTTGGTCAGCGTCTTCCAGTTGAGGGCGGCCAGCCGGAAGATCTCGGCCACGGCGATGGAGGCCAGCACGAAGTACGGCCCGCGAAGGCGGAAGGTGATGCTGCCCACGATGGCCGCGACCCCCACCGCCAGCGCCAGCGCCGGGAGGAGCCCCCACCAGGGCGCCACGCCCTTCGACTGGAGGAGGATGACCACCGTGTAGGCGCCGATGCCGAAGTAGGCGGCGTGCCCCACCGAGTACTGGCCGCCGTAGCCGCCGATGAGGTTCCAGGCCTCGCCCATGATGACGGCGAGGAAGAAGAGGATCATGAGGTGGAGCGCGTAAGGGCTCTCCACGAACCTGGGCAGGACGGCGAGCAGCGCCACTGCCCCGATCCCGAGGACGATGGGCAGGGGGGCGAGGCGCCGGGGGCTCGGGGACGGGGCCATGGCCGCTACACCCGGGACTTGCCGAAGAGCCCGGCCGGCTTGAAGAGGAGGATGAGGAGGAAGAGGACGTAGACCACCAGATCCTTGAGGCCGGAACTGATGTAGGCGCCGGCCAGCGACTCGGTGGCCCCGATGAGGACCCCGCCCACCGTGGCGCCCATGACGCTTCCCATGCCGCCCAGCACCACGATGACGAAGGCCTTGAGGGTGAAGGGCTGCCCCACCTGCGGGAAGATGTAGTAGGTCGGCGAGATGAGCGCGCCGGCCACCGC
>Ga0209253_10000560_pt1 | contig 32138 bp, 27 predicted proteins | sample FrelakmetBRP12BR_FD_187145 | JGI IMG/M metagenome (GOLD analysis project Ga0209253, IMG submission 187145) | Freshwater lake sediment microbial communities from the University of Notre Dame, USA, for methane emissions studies - BRP12 BR (SPAdes)... | ecosystem: Environmental > Aquatic >... | reverse complement strand
GCGAGTTCGAGCGCGCCAGCATCGCCGCCCTGCATCGCGCGCAGCACGCCCGCTCGATCGGCCTCGGAGCGGTTCTGGCTCAGCTTGAACTTGACGTCGAGCCGCGTGACGGCGAGTTCGAAGGCGACGATGCCGCCCTTCATCTTCTCGCGCCACTCGACGTCGAGCTCGTCCCAGCGCTTGCGGTACGGGACGTCGTGCGCGTCGATCAGCGCCTTGAGCGCGCGTTCCTTCGCCTCGGCGTCGTGCCGCAGCGTCACCGTGCAGGCGGCGTGCACCACCGCGTAGTTCCAGGTCGGCACCGCCTGTTCGGCCTCGTAGCAGGACGGCGACACATAGGCGTCGCCGCCGTGGAAGATCGCGAGCACGCGGTCGCCGTCCTTCCATTGCTTCCACTGGGGATTGGGCTTCGCGAGGTGGCCGTGCAGCACCATCTCTTCGCCGCGCACGTCGGCAACGAGCGGCGCGTGGGACACCATCGGCTCGCTGCCGTCCGCCGCGCTGACGATCGTCGCCAGCGGATGCCGGCGCATCAGTTCCAGCGCAAGGCCGCGCTGGCCGACCGCGAAGTGCGACGGCTGGTAGAGCATCAGCCGAGTCCCGCGCCTTCCGGCAGGCCGAGCATCAGGTTCAGGTTCTGGACGGCGGCGCCGCTGGCCCCCTTGCCGAGGTTGTCGAGACGCGCGATGACCATCGCCTGCTGCCGGGCGTCGTTGGCGAAGACGAAGACTTCGAGGCGGTTGGTGCCGTTCAGGTTCTCCGGCTCGAGGAACGCGCCGTCGCGCAGCGCCGCGGTGTCGTTCAGCGGCCGCACCGTGACGAACGACTCGCCTGCATAGTGCGCGACGTACGCGGCGTGCAGTTGCGCGCCCGTCGGGCGTCCCGGCAACTGCGACGCCTGCAACGGCACCGACACGAGCATCCCGCGCCGGAAGTACCCGACCGACGGACTGAACACCGGGGGTAGGTCGAGCAGGCCGTGCGCCTGCATCTCGGGCAGGTGCTTGTGCTTCATGTCGAGACCGTACGCGCCGAACTGCTGGGGCCGCGCGCCTGTCGCCTGCTCGTACTGCTCGATCATCTTGCGGCCGCCGCCGGAGTAGCCGGACACCGCGTGCACCGTCGCCGGGAAGCCGGCCGGCACGATCCCGCGCTCGCGCAGCGGACGCACGACCGCGAGGAAGCCGGTCGGGTAGCACCCGGGGTTCGACACGCGCTTCGCCGCGGCGATCGTCGCGCGCTGCGTCTTCGTCAGTTCCGGAAAGCCGTACACCCACCCCGCCGCCGTGCGGTGCGCGCTGCTCGCGTCGACCACGCGCGTGCGCGGGTTGTCGATCATCGTGACCGTCTCGCGCGCCGCGTCGTCGGGCAGGCACAGGACGACCGCGTCGACCTGGTTGATCACCGCGCGTTTCGCCGCGGCGTCCTTGCGCTGCTCGGCCGGCAGGCTCACGACCTCGACGTCGCTGCGTGTCGCCAGCCGCTCGCGGATCTCGAGACCGGTGGTGCCGTGTTCGCCATCGATGAAGATCGTCGGTTTCGCCATGGGGTCCTCACGCGCTGGCCAGGTCGGCCTGGGTCGTGAAAGCGTCTGCAAAGAACTGGTCCTCGGGCAGGCCGCACTGCGCCGCGAAGTCGCGCCGCGCGGCGTCGATCATCGCCGGCGCGCCGCAGGCATAGACCTGGTGGCCCGACAGGTCGGGCAGGTCCTCGATCACCGCCTGGTGGACGAAGCCCGTGCGGCCGGTCCACGCGTCCTCCGCCTGCGGCTCGGACAGCACCGGCACGTAGCGGAAGTTCGGCTGCGCGGCCGCCCACTCCGCGGGCACTGTGTCCATGTAGAGATCCGCGCGCGAGCGCGCGCCCCAGTACAGCCGCACCTCGCGCGCGGGCTTGCCGCTCTCGTCGACGTTGATGCGCTCGTGGAAGATGTGCTCGGCGATCGCCTTGATCGGCGCGAAGCCGGTGCCGCCCGCCAGCAGCACGATCGGCCGCGCGTTGTCCTCGCGCAGGAAGAAGGTGCCGAGAGGCGCCTCGATGCGGAGGATGTCGCGTTCCCGGACCGGCGGCTCGACGACCCCGAACAGGCGGTCGGTGAACGCGCCGCCCGGCGTGTGCCGGATGTGCAGCTGGATCAATTCGTCGGCGTGCGGCGCGGTCGCCATCGAATACTGGCGGCGCGCGCCGTCCTTCAGGATGAAGTCCATGTACTGCCCGGCGCGGAACTGCAGGCGCTCGCTGGCGGGCAGCTGCACCGAGACGATCGCGACGTCCGGCGTCACGCGGTCGATCTTCGCGATGCGCGCCGGCATCTTGCGGATCGGGATGTCGCCGAAGCCCGTCAGCTCGCGCGCCTCGATCACGAGGTCCGACTGCGGGATCGCCGAACAGACGAGCGTATAGCCCTTCGCTTCGTCCGCGTCGGACAGCGCCGATGCGGAGTGCGGCTTGTGCGCCAGCGTGCCCTCGAGCCGCTTGCTGCGGCAGGTCCCGCACGCGCCGTTCTTGCAGCCGTACGGCAGGCCGACACCGTTGCGCAGCGCCGCGGCCAGCACGGTTTCATCGCCCTCGGTGGCGAAGGTGCGCCCGCTCGGGCGGATGGTGACGGTGAAGCCCATAGAATCAGGTCATGGATGTGAACCGGCCCGCGTCGACGGCCTCATCGCGCCGTGCCATCGGGAAGCTCGGTCGGCCGCGCCTGTTGATCGTCGGCTGCGGCGACATCGGCCTGCGCATTGTCGCACGGCTCCATTGGCGTTTCCGCGTCGTCGCGCTGACGTCGAGCCCGCAACGCGTGCCGCTGTTGCGCGCTGCCGGAGCCGTCGCGATCGTCGGCAACCTCGACGACCGCGCGACGCTCGGACGCCTGCGCGGCTTCGGCGCACGCGTGATCCACCTCGCGCCTCCACCCGAGTCCGGCGACGGCGATCGCCGCACGGCTCGCCTGGTGAACGCGCTCGGGCGAGGCGACGGCGACCGGACGGTCTACATCAGCACGACGGGCGTGTACGGTGACCAGCGCGGCGCGTGGATCGACGAAACCGCTCGGCTGGCCACGACCGAGCCGCGCAGCCTGCGCCGGATCGACGCGGAGCGACTGATGCGACGCCGCCGCCACGCGCACGTGCTGCGCGTGCCGGGCATCTACGCGCACGACCGCCTGCCGCTGGCCCGCCTGCAGCAGAAGCTGCCCGCGCTCGCGCCCGACGACGACGTCTACACGAGCCACATCCACGCCGACGACCTTGCGCGCATCGCCATCGTGGCGCTGCTGCGCGGCCAGCCGTGCCGCGTCACCAACACCGTCGACGACAGCGGGCTGAAGATGGGCGAATACTTCGACCTCGTCGCCGACCGCTTCGGCCTCGAGCGTCCGCCGCGCCTGCCGCGCGAGGAACTGAAGCGCGCGGTGTCGCCGATGATGTACTCGTTCATGTCCGCGTCGCGGCGCATCCGCAACGCGCGGCTGAAGCGCGAACTGCGCGTGCGGCTGGTGTTCCCGACCGTGCGCGATGCGCTCGCGACGATCCTCGCGCCCTCGCGCTGAGCGGCCCCAACGCCCGGCCGCGCGGCTGTGCTAGGGTGAATTCGAACTGGTCCATCCCGGGTCGCCGCGCGAAGGGAGTTGCGTCGCGATCCCCGCCTTCAGGAGAACGAAGCGATGAGCTCGCCCACCAAGTACGTCCTCGATGAGTCCCATATGCCGCGCGCCTGGTACAACATCCAGGCCGACCTGCCGCGCGCGCTGCCGCCCGTGCTGCACCCGGGAACGCTGAAGCCGATCGGTCCGGCGGACCTCGCGCCGCTGTTCCCGATGGACCTGATCCTGCAGGAAGTGAGCACCGAGCGCGAGATCGAGATTCCCGAGCCGGTGCGCGACATCTATCGGCTGTGGCGACCGTCGCCCCTGTATCGCGCGCATCGGCTCGAGAAGGCGCTCGGCACCCCGGCCCGCATCTACTACAAGTACGAGGGCGTGAGCCCCGCGGGCAGCCACAAGCCGAACACGGCGGTCCCGCAGGCGTTCTACAACGCACAGGCGGGCGTGAAACGCCTCACGACCGAGACCGGCGCCGGTCAGTGGGGAACGTCGCTCGCCTTCGCGGGCTCGATCTTCGGGCTCGAGGTGCTGGTGTTCCAGGTCCGCGTCTCGTACGACCAGAAGCCGTACCGGCGCGCGGTGATGGAGACCTACGGCGCGCGCTGCATCGCGTCGCCGTCGAACGAAACCGAATACGGCCGGCGCGTGCTCGCGCAGCGGCCTGATCACCCGGGCAGCCTCGGCATCGCGATCTCGGAAGCCGTCGAACTCGCCGTGCAGCGCGACGACACCAAGTACGCGCTGGGATCGGTGCTGAACCACGTGCTGATGCACCAGACCGTCATCGGGCTGGAGTCGATGGAACAGATGCGGATGGCCGATGCCTGGCCCGACGTCGTCGTCGGCTGCACCGGCGGCGGCTCGAACTTCGCCGGCATCGCCTTCCCGTTCATCGGCGACGGCCTGCGCGGCGGCGCGAAGCCGCGCATCGTCGCCGTCGAGCCGTCCGCGTGCCCGTCGCTCACCCGCGGCCGCTATGCGTACGACTTCGGCGACACCGGCCACCTGACGCCGCTCACCAAGATGCACACGCTCGGCTCGAGCTTCACGCCGCCGGGGTTCCACGCCGGCGGGCTGCGCTACCACGGCATGGCGCCGCTCGTGTCGCACCTGAGGCAACTCGGCCTGATCGAGGCCACCGCCTACACGCAGAACGAGTGCTTCGCCGCCGGCGTGCTGTTCGCGCGCGCCGAAGGCATCGTGCCCGCGCCCGAGGCCAATCACGCGGTGAAGGGCGCGATCGAGGAGGCGCTGCGCTGCAAGCGCGAGGGACGCACCGAGACGATCCTCTTCAACCTGTGCGGCCACGGTCACTTCGACATGAGTTCGTACCAGAAGTACTTCGCCGGCGAACTGACGGACGAGAGCTACGACGAGAAGGAACTCGCGATGGCGCTCGCCGGACTGCCGAGCGTGCCGGAACCCGCGTGAGGCTCGCGGGGCGACTCGCAGGCGATCCCTGACGATCGCCGGGGCGATCGGGGCGCGCCGGCGAACGCAGCCCGCGAAGCCGGCGCCGGCCCTACCCGAACAGCCCGCCGACCTTCGTGCCCGCCAGCCGGTTGATCGCGGCGAGGCTGATCGCCGCGACGACGATCAGGATGAAGCCGAGCGCGGCCGCTTCGTTCTGCGATCCGGCGATGTAGAAGGTGAAGATGCCGAACGGGATCGTCTCCCAGCCGCCGAGGGTCAGGAAGACGACCGCCGAGGCCTCCTGCAGCGACGTGATGAACGAGAACAGCGCGCCGACGAGGATGCCCTTCCAGACCAGCGGCAGGGTGACGTCGCGGAAGGTGCGCAGCTTCGTGGCGCCGACGTTCTCCGCGGCCTCCTCCATCGACTTGTGCACGAGCAGCAGCGACGAGTGGCTGCCGCGGACGGTGTACGGCAGCCGCCGCACGGCGAGCACCAGGGGAATGATGATCCAGATGCTCGTGAGCGGGATCCCGATCAGCGGCAGCGGGATGTGGAAGGCGCGGATGTAGGCGATCCCGATCGCCGTGCCCGGGATCGCGAGGATCAGCGTGATCAGCGCGTCCATCGTGGCGTTGCCGGGCGCCTTGGTGCGGCCGAGGATCCACGCCATCGGCACGCCGACCACGAGGCAGACCAGGACGGCGAGCCCGCAGTACAGGAACGAGTTCAGGATGAACTTCGGCGTCTCGATGCTCACGCGCGTGAAGAACGCCGTGGTGTACTCGAGCGGCAACGGCGTGAGCGACCAGCCCCGGCCGAACGCGGCGAGCGTGACGCCGATGTGCGGAAGGAACGAGACGAACATCAGCGACGACAGGAAGCCCACCGCCAGCCACTGCCGGACCGGCGACAGGCGGCGCCGCTCGACCTTGCTGTACGCGAGCGAGCTGTAGTCCTTGATGGCGACGTACTGCCGGGCGGCGACCACGAAGACGATCGCCAGCAGCACCAGCAGCGCCGAGATGACGATGCCCATCCGGAACAGCCGGCGGTCGATGAACTGGACGATGTTCAGGTAGGCCTGCGGCGCCAGCAGGTCCTGCACGCCGACCACCAGCGGCGTGATGAAGTCGGCGAAGGTCCAGATGAACACCAGCAGCGCGCCCGACACGTAGCCCGGCGTGGTCAGCGGCAGCGTGATGTCGCGGAAGCGGCGCCAGCCGTTCGCCCCCATGCCCTGCGCGGCCTCCTCGAGCGCCGGATCGACCTTGGTGAGCGCGTCGAGGATCGACAGCGTGATCATCGGGAACAGGTGCAGCGTCTGGACCAGCAGCACTCCCTGCAGGCCGTACATGAAGTTGATCGGCGCATCCAGGCCGAAATACTCCCGAAGTACTACATTGACAGTGCCGGCGCGGCCGAGGATGAAGATGAAGCCGAGCACGCCCACCAGCGGCGGCATGATCAGCGGCAGCATCGTCAGGTACGAGAACAGGTTGCGCCCCGGGAACTCGTAGCGCAGCAGCAGCAGCGCCACCGAGATGCCGAGCACCGAAGTGGTGATCACCACGAGCACGCCGAGCACCAGCGACTTCCAGAGCGAGCGCAGGTAGTAGCGGTCGGTGAAGAAGTCGATGAAGTTGGCGACCGTGAAGCCGCCGGCGTCGGTCGTGAACGCGTCGTAGAAGATGCGCGTCAGCGGATACAGCACGAACAGCAGCAGGAAGGCCCAGATCGCCGCCCAGCCCGCGAGAGCCAGCGGCTTCACCCGCGGGATCCGCAGCGACGGCAGGCTGACGGCGGCCATCGATCCCTCAGCCCGCGGCGATGGCGATGGTGACCCCGGCGGAGAACGCGATTCCGACGTGGGCGCCCATGGCCAGCGGCACGTGGTGCCACGGGTCGCGGATGTCGACCTTGAACACGATGCCCTGGCCGAGGTCGACGTCATAGCGCAGCGTGTTGCCGAGGTAGGCGGCGAACGCGATCTGTCCCGAAGCGACGTTCATCGACGCGCCGCCGGGCCCGTCGAGATCGACGTTCTCGGGCCGGATGCACAGCACGCACCCGCTGCCCACGGCCGGCGTGCCCGTGCAGGAGGCCGACCACTCGCCCAGCGCCGTGCGCGCGCGCAGCTGCCCGCCGGCGGCATCGACCGCGGTGACCGTGCCCTGGATCTGGTTGTTGATGCCGATGAAGTCGGCGACGAAGAGCGTGACGGGACGCTCGTACAGCGACTTCGGCGGCCCGATCTCGAGCAGGCGGCCCTTGTCGAAGACGGCGATGCGGTCCGACAGCGTCAGCGCCTCTTCCTGGTCGTGCGTGACGTAGATCGTCGTGATGCCGAGTTCCTTCTGCAGCTTGCGGATCTCGGCGCGCACCTGGATGCGGATCTTGGCGTCGAGGTTGGACAGCGGCTCGTCGAGCAGCAGGATCTCGGGGTTGAGCACCAGCGCGCGCGCGAGCGCGACGCGCTGCTGCTGCCCGCCCGACAGCTGCCCCGGGTAGCGCTGGTCCAGCCCACCGAGCTTGACCTTCTCCAGGACGGCCTTCACGCGCTGCGCGATCTCGGCGCCGGGCACCTTGCGCAGCTTCAGTCCGTAGCCGACGTTGTCCCTGACCGTCATGTGCGGCCATAGCGCGTAGTTCTGGAACACCATGCCGATGCCGCGCTCGTGCGGCGGCACCTCGTTCACGCGGCGATCGTCGAAGCGGATCTCGCCGTCGTCCGGGGAATAGAAGCCCGCGATCAGCCGCAGCAGCGTGGTCTTGCCGCAGCCCGACGGCCCGAGGAGGGTGAAGAGCTCCCCCTCCTCGACAGTCAGCGTGACGTCGTTGGCCGCCGCCATCGCGCCGAAGCGCTTGGTGACGTTCTGCACGGCGATGCGCACGGCGTGCCTCCTCGATCGCTCCCGCGGTCTGCGCCCCGTCCGGGATCAGCTCAGTACTTCTTCTTCAGCTGCTCCCAGACCGCCTCGATGTCGCGGCGGAACTGCTCGTTGACCTGGGTGTAGCGGGCCTGCGCCTTGTCGTCGTCGTAGATGTTCTTCACTTCGCGGTCGAAGTACGAGCGCACGCCGCCGGTGAACTCGACCGCCTTCTCGGCGTCCGACCCGGGCGCGCCCTGCACGCGATACTTCGGCGTCAGCGGAAACAGGCCCCGTTCCATGAAGATGCGCTGCCCGCGCTCGGTCATCAGGAACTCGATGAAGGCCTGCGCGGCACGCGGGTGCTTGCAGCCGGCCAGCACGGCCATCGGCTCCGGCGTGATCCACGCGGTGGGCGGCGCGACGTACTTGATGTCGTACCCGGCGAGGCGCTCCTCGAAGGCCATGTAGCTCGGCACCGCGAACCCGGCCGCGAACTCGCCCTTCGCGACCACGGACGGGACGTCGCGGCTGCGCGCGGTGAACAGCCCCGTGTTGGCGGCGAGCCGCTGCAGCCACTCCCAGCCCTTGTCATCGCCGTGCAGCTGCAGGATCACCTCGTATGTCGCGTGGCTGCTCGACGATCGTGTCGGGGCGCACTGCACGATGTTGCCCTTGAGCTTCGGATTCAGCAGGTCGTCCCAGTCCTTCGGCTCGGGCACGCCGAGTCGCTTCAGCAGCGTCGGGTGATAGACGAGCCCGTACGGCTCGAGCGCCGTGCCGATCCAGAAGCCCTTCGGGTCCTTCAGGTATATGGGCTTGGGCTTGCCGATCGTCGCCGGCACGGCGTCGAGGGTTTCCTTCGGCACCGCGAGCGGCGCCACCAGCTTCTGCTCGGCGAGCTTGTCGAACAGCGCGCTCTCGCCGCCCCAGAAGATGTCGACTTCCGGCCGGCCCTTCCACTCGACGATGCGGCCGTAGGCAACCGGCGTGCCGGCCGCCAGCGCGTTGACCTTCACGGTGACTCCCCAGCGCTCCTTCGCGTACTTCGCGAACTCGGCGAGCGCCGCGTCGTGGATGAACTTCGACACCGGCGTGATCAGGGACAGTTCGTCCTCGATAGGCGCCTGGGCCAGCGCCGGGTGGATGGCCGCGAGGGCGCCGAGCGACGCCGAGGCTTGCAGGATTTCTCTGCGGGTGATGGTCATGGTTGTCTCCTGGAAGACTGCGTGCTGTCGGTCGCCGGGTGGCAGGCGCCATTGCTGCAGTGCGGGCCGCCAAAAGCCCCCACAGTGCGGTCGGCCGGGGCATCTCCGGACCGCAAGTCACTTCAACCTAGTTCCCGTCGCGCCGCGCCCCTTGACGTCCATCACGCGCGGCACCGATCGTCGGGCCGGCGGACGACCTGGATTTCCGCGCCGACGTCCCGCAACGCGGGGCCGGAGACCTACGCGTCGCGGTTGCCGCGCCGCAGCCAGGGCACCACGGCCCGCTCCACGCCGAAGGGCTGTGCCATCAGCGCGTCGAGTTCCCGGTCCGGATCGGCCCCATGGTTCAGCACCCGGTCGACCAGCCCCGCGATCGGCATGTCGACGCCGAGCCGGGCGGCCAGTTCGGCGATGGCGCTCGAGGAGTGCACGCCTTCCTGCACGGTGATGCGCTCGCCGAGGATCTGCTCCAGCGTGCGGCCGCGGCCGAGTTCCATGCCGAGCGACATGTTGCGCGACTGGGGGCTGTTGCAGGACAGGTCGATGTCGCCGATGCCGGACAGGCCCAGGAAGGTCTCGAGGCGCGCGCCGAGCGCCAGCCCGAGGTCGACCGCCTCCGCCAGGCCGCGCGCGAGAAGCATCGCGCGCATGCTGTTGCCCAGGCCCTTCCCGGTGACGATGCCGCAGGCGATCGCGAGCACGTTCTTCATCACGCCGCTCACCTGCGCGCCGACGACGTCATCGGACAGGTAGACGCGAAAGCGCGCGCTGCCGATCGCCTGTTCCAGCCGCGCTCCGAGCACCGGATCGGCGCACGCGAGCGTGACGCCGGCCGGCAGGTCGACCGCGATCTCGGCGGCGAAGGAAGGACCGGACAGGATGGCGACGCGCGCCTGCGGCAGCGTGTCCGCCAGGACCTGCGACATCAGCGCGCAGCTGCCGCGCTCGATGCCCTTCGAGCAGCTGACCACCGGAGTGCCGGCAGCCAGGTGCGGCCGCAACGACGCGGTCACGGCGCGCATGTGCTGCGCCGGCGGCACCAGCAGCACGAACTCCGAATCGCGCGCCGCGGCGGCCATCTCCCCCGTGGCGACGATGCCCTCGGGCAGCGTCACGCCGCGCAGGAAGACCGCGTTCTCGCGCTTCACGTTGACCGTGTCCACGACCTCGGGCTCGCGCGCCCACAGCACGACCTCGTGCCCCCGCCGCCGCAGGACGCAGGCCATCGCGGTGCCGAACGCGCCGCCGCCGATCACGCCGATTCGCGCCATGTCCCCATCCTATGCGGCGGGATGCCGGCCGCGTTGACAGCGGTCAGCCGCCGCGCCGGCCCGGCCGCGGCGCGGCGCCCCGCGCGATCACGCCCGCGCCGCGAGGACGCGCTCGGCGAAGACGACGAAGCCGTCGCCCTCCTCGGCCTCCGCGATCACGTGGGCGGGCGGGTGCTCGAGCTGGCCGACGAAGGGCGCGATGTTGGCCACGGCGAAGGAGTGCGGAAAGTAGGCGAACATCGGCTCGTCGTTGGGGGAGTCGCCGATGAAGGCGAACGCGTCGCGCTCGGCATCGAGGTCGACGCCGAACTGCTCGCTCATCAGCCGCCGCGTCATCGACAGCTTGTCGTGCGTGCCGTGCCACGCGTTCACGTGGATCGAACTGACCTTCGCCGTCAGTCCGCGGGCCGTCAGCAGCGCGTGGATGCGCTGAACGGAGCCCGGCGGAAGCGGCGGCACGTCCTCGCAGTAGTCGATCGCCAGGTCGGTGTCGCGATACAGCTGGTCGGCGGCGATCGCCGCCCCGGGCACCGCGCGCAGCACGTCCTCCCCGATCGCGCGGAGGCGCTCGCGGTCCTGCGCCCGCTCGGCGTCGCTGCGCGCGAAGCGGCGGATCATGCGACGCCGGTCATGGTCGTAGCGGAAGTACAGCGCGCCGTTCTCGCCGACCACCGCGTCGACCGGCCAGAAGCGCGCGATCAGGTCGCACCAGCCCGCGGGGCGGCCCGTCACCGGGATGACGAGCAGGCCAGCCTTCTGCAGGCGCTCCAGCGCGTCGTACGCGGCCGCGCCAAGGCGACCCGCGGTCGTGATCGTGCCGTCGATGTCGAGCAGCACGCCACGCAGGCGTGCGAGTGCGGCGGGCGCGGGCAGGGAAGCGGACATCATGGTGGCGATTCAGTCGTTCAGGGTCAGCCGCAGCGGTTGATGGTCGGACGCGTCGGTGGCCGTGTCGATCGCGACATCGGCCACGCGCTGCGCGACGTCGGCCGTCAACGCGAAATAGTCGCGGCAATGCCCGCCCATCGGCCATTGCCTGCGATCGTACAAACCGGTGCTCGGCGGGTGCGGCTCGGCTCCGCGCGCGCTGTGCCAGGCGTCGAGCAGCGGCGGCGCGAACAGCGTTCGATACGCGTCTTCGTCCGGAAGGAAGTTCAGGTCGCCGCAAAGAACGAGCGACGCCGGGCGGGGCACCGGATCGTACGGACTGGCCCCCGGCTTCGGTGGCCGCGCTTCGTTCCCGGCGACCTCGGACTGCAGCGCGCGCAGTCGCTCGATCTGCGCCGCGCGGTGCGCGGCCGAGTAGTACTCGAGGTGCGTCGTGACGACGCGCAGCGGACCGGCGCGGGTCCCGACCACCGCCTCGATCGCCTGCCGCTGCATGTGCTTGATGCCGCCTTCGGCCGGATGCGGCAGCAGGTGGAAATGGACCTGCAGCACGGGCACGCGCGACAGCACGAGATTGCCGAACTGCCGTCGCTGCGTTCCGGTCCCCGCGCGATCCAGCGCCGCGCCGAAGAAAGCCTGGTGCCGCGGAAACAGCGCCTGCAGTTCCGCCACCTGGTCGGCGCCACCGGCGATCTGGGGCTCGTTGCGCGCGACCTCCTGGAAGCACAGCACGTCGCTGTCGCCCATCGCCTGCGCCACGCGCGCGATGCGGGCGAGGTCGACGCGGCCATCGCACCCGAGTCCGCACTGGATGTTCCAGGTCAGGATGGAAGTCATTGCGGCTACTTGATGCCGGCGTGCATGAACGACTGCATGAACTGCCGCTGGAACAGCAGGAACGCGATGAGCAGCGGCGCCACCGCCATGATCGTTCCGGCGCTGATCACCGACCAGTCCACACCCGACTCGGGCGCGCCGAAGATCGCCAGTCCCACCGTCAGCGGTCGCGTCTCGACCGAATTGGTGACCACCAGCGGCCAGAGGAAGTTGTTCCAGTGGTAGCTCACCGAGACGAGTCCGTAGGCAAGATAGGTCGGCCGCGCGAGCGGCACGTACACGCGCCACAGCACGCCGAGGAAGCCGCAGCCTTCGACGCGCGCGGCCTCCTCGAGTTCGCGCGGCACCGTCTTGAACGTCTGCCGCAGCAGGAAGATGCCGAACGCGCTCGCCATGTACGGCAGGCCGATGCCGAGGATCGTGTCGACCAGGCCGAGCCGCGCCATGATGCGGTAGTTCTCGACGATCAGCACCTCGGGCATCACCATCAGCTGCACCAGCACCAGCCCGAAGGCGACGTTGCTGCCGAAGAACTCGAAGCGCGCGAACGCGTAGCCGGCGAGCGTGCACAGCACCAGCTGGGCCGACAGGATCATCGTCACCAGCATGATGGTGTTGAGGAAGTGCCGGGGAAACGGCGCGTAGCTCCAGGCCTTGGCGAAGTTCGACAGCGTGAGCGGAGCGAAGAGGTCGAAGTGCGTCGCCATCTCGGGCCGATGAAACGCGGCCCAGAACGCGTAGGCGAGCGGCAACAGCCACAGCAGCGCCAGCAGCCAGGCCGCACCCGTCTCCAGCGCGAATCCGGTCCGCAGTCTCATGGGCGGCTCACCGGTAGTGCACCCGCTTCTCGATCAGCAGGAACTGCACCACCGCCAGCAGCGCGAGCAGCACGAGCAGCACGACCGTCAGCGTCGCCGCGTAGCCGGTGTCGAAGAAGCTGAACGCGACCTGGTAGATGTAGTACAGGAGCAGGCTCGACGCGTTGTCCGGCCCGCCCTTCGTCAGGATGAAGAGGTGGTCGACCAGCTTGAACGAGTTGATCGTCGCGTTCACCAGCACGAACAGCGTCGTCGGCATCAGCAGCGGAAAGGTCACGCGCCGGAAGAAATACCAGCGCGACGCGCCTTCGATCTTCGCCGCCTCCTGCAATTCGGGCGGCAGGTTCTGCAGCGCGGCCAGGTAGAAGATCATGAAGAAGCCGGCTTCCTTCCATACGACCATCACCATCGTCGCCGGCAGCACGAGGTTCGGGTCGCCGAGCCAGTTGTGGCTCGGCGCGCCGAACAGCGCCCCGACCTGGTCGAACATTCCGATCTGAGGCGTGTAGAAGAACAGCCACAGGTTCGCCACCGCGATCATCGGCAGCACCGTCGGCGTGAAGTACGCCATGCGCACCAGCGCGCGCGCCGGCAGCTTCTCGTTGACCCACAGCGCCATCACCATCGCGATCGCGATCGCGGTGGGGATGGTGCCGAGTGCAAACCAGGCGTTGTTGCCGAAGACCTGCCAGAAGATCGGGTCGTCGAGGAGTGCGGCGTAGTTGTCGAAGCCGACGAACCGGGACGGCCGCACGACCGTCCCGGTGGAGAAGAAGCTGTCGACGAGAGTGGCGATCGCCGGGTAGTGCGTGAACCCGATGAGCAGGATCGCGGCCGGCGTGAGCAGCAGCCAGCCGTAGACGTGCTTCATCGGGCCACCTTCAGCGGTACGACTTGAGAAGCTTGTCGGCCTCCGCCTGCGCCGCGTTCAGCGCGTCCGCCGGCGACTTCTGCCCCGTCAGCGTCGCCTGGATCGCGTCGTCGAGCTGCTTGCGCACGCGCCCGGTCTGGAACGTCGACAGCTCCGGCGTGGCGAACTCGAACTGGTCGCGCGCAACGACCGCTTGCGGGAAGCCCGCCGCGTACTCCTTCAGTTTCGGCGTCGTGTACGCGTCCGGCCGCGTGGCGACGTAGCCGGTCGCCATGCTCCAGTCGGCGGCGCGTTCCGGCGCCGTCATCCACTTGACGAAGGCGAGCGCGGCCTTGCGCTCCTCGGGCGTCGTCTTCTTGAACATGTAGAAGTTGCCGCCGCCGGTGGGCGAGCCGCGCTGCTTCGAGGCGGGCAGCATGGCGACGCCGAACGGGAACTTGGCGGTGTCCTTCACCGCGGTGAGATTGCCGGTCGTGTGCCACATCATCGCCGTCTTGCCTTCGGTGAAGGCCTGGCGCAACGTGCCCCACTCGACCGTGCCTTCGGGCATCACCTTGTGCTTGACGCCGAGGTCGCGCCAGTACTGCAGCGCGGCGATCACGTCGGGGTGCGCAAAATTCGTCTGGTTGCCGTCACGGTTCATCAGGTCCTGGCCGTTCTGCCGCGCGAACGCCTGGAACATCCAGTACGCGTAGCCGGTCGACGGCACCATCACGCCCCAGCGCGTTACGTTGCCGGCGGCGTCCCTCTTCACGAGCTTGGACGCCATCTGCACCATCTCGGTCCAGTTGGCGGGCGGCCGGTCCGGGTCGAGCCCGGCTTCCTTGAAGGCGTCCTTGTTCCAGTACAGCACGATGGTCGAGCGCTGGAACGGAATGCCGTAGACCTTGTTCTTGTAGGTGCCGTTCATCATCAGCGCGGGATAGAAGGCCTTGAGCCACGCCTTGTCGTCGGGCGTCGTGGCGACGTCGTCCCAGGCGACGATCACGTCCTGCTCGATCAGTTCGTACAGGTCGATCGAGTACAGCACGGACAGCGGCGCCGACTGCCCGGCCTTCAACGCGGCGAGCGCCTTGATGCGTGCGTCGTCGTAGTTGCCGGCGTAGATCGGGTTCACCTTGATGCCAGGGTGCTCCTGCTCGAACTGCCGGGCGTAGCCGTCGATCACCTTGGTGAGCGGCCCGCCGACGGCGATCGGGTAGTAGAAGGTCAGTTGCGTTTGGGCGCTTGCCGGGCCGACGGCCGCGAGCAGCACGGACATCAAGAAAGCGGACAGCCATTTCATGGTTGACGTCCCTTCGGTTGGTGGTTGAAGAACAGTCCGGTCACGCTGATCAAGCCGCCAGCGGAAGCGATTGACAGGCGTCGGACCGCACGCCGCTCGCCGCATCGAACACGTGAACCGAATCAGCTTCCCAGCCTAGTCGCACCTGGGCGCCGGCGCAAAGGCGCGATTGGCCAACCGCACGGGCGAGCACCGACTCCTGCCCGACGCGGGCGGTGATGATCGTATCGGCGCCGTGGTACTCGGCGCTCGTGACTTCGGCGGACACGCCACCCGCGTCAACCAGCCGCACGTGCTCGGGTCGCACGCCGAGCGTCAGCCCGGCGCCGCGTCCGCGCAGCACCGGCTCCTTCGCGCCGCGGATCACCGCGCCGTCCGGTCCGTCCTCGAGCGCGACGAGATTCATCGCGGGGGTGCCGATGAAGCGCGCAGCGAAGATCGTCGCCGGCCGCGCATACAAGTCCTCCGGCGTGCCTTCCTGCTCGATCCGGCCTTCGCGCATCAGCACGATGCGATCCGCCATGCTCATCGCCTCGATCTGGTCGTGCGTGACGTAGACCACCGTCATGTCGAGCCGCTGCTGCAGCGCGCGGATCTCCACCCGCATCCCGTGGCGAAGCTGCGCGTCGAGGTTCGACAGCGGCTCGTCCATCAGGCAGATCCTGTTCTCGGCGATCACGGCGCGCGCGAGGGCGACGCGCTGGCGCTGCCCGCCCGACAACTGCGACGGCTTGCGGGCGATCTGCTCCGTCAGCCCGACCAGCTCCGCCACGCGGGCGAGCCGCGCATCCCGCTCGGCCTTGGGCAGGCCGCGCACCTTGAGCCCGAAGACGATGTTTTCGGCCACCGACAGATGCGGGAAAAGCGCGTACGACTGGAACACCATCGAGATCTTGCGCTTGTCCGGCGCAAGCCGCGTGACGTCGCGGTCGCCGATCAGGATCCGTCCTTCGCTCGGATCCTCGAGCCCGGCGATCAGCCGCAGGATGGTCGACTTGCCGCAGCCCGACGGCCCGAGCAGGACCAGGAACTTGCCCGATTCCGCACGCAGGCTCACGCGGTCGACCGCGCGCACCGCGCCGTAGCGCTTCGAAACACCTTCGAGAACGATGTCGCTCATGGCCCGCGCATTATGCAGCGCGGTCAGCGGCGAAGGGTTCGCGACGCAGCCGCCGGCCACGCTTTCCAGCGCCGGTGCGTCCACCACCACTGTTCCGGATGCCGCACGACCAGGTGCTCCAGCGCCGCGTTGTAGGCCCGCGCGTTCAACCGGATCGCCTCGTTGGCGTCCGCATGCTCGATCGGCGCGAGCGCGGCCTCGAAGCGCAGCACGTGCGTTCCGTCGGGCTCGCGCCAGCTGGCAGCCGGCACGACCGGCGCACCGGTCGACAAGGCAATGACGGACAGGCTGCGAAACGTGCCGGCGGGATGCCCGAAGAACTCCACCAGCACGCCGTCCTTGCGGCTGGCATGCTGGTCGAACGGGAACACCACCAGGTCGCCGGCGGCCAGCTTGTCCAGGATCGCGTCGAGTCCACCGCGCTTGGGCAGGATGCCGAAGCCGGCGCGGGCGAAGCGTCGCGCCACCAACCGGTCCATCCACGGCGGCTTGACAGGCCGGCGCACGAACCAGAACCGGCCGCGCGCCTCGGGATAGCTGTCGAGCCCGGCGGCGGTCGCCACCTCGAAGTTGCCGAAGTGACCGGTCAGGATCAGCACACCCTTGCCCTGCCCGAGCGCGGCGACCAGCGCGTCGAGGTTCTCGACGCGGACCATCGAGCGCCGCCGTTCCGCCGACAGCCAGGGGAAGCGGAGGAACTCCCACAGCAGCCGGCCCATGTGCGCGTAGTGCGCCTGCGCCAGCGTCTCGATCTCGGCGGCCGGCGTCGCGTCGCCGAACACGCGCCGCAGGTTCTCGAGCACGACCTTGCGCCGCAGCGGCAGCAGGCGATAGAGCACGCGGCCGAGCCACGGTGCGTCGGCCACCGTCGGATGCGCCAGCGCCACCGCCGTGGCCGACGTGCGATCGTGCGACAGCGACACGCTGATGTCCTTGATGCGGTTGCGCCCGAGAACCGTCTGCGCCGCCGCGCCGCACACCACGCGCGGCGCGCCGTAGGGATCGCGCGCCACGGAGAAGTCCTCCGCGACGATGGTGCCGAGCGCCGTTTCGCGCGGAAAGAGCTTCAGGCACGCCTCCTTGGCGGCGAAGCGGGCGGCGAGGCTGGCGGCGCGGCCGGCGCCGGCGCACTCGTCGAGTTCGGCGCGCGAGAAGAGCCTGGCGATGTCGTCTTCCGGGGTCTCGCGCAGCAGGCGTTCGACGCGGGCGATCTCGACGGTGTCGATGCCGCAGCGGCTGGCAGTGCCGGCCACGGTCATCGCTTCAGGCGCCGGCGGCTCGCAGCAGCAGCGCAGCGTTGGTGCCGCCGAAGCCGCGCGCGAGCAGCAACGCGACGTCGCTGCGCGGCGCCTGCGACGTGGCAGCCACCGGCAGGCCGGCGCACAGGGGATCGATGCGCTGAAGGTTGGCGATGCCCGGGACGCTGCGCGCGCGCAGCGCCTCGATCGCCAGCACCGCTTCGATGATGCCGCTCGCCGCCAGCAGGTGGCCGATCGACCACTTGAAGGCGGTGACCGGGGGAAGCTGCGTTCCGAACACCGCACTCAGCGCGCGCGCTTCCGAGACGTCCGAGTTCGGGGTGCCGTTGCCGTGGGCGACGACCATGCCGACATCGCCCGGCTGCAGGCGCGCGTCGGCGAGCGCATCGCGGATCGCTCGCGCGAGCCCTGCGCCGTCGTCCCGGATCGGCAGCAGCCCGAGGGCGTCGCCGCCGTGTCCCATGCCGAGCACCTCGCCGAGCACCGGGGCGCCGCGCGCCCGCGCCGCGTCTTCGGTCTCTAGCACCAGTGCCGCGGCACCCTCGCCCATCAGGCTGCCGTTGTGCGACTCGTCGAACGGACGCAGTCCGTCCTCGGACAGCAGTCCCACCGCGTGGTAGTACAGCACCATCTGCGGTTCGATCGAGGCATCGTGGCCGATGGCAACCGCGCGTTCGCACTCGCCGGTCCGCAGCGCCTCGGCGGCCTCCGCGATCGCCAGCGGCCCGCTGACGCCGTGATTGGTGATGCACGCGTTCGGGCCCTTCAGCACCTGGCGGATGCCGACGTGGCCCAGCACGTTGTTGGGCAGCGACCGCAGCAGCCACATCGGATTCACCGTGGCCGACAGTTCGCGCCCGAAGGCTTCGAGGCTGCCGTTGGCCGCCGTCAGCAGCGGGAAATAGTCGTACTGGTTCAGGAATGCGCCACCACCCGAGCCGACGTAGACGCCGCAGCCGTCGTTGAAGCGACTGGCGGCGGCCTCGTCGAGCGTCGCGCGATGGGCGGCGAAGCCCGCGGCCTCGATCGCACGGTCGGCGGCGTACAGGCCGAACACGTCGGTGCGGCGGACGTACTTCAGCAGCTTGCGGTCACCGGTCAGCGCGGCGGCGTTGTAGTCGCCCACCTCGGCGGCGAGCTTCGCCGGCCAGCGCGCGGAGTCCCACTGCGCGATCGGGCGGATCGCGGAGCGGCCGGCCGCCACCGATGAAAAGATCGCGGCTGGCGAATCTCCTGCGCCGCAGATCGCGCCGGTGCCGGTGATCAGGACGCGCGTCGTCGCCATCAGCCGCCGGTCGACGATTTGCCGTCGACGTCCTCGGGGTTGCGGAAGGCGAGGCAACTGTTGGAGCCGCCGAACCCGAGCGAATTCGACAGCGCCAGTCGCACGCGTCGCGCGCGCGGCTGGTCGCGAATGATGTCGACGTCGCACTCCGGATCGGGCGACCGGAGGTTGGCATTGACCGGCAGCGTCGAGTGATGGATCGCCAGCGCGCAGACGCCGGCCTCCACCGCGCCCGCGGCGGCGATCAGGTGACCCATCACGCTCTTGGTCGAGCTGACGGCGACGCCGCGCCACGCATCGCCACTCCACACCGCGCGCACCGCCGCGCATTCGCTGCGGTCGTTCATCGGCGTCGACGTGCCGTGCGCGTTCAGGTAGTCGACCTCGCCGAGCGTCGCGCGCGCGTCGCCGACCGCCTGCCGCATGGCCTGGATCGGACCGTCGCCGGACGGATGCGAGTCGGTGATGCGGTAGCTCGACAGCGAATTGCCGTCGCCGGCCAGTTCCGCGTAGATGCGGGCGCCGCGCGCGCGCGCCGCGTTCCACTCCTCGAGCACCAGGAAGCCCGCGCCTTCGCCGAGCACGAAACCGTTGCGGGAGGCATCGAACGGGCGGCTGGCGCGCTCCGGCGTGTCGTTGTCCGGCGAGACCGCGCCCAGCAGGCAGAAGCCCGCCAACCCGACCGGATTGATCATCGAGTCGAAGCCGCCGGCCAGCACGCGATCGGCGATGCCGCGGCGAATGATCTTCAGCGCGGTGCCGACCGCCTGTCCGCCGGACGCGCACGCTGTGTGCACCGAGCTCGCGTACCCGCGGATGCCGAACTGGCGCAGCAGCAGCGCGCAGCCGGCGCTCGACTGGCTGCGGCAGAACACCATCGGGTCGGAGGCCGCCCCGGGGCCCAGCAATCCGTCGGGCGCGAGCTCGCCACTGCCGCCGGCCACCGCGTGCACGGCGGCGAGCTCGTCGAACGTCACGCCCATCATGCCGGTGCCGACCACGCAGCCCCAGCGCTCGGCGGACTCCGGCGTCGGCCGCACGCCGGCGTCGCGAAACGCCTGCTCGGCCGCGGCCAGCGCGAACCGATGCGCGCGATTGGCCGACTTCAGCAGCTTGCGGTCGCCGATCACGCGCTCGGCGTCGAAGTCCTTGACCTCGGCCGCGATCCGGGTCGAGAAGCCGCTGGCGTCGAAGCCGCGGATCGGCGCAGCCGCACCGCGCCCGGCCAGCAGCGCCCCCCAGGTCGTCGCCACGTCGTTGCCGGCGGGCGTGACCATGCCGATCCCCGTGATCGCGACGCGGCGGCACGGCTCGGTCATCCGTGGCTCCGCTCGACGTCGATGCGCGCCGTGGCGATCGTGCGGCCGTCGGCGCGCGCGGCGAGCTTCATCTGCGCGCCGTCGGCCGACGACGACTGCATCTCGGCCGACAGCTCGAGCGTCTGCCCGGGCGCGGTGAACGAGCGGATCTTCACGTCGCGCACGCGCGCCACCGCGAGGCGGCTGCCGTGCAGCACCGGCAGGTCGCCCGCGAGCCGCAGCGCCAGCGTGGACAGGCTGTCCATCAGCAGAGTGCCGGGAAAGACCGGCCGGCGCGGGAAGTGGTCGTCAAAGTAGATCGCCGACTCGGGGACATGCAGCACGGCGCGCACGCGCTCGCCGGCGCTGTGTTCGGTCGTCTCCAGGCGCGGCACATCGACGCCGGCGAAGCGATCGCCCGGTGCCCCGGAACCCATCAGAGTCTCGAAGTCGGCGCGCACGGCTTCGGGCGCGTCGAACTCCTCCATCGGCAGCATCGGCCCGACGCAGTGCGTGAGTTCGAGCACGCAGCGGCCGTCAATCGACGCCGAGCCGCCGTAGGCGATGGCTTCGTCGTCGCAGCGTTCGATCTCGGCCGCAAGCTGCAGCGTCTGCCCGGGAACCGCCGCGCCGTGATAGCGCGTCTCGCCGGCCAGGCCCGCGACCGGCCGGTGCGTGAATCCCAGCGCGGACATCGCCGACCAGGCGGCGAGCTGCCCGACCGCCTCGGCCATCAGCGCGGCAGGAAAGCGTGAGGCGGTCGCCGGCACGGTGTAGAGCCCTTCGATGCGGTGCCCGGGATCGAGCCGAGTGATGCGGTCGACGAACGAGAACGCGCGAAAACGACCGTCCATGCCGCGGACCGCTCGGCCGGTCGTCGCGTCAGGAGGCGGCCGGCACCGCGCGCTGCGCGCGGACGACGACCTTGCAGAACGTCTCGGGCGTGAACAGGCGCGGAATGTCGGCGGCCTTCAGCGGCGTCTTGAAGCGCTCGGCCGGCACCTCGCTGAGGAACTCGCGCAGCTGCGCGAGCCCGGCGTCGGTGACGATGCCGCCCTTCTCGAAGTCGGCTTCCGGCAGGTCGCCGCGCGCGTCCTCGACGATCTTGCCGCGCGGGATCTTGACGCCGAAGCTGCGCTCGAGCCGGAACACGAGGTCGAGGAAGTCGATCGACTCGGCGTCGAGCCCTTCGATCAGCGGTATCTGCAACAGGACGTCGCCGACGTCGCAGCCGAGTGCGTCGGCGATGACCTGCGCGACCTTGGGGAATACCGCTTCGATCTCCTGCTTGCTGATGACTTGTTCTTTCATGCCCTCATCCCATCTTGAAGCCACCGTCCACGTGGAGCACCTGTCCGGTGATGTAATCGGCGAAGCTCGACGCCAGGAACCACACCGCATGCGCAACCTCCTGCGGCTGGCCGTAGCGCCGCAGAAGAATGCGTTCCTTGACTTCGTCGCCCGCCAGATCGCGGACCTGCTGCGACATCTCGGTCTCGATGACGCCCGGCGCCACGCAGTTTACCGTTATCTTCCGCGAGGCCAGCTCGACCGCCAGCGAGCGCGTGAAGGCGCTGATCGCGCCCTTGCTCGCCGCGTAGTTGGTCTGCCCGCGCCCGCCCTTCTCGCCGGCGACCGAACCGAGGTTGATGATCCTGCCGGCCCGCTTCGAGATCATGTGCGACACCACGGCGCGCGTCACGTTGAACACGCCGCCGACGTTGGTGTCGAGCACCGTGCGGATGTCGTCGTCGTCGAGCATCGCGAGCAGGTTGTCGCGCACCACGCCCGCGTTGTTGACCAGCACGTCGATGCGGCCGGCGCGGTCGATGAGGCGCTCGACGGCGGCCGTCACCGCCGGCGCGTCCGTGACATCGACTTGCTCGGCCGACGCCGTTCCGCCCGCGGCGCTCACCGCGGCGAGCACCTCGCGCGCCGCGGCCTCGTTGCCGCGGTAGAAGAAGGTGACGTCGGCGCCGTCGGCGGCGAAGCGCTCGACGATCGCGCGGCCGATGCCGCGGCTGCCGCCCGTGACCAGCACGACCTTGCCCTTCAATCCGGATTCGATTCCCATGGTTCAGCCCGAGATGGCGAAGCCGCCGTCGACGAACAGCGTGTGGCCGTTGATCATGTTCGCCTCGGGCAGGCACAGCAGGTAGACGGCGCCCGCGACGTCCTGCGGCGTCAGCACCGGCCCGGCCGGTGCGCGCGCGCGATACGACTCGAGCAGTTCCTCGCGGTTCGGGAAATAGGCGAGCGCGTCGGTGTCGACCACGCCGGCGCTGACCGCGTTGACGCGGATGCCGCGCGGCCCGAGTTCCTGCGCCAGCGAGCGCACCAGCGCCTCGAGCGCCGCCTTCGACGCCCCGATGAACCCGTAGTTGGGCAGCGCCCGCAGCGAGCCGAGGCTCGACATCGCGAGGATGCGGCCGCCCGCCGGCATCATCGGCACCGCGCGCTGCGCGAGCAGGTTGAGCGCCAGAGCGTTCGTCTCCATGCACCAGCGCCAGTGCTTGAGCGTCATCTCCAGCGTCGGCTTCAGCACGCCGCTGGCGGCGTTGCTGACGACGATGTCGACGCGATCGAACTCCTTCTTCAGTTCGCCGAACATCTCGTCCACGCTGTCCGGCAGGCCCACGCTCGCCTTGATGGCGAGCGCGCGGCGGCCGAGCGCGCGCAGTTCCACGCACAGCGCCTCGGCTTCCTCGTGGCTGTTGTAGTAGTTGGCGATGACGTCGCAGCCCGCCGCGGCGAGCTTGTGCGCGACGGCGCGTCCGATGCCGCGCGCGGCGCCGGTGATCAGCGCGGTCTTGCCGGCCAGAGGCAGTGGCATGGCGGTTCTCCCTGGTGTGTCTGGTGTGGTGTGCGGCGGCGCCTGGGGTGCCGCGCCCGCGGACCGGCGGCGCTCACGGGGCGCGCCCCTGACCGATGCGCCGCGGATGCGGAAGGCGCGGACCCGCCGGGCAGGACGTGATCGTGATCGCGGAAAGCCGCATGCGGTGGCGCTGCCGAGTGGACTCGAACCACCGAGGCGCTGAAAGGGAACATGGCTGTGAAGGCCGAGAAGATACAACAACCGCGGTGAGACGCTTCTCCCTGGAGCGAGGGCGGGCCAAGATAGAGGAGCGCCCCTCACGCCACTGCCGCGATATCGCTTGCTCCGAGCCGACTTGGAGATCCCCGTCCCCGCTGCCGTCGCCTGGCGGCTGCTGACCGACACCGAGGCGTGGCCACGCTGGGGATCCAGCGTCATCGCGGTCGGTGAGCCTCGCTCCTTCTTGTAGACGAAGGTTGAGCCCGCGAGCCGCTCGGGGTTCAACCGGAAAACGCGTTCCGCCCCAACGGCGAACAAGGATGGTGCGCTGGCGGGATGCGCGGTCCGCCTATAGTTGGCCGATTACGAGGAGGTCGACATGTCATTGGTTCTCAGCCGGGTGGATGGGTTCGTCGGAACAGTCACCCTCAATCATCCGGAGAAGCGCAACGCGCTGAGCGAGCACCTGGTCGAGGGGATCATTGCGGCGTTCGAGGACTTCAAGGCCCGCAACGTGCGCGTCGTCATCCTGCGTGCGCTCCCAGGTTCCAGGGTGTGGTCCGCCGGGCATAACGTCGAAGAGTTGCCGGAAGCACGGCGCGACCCTCTTGGCTGGGACGACCCGCTGCGCAACCTGATCCGCCAGATCGAGAACTTTCCGGGGCCGGTCATCGCGATGATCGAGGGCACCGTCTGGGGCGGGGCCAGCGAAACCGCCTTCGCCTGCGACCTGATCGTCGCCGTGCCGGAGACCACGTTCGCCGTGACCCCGGCGAAGCTCGGCGTGCCCTACAACGTGAGCGGCATGATGACGTTCCTCAATGCGGCGAGCATACGAATCGTCAAGGAGCTTGCCTTCACCGCCATGCCATTGAGTGCCGAGCGCGCGGAGCGGCTCGGCATCATCAATCATGTCGTGCCGGTCGACGAGTTGGAGACGTTCACCTACGGCCTGGCCGAAAACATCGCGGCGCTGGCGCCGCTTTCCATCGCAGTGATGAAGGAACAGTTGCGCATTCTCGCCGGGGCCCGCCCCATGTCGCCGCAGGGTTTCGAACGCGTCCAGGGCCTGCGCCGGGTCGTCTACGACAGCGAGGACTACCAGGAGGGCATCCGCGCGTTCAAGGAGAAGCGCGAACCGCAATTCAAGGGCAAGTGAGCGGCACGCGGGCGAGCGCCGCGGCGGACGAGAGTCGCTGGCCAAGTGGCTCGGTTTCGGGTCGAGTGAACTGCACCGACCAGGTCCGGCTATGGGCCGGCGGCGGACGGACAACTGATTTGAGAGAGCTGAAGCTTCAAACTCATTAGGGCGGGGTCCATTCAAGTGTCTCGCGGCGTCGTCTTCGCCCTGGCCGCCTACTTGATGTGGGGCGTGTTCCCGCTCTACTTCAAGCAGGTGCAGAGCGTCACCCCGCTCGAAGTGCTGGCGAACCGGATGCTCTGGTCGCTTGTATTCGTCGCGGGACTGTTGACCATCCTGCGCGGGACGCGGTGGCCGCGTGAGCTGCTGAGGGATCGCCCACCCGTCGGCTGGTTTGTCCTGAGCGCCCTGGCCGTTTCGGTCAACTGGCTCATCTACATCTGGTCGGTCAATTCCGGGCACATCGTCGACGCCAGCCTGGGCTACTTCATCAACCCGCTGCTCAACGTCCTCATCGGCGCAGTGTTCCTGCACGAGCGGCTGAGGCCCGCGCATTGGGTGGCGGTTCTGCTGGCGGCGGCAGGCGTCGCCTGGCTGACGTGGAGCGCGGGACAACTTCCGTGGATCGGGCTCACTCTCGCGATCTCGTTTTCCGCCTACGGCCTGTTGCGCAAGCGCGCGCCCCTGGGCGCCATCGAGGGGCTCGCCGTCGAAACGGCCCTGCTCGCTCCCGTCGCGATCGCCTACCTCGTGTGGCTGGCGGTCCACCAGGAGAGCGTCCTGGTCGACGCCATGAGCGACGGCCGCCCTGCGCTCGTGGCCTGGCTACTGCTCGCCGGACCGATCACCGCCGTGCCACTGCTGTTCTTTGCCGCGGGCGCACGGCGCATCCCGTTCGCCACGCTCGGCATTCTTCAGTATGTCGGCCCTTCGCTGCAGTTGCTCATCGGCGTTCGGCTCTATGGCGAGCCGTTCGAGGCCGACAAACTGATCGCCTACGGCGCGATCTGGATTGCCCTCGCAATCTTCAGCATCGATGGGCTGTTGCAGTGGCGCTCTGCCAGGTCGAATCAGCCGTAGTTCGCTGAAGCGACCGAGGGCGCGCCGCTGCATGCAAGTCCGTCTCGAGCGCTGCGGCGAGAAGCTCGCCCGGCCGCGCCCGCCCGGTGCCGGCGGGGCTCATTCGTCATCGCGCGTGGGAATCCCGCGCCGTCGCGCCCACTGCTCCGCGCGAGCGATGGCGATGCGGATCGCCCGGCCCTCCTCCATGCCTTCGGCCAGCAGGGCGTTGGCAATCTGTATCGCCTTGGCGCGCGTGACCGCACCCAGGTGGCGCATCGATGTCGGGTACTCGTCCAAGGTCCACGGCATGGTGCCCTCAGCGGCCATGGCCGGCCGGTGTGGCGCTAGCGAAGATCGGTTCGCGCCGGCTCACCACAGTGCTCGAGAATGAAAGATCGCGCGGCATCGCGCAGCGCCACCGCGGCGTCCCAGCCGCCTCCCGCTGGCACCAGCGGCGGCCCCGCGGTGACGGCGATCGTCGCCGGCCGCGGCAGCCGTTGGCCGTCCGCCAGCATCTCGCGCGTGCCGGCGAGCGCGAGCGGCACGACCCGCACATTGGCAGCGGCCGCGGCGGCAAACGCCCCGAGGTGGAAAGGCTGCAGCCCAGGCTCACGAGAAAACGTTCCTTCGGCGAAGAAGAGCAGTGATTCACCATCGCGCGCCGCCTGCGCCAGCTCATGCGCATCGGCCACGCTGGCCTGCTGGTCGAAGCGCTCGACGTAGCGCACGCGCAGGCGATCGAGCACGAAACGCAGCAGCGGCGATGAACGCAACTCGCGCTTGGCGACGAACACCAGTGGACGCGGCAGGACGGCGATCAGCAGCGGCCCGTCGAGGTAGCTCGCGTGATTGACTGCCAGCACCACCGGCCCGGTTGCCGGAAGGTTCTCGAACCCCCGGCACACCAGGCGCACGCCGGTCACCGCGAGCAGCAGGCGCAGCAGTCGCCGGCAGACCGACCAACTGGCGTCGCCACGCGGCGTGAAAAGCAGCGCCAGCAGCAGCAGCGGCGCCAGCGATGCCGCGCACGCCAACGCATAAAGTCCATACAGCGACTGCATGCCCCAATGGCACGCGCGGCGGACACGCGCAATCGCGCCGCTGGCAGCAAGGCGCGCCGTTTGCAGCCAGGCGGATCGAGCGCTGGCGCCCAGTCGGCCGGTTTCGTACGCGTCGCGCGTAGCTGCACGGCGGATCTTGCCGCTCGACGTCTTCAGCACGCTGTGCGGGAGCGCCAGGACCACCTCGTCGACCGGCGTGCCGAGCAGCGCCAGCGCGAGCTCATTGACCCTCTTCACCAGGGCGTGGCGTGCCTCGGGCTCGGTGGCACGGGTCTCGGCCACCACGACCAGGCGCTCGGTGGCCACTCGCGGATCGCGGCTGCCGAAGATCGCCACACAGCCCCTGCGGATGCCGGGCAGCGCGCCGACGGCTTCTTCGAGCTCGTACGGATAGAGGTTGTGACCGCCGCGGATGATCATGTCCTTGACGCGGCCGGTCGGGACGAGTTCGCCGTCGAGCAGGTACCCGAGGTCGCCAGTGTCGAGCCAGCCGTCGCGCAGCAGACGAGCGGTCTCCTGCGGATTGCGGAAGTAGCCGCTCGTGGCCGACGGACCGCGGAACTCGATGCGCCCGAGCCGGCGCTGCGGCAGTGCCCGCCCCTGCGCATCGACGATGCGAACCTCGTGACCGGGCAACGGCGGGCCGCAGGCGGCGAAGCGCAGTGGATGCTGATCGTCGGCTGGCGCCGGCACGGCGCGGCCGTCGCGCATGAACTGCTCGCGCTCGATGCAGTCGATGCGCGATCCGCGGCCGGGCAACGGCACGGTCAGCCCGACCGCGCACTCGGCCAGTCCGTACACCGGCGCCATCGCGCTGGCGGCGAAGCCATGCGACGCGAAGCGCTTCGCGAAGCGCTCGATCGTGTCGGGGCTGACCGGCTCGGCGCCGTTGGCGCACAGGCGCCACGTCCGCAGGTCCAGGCCGGCGAACAGCGCCTCGTCGTAGCGGCGCAGCAGTAGCTCGAACGCGAAGTTCGGCGCGGCCGTGATGGTGCCGCGGTGACGGTGAATCGCCCAGAGCCAGCGCTCCGGGCGCGCCAGGAACGCCAATGGCGACATCAGCACCAGCAGGCAGGCGTTGTACAGGCTGCCCATCCAGGTGCCGATCAGGCCCATGTCGTGGTACAGCGGCAGCCAGCTCACGCAAACATCGGCCGGTGTTACTCGAACGCGCTCGCTCCAGGCGCGGACATTGGCCAGCAGATTGGCGTGCGTAAGCACCACGCCCTTCGGGTTGCCGGTGCTGCCCGAGGTGTATTGAAGCAGCGCGATGTCATCGCCGCGTGGCCGCGCGATCCTTGCGGCCGCCGGGTGCTGCATCAGCTCCGGCGGCGTGGCGATCCATCGCAGCGACTCGACCCTCGGCTGTATTAGTCGCGCCAACGGCCGCACCTGCGGCACCGTGACCAGCGCACGTGCACGGCAACTGGCCAGGATGTCAGCCTGCCGGCGCAGATGGTCCTCGAGCTGCGACGGCCGCGCGGGCGGATACATCGGCACTGGCACCCCGCCGACGAAGAGCACGGCGTAGAACGTGGCGAAGAAGTCCAGGCTGGTGGGCAGCATGATCGCCACCGCGTCGCCAGCGACGAGTCCGCATTCGCGCAGCCCGGCGGCAGCTCTCTTGGCCGCCTCGTACAGGTCGCGATAGGTCCAGGTCGTGATTCGTTCGCCTTCGTCGTAGAAGGCGATGTGCGGCCGATCCGGGTGACGTGCGACATGCGCGAGCAGCATTGCCACCAGCGTGGCTGCATCGTGCGGCACCGCATCGGACGAAGGCTCTGCGAGCGGCAAGGCGGCAGGCCCGGGCGCACTCGGCGTCGGGATCGGGCCAGAGCGTTCTGCCGCGCACACCGCCTCCAGCAGATCGCGCACGGTTTCGGCCTGCGCCATGGCGGCCTCGGGCAGGCGCACGCCGAAGCCCTTCTCGATGCGGAGCATCAACTCGACGCGCGCCAGGCTGTCGATCGCCAGGTCGCGCTCGAGCGAATCGTCGAGCGTCGCCGCAACGCGCCGCTGCGGGCCGGATTCACTCGCGAGTTGCGACACGACCGCGAGCAGTTGCCGCGCAGCGTCCTGCAGAGGCGGCTTGGCTCCCGGTCCCTCGGGTGCAGGTTCCATCGACGTGAAGGCGAACCGAACGCTCTCGTTGGCCACCGGCGGCATTCGGCCGCCCTGTTGATCCTCCCAGTATCAGCGCAAGCGTGGCGCAGTCAACGCCACCCGTTGTTGCGGCAGCGCAGCTGGCGCTCCGATGGCAGGGAGTCGCGAAGGACCGGTTGTGGCCGTAGGCGCCCGCTTGACGGATTCAGGTGAGGCACGCAAGGGCGAAGGTTCGGGCAAGGCAGCCGTACGCTCGTCGCTCGCAGTTGCCTGCGCTTGATCGTCCTCATGGGCTTCGGCGTGACGGGCGAGCAGCATGAAGACCTCCTGGCGAGAGCCAGGCGAGGCACGGCTGGAACGGGCTTGTCGCGGATCCCCGGAGGAGTCGAGGCTCATGAAACCCCTGAGTGGCATCGACAGCGCGTTCCTGTACCTGGAAACACCCGCGACGCCGATGCACGTCGCTTCGCTGCACCTGTTCGATCTGCCGCCCGGCTACCGCGGCGACTTTCACGCAAGGATCAAACGACAGATATTCAGGCGCCTGCATCTGGTGCCGATCTTCCAGCGCAAGCTCGCGTCGATGCCGCTGCAGTTCGCCAGCCCGGTGTGGATCCGTGACGACGACGTCGACCTCGACTATCACGTGCAGCGCGTGACGCTGCCGCCGCCGGGCACGCTGGCGCAGTTCGAGGACTGCGCGGGACGCCTGCATTCCGAACTGATGGATCGCAGCCGGCCGCTGTGGCGCATGTACGTGATCGACGGCTTGCAGAACGGGCAGGTCGGCTTTTACATGAAGGCGCACCACGCCGCGCTCGATGGCCAGGCCGGCGTGCTGCTTGCGCGCGCAATGTTCGACCTGACGCCGCGGCCGCGTGCCGTGCGTCGCCCGCAGGGCACCGGCGCGGGCCACGGCGAGCACCCGGGAGTGGGCGAACTCGCCGCCGCCGCGCTCAGTCACGATGCCGGCCAGTACGTGACGCTCGTGCGCCACCTGCCCGATGTCGTGCGCACGCTGGCCGGCATGTTCGGCGCATCGGGATCGGGGGACGCGGGCAAGGGGCAGCTGGGGCAGAACTTCGCGTTCGGCCCGCGCACGCCGCTGAACGTGCCGATCACCTCCGAGCGCGGCTTCTCCGGGCTGTCGCTGCCGCTCGGCATGCTGAAGCAACTCGCCGCGGCGCACGACGCCAAGCTCAACGACATCGTCCTCGCGCTGTGCAGCGGTGCGCTGCGGCGCTACCTGGCGCATCACGGCGGCATCCCGAAGAAGCCGCTGACCGCGGCGATGCCGATCTCGCTGCGCGAGGCCGGCAACGCCGACTACACCACCCAGGCCACGATGCCGGTGGTGAACCTGCACTCGCACATCACCGATCCGCTGCGGCGGCTGCGCGCGATCCGCGATGCGGCCGGCGCCGTCAAGGCAATGGTGCAGCGTGCGCGGGGCATCGTGCCGATGGACTTTCCGTCGATCGCGACGCCGTGGGTTCTGCACGGGCTGGCCGCGCTGTACGAGCGCTCGAACAAGGCCGGCGTGATGCCGCCGCTCGCCAACGTCGTCGTCTCCAACATCCCGGGGCCGCAGGTGCCGCTCTACGCGGCCGGCGCGCGCATGAGCACCTACTGGCCGATGTCGATCGTCGAGCACGGCGTGGGGCTGAACATCACGATGATGAGTTACGCCGGGGCGATGGGCTTCGGGTTCACGACGGCGCGCAGCGCAGTGCCCGATGCGCGCGAGTTGTCGCATGCGCTCGCGGCGACCTTCGACGAACTGGTCGGGAAATCGCACATGGCGAAGCCCCGCGGTGCCCGCCGGCGCGCCTCTAGGCCCTGACCTGGCCGGAACCCGCTTTCTCTTGTGTAACGGCCGACGAGGAGACTTCGATGAGCAGCGCGGGCAGCGGACTGAACAGCTATCTGGTCGGTGGCGGCATCGCCTCCCTGGCGGCGGCTGTGTACCTGATCCGCGACGGTCACGTCCCGGGCCAGAACATCCACATCCTGGAGGAGGCAAGGCTCGGTGGCTGCCTCGACGCGAGCGGCTCGCCTGAGGCGGGGTTCTCGATGCGCGGCACACGGATGTACGGCCCGGCGTACGTGTTGATGTACGAACTGCTGTCCGGCATCCCGTCGCTCGACGAGCCGGCGAAATCGGTGACCCAGGACACCCTCGAGTTCTGGCAGGAGGCCCCGTGGGATGACCACGCGCGCCTGGTCGAAGGCGGGCAGATCGTCGACGTGGCGACGTTCGGCCTGAGCAACAAGGACCGCGTGGACCTGATCGGCTTGATGCTGCGAGACGAAGACGCGCTCGGCGCCCGACGCATCGACCAGTGCTTCGACTCGAACTTCTTCCAGACCAATTTCTGGTTGATGTGGTGCAGCATGTTCGGCTTCGAGACCTGGCACAGCGCCGTCGAGTTGCGGCGCTATCTGCTGCGCTTCCTCAGGATGTTCCCCCACCTGTCGACGATGAAGCTCATCCAGTCGACACGCTACAACGGCTACGACTCGATCGTGCGCCCGCTGGTGCGCTGGCTCGAGCAGCGCGGCGTGCAGTTCAATACGGGCGTGCAGGTCACCGACCTCGATTTCACGCCGATCGACGACGACCGCATGTCGGTTCGGCGCATCCGCTGCCGGCGTGACGGCAAGCCCGCAGACATCGAGGTCGATGCCCGCGACCTCGTGATCGTGACTCTCGGCTCGATGACGGCCGATTCGAGCCTCGGCTCGATGACCGCGCCGCCGGTCCCCGTGAGAGAGCGGCGTAGCGGCGCGTGGACCCTGTGGGAGCGCCTGGCTGCGAAGAACCCAGCCTTCGGCCACCCGGGAGTGTTTTGCGGGCACGTCGACCAGACGAAGTGGGTGACGTTCACAGTCACCCACAAGGACGACCGGTTCGTTCGGATGATGGAGCGGCTCAGCGGGCGCCCGCCCGGGTGCGGTGGCCTCGTCACCCTCAAGAGCTCGAGTTGGCGGGTGACCTTGCATGTCTTCAGTCCGCCGGCCTACGCGGGGCAACCGCCGGGGATTCACGTGTGGTGGGGCTACGGACTGTTCGCGGACCGCGTCGGCGACTACGTGAAGAAGACCATGTGCGAATGCACGGGAGAGGAGATCCTGGTCGAAGTCTTCTCGCACCTCGGCTGGCATGACGAGATGCCGGCCCTGATCGAAAGCGCCAACTGCATTCCCTGCCTGCTGCCGTACACGACGAGCCAGTTCATGCCGCGCGCCAAGGGTGACCGACCGCGGGTCATCCCGCCGGGGACCGTCAATCTGGCGTTCGTCGGCCAATACTGCGAGATCCCGGACAACGTGGTCTACACGGTCGAATATTCGGTCCAGTCGGCCGCGTTGGCTGTCGCGTCCCTGCTCGGGTTCCCGCAGAAGGCGCCGCCGGCTTACCACGGGCTGGATCACCCGAACGCGCTCGTCGACGCCATGAAACGGATCCTCCAATAGCCGGGCATCGGCCGTCGCGGCGCCGCGGTCTCGCCGTTTGCCTGCGCGCACCAGGGGCTGGGTGCCCCAAGACATGCAGCGGACCGGGAAACAGGTCCACGCAAATACCATTCGGGAATCTCGAGGGCTCATGGCGCTCAGCGACGAAGAGCTGAAGCGAGTCGCCTCACTTCGCAGGCGGACCAATCGGGAACCGAATAATTCGGGGAGGAGGGAGAGCCCAGCAGGGTCGAGAT
>Ga0209253_10000559_pt1 | contig 32201 bp, 31 predicted proteins | sample FrelakmetBRP12BR_FD_187145 | JGI IMG/M metagenome (GOLD analysis project Ga0209253, IMG submission 187145) | Freshwater lake sediment microbial communities from the University of Notre Dame, USA, for methane emissions studies - BRP12 BR (SPAdes)... | ecosystem: Environmental > Aquatic >... | reverse complement strand
GGTATCGGGCGCGGCGGGCCGAATCCGAAGGCCAGGCCGACCTGCGCCACCAGGTCGTTCAGCGTGTCGCCGCTCTGCAGGTCCCACCGGCTGCGGACTTCCGGTCGCAGCTGCACGGTGCGCGAGCCGTCGCCGCTGCGCGCGAGATCCCACATCAGGCCGAGGCCCAGCGAGGCGGAAACGTTGCTGTCACCCTCAGTGCCCTCGTAGTCCGAGGTCTGGTAGCCGGCGCCACCGAGGAGGTAAGGCGAAATCCGGCTGTCGCGCGCGAAGACACGCATCAAGTCGAACGACACGCCGGAGATCGAGCCGTCGAATGTCGCCGGCCAGGTCCACTCGGGCCGCAGGCCGTCATTGTCGAAGTCGCTCGAATAGCCGGTCAGCTGGGCGCTCCAGCGCTCGTCGAGGTGCTTGCCGACCGAAGCGCCGTAGATCAGGTCGTCGTCGAGCAGGCGATCGTCGTCGACGAAGGTCATGCCCACGAAGGGCGCGACGAACCACTGGCCGACCTCGTCGTTCCACGGCAGGCTCGAATCGGCCCGAGCGGGCACGCCAGCGAGCAGCGCCGCGCCGATGGCGGAAAGGAGCAGTACGGATCTGTTCATCGTTGTTTCCTGTGTGGCTCCGCGGTGGGAATCCGTGCGCCGCGCCCCCACGACACGACGCAAACGCGTCGGATACTAGCGGAATTCAGTGCTTCGGGGTACATGGCCGCGGCTCCTGCGGCCAGTGGGCCGCCGGTCGCGCGACGCGATCACCGGCACGCAGGCCGAGGGTGCTGGCGACGCCGCCCGCGAGTTCGACGACCAGCACCACCGGATCGTCCGACGCGATGGTCTCGAGCGCGCCGGGCTCCGCCCGCTCGTGCACCTTGACGACGCAGCCGTCGGCGTCGACGAACAGCATGTCGAGCGGGATCAGCGTGTTCTTCATCCACATGCCGACGTGCTGCGGCGGCGCGTAGACGAAGATCATCGCCTGCTCCGGCTGCAGGCTGCGGACGAACATGAGCCCCTGCGCGCGGGTCTGCGGCGTGTCCGCGCGCCATGCATCGAAGGTGTGGCGGCGCGCACTGCGAGTCTCGATCGCGATGCGCTCGCGAGGAAACGCCGAGAGGGGCAGCAGTGATTCGCGCCCCTGCGCGGTCGCGTCGGGCGATCCCGCGGCGCTGAGCAACATCGCCGCCAGCGCGGCGACGAAGCCGCGGGTCCTCACGTTCCGGCTCCGGAGATCGCAGCGTCGACGATGGCCACGACGTCGAAGCGCGAAACGAGCACGGCGCCGTCGCCGGCCAGCGCGCGCGCGGGCTGCGTGCAATAGCCGCGCCCCTCGAGACGATAGAGGTTCGGCGCTGCTTCGACCGGCGTCTGGCGGACCTCGTCAAACGCACATTTGTCCTGGCCGCGCGTGGCGTAGAACTGTCCTGTGCCTTCGCGGACCAGCGTCAGGTTCGCCGGTACGTTACGCGCGGACTCGCCCGGCCTGAGCGGCGCGAGCCCGAACACGATCAGCAGCGGTCCGGTCGCGTCGGTGGTGCCTTTGAAGAGCAGGCGCACGCCATCGCCTTGCGGGCGTACGCCGCCGCGGCAGTGAGTCGTTTCGGCGCCCCATTCGATCTCGACGTCGATTTCGCCCTGCAGTCGTGCGCGCAGGGCGCCTTCCTCGGCTGGAACGCAGCTCGCCGGGTCCGTGGGGGCCGCTTGCGTGGCCGCCTTTTCCTCCGCGTGTCCGCAGGCCGTTGCGGAGAGGGCAATCAGCATCGCGGCCAGCGGCACGCGCCGGCGGGGTTCAGCCGGGGGCGCGAGCGGATACGAGCAGCGTCTTTGCCAGTTGGCCATGCAGGTATCCGAGTCCTCGCGCCAGGTGCATCGTGATCGTGAGCAGCAGGAATCCGAGGATCGAGATCAGCGGCAGCAGCGCCTCGTGAGGGCCGCCCACCGTGCCGTCGATCTGGACGAGGCCGGCATGGTAGAGCAGCACGACGATCGGTGCGAGGATCAAGGCAAGCGAAACGACGATGCCGACGACCGCGAACGTGAAGTAGAAGACGCCGAGCGGCAGCATCGCCACCTGGTAGAGCAGCGTGCCCCAGGTGCGCGGGTCCTTGAGCATCTCGCCGATGCGCTGCAGCAGCGGCGTGTCGCGGTCGGGATACGTCGGTCGGCGCGGCATGCGCGTGCCGAGCATCGACTCGACGAGGCGGCCCTCGGCGAGCGCGATCACGCGCGCGACGCCGATGAAGACCAGGAAGAACGGCACGCCGATGATCAGGATCGCGAGCCCGATCGACAGCGAGAGTCCGGTCACTGCGAACGTGAAGTAGACGATTCCGGTCACCAGCGTGAGCAGCAGGTAAAGCAAGGACAGGTAGGCGCGTGGATCGGCATAGATGCCGAAGAAGCGCCCGAGCGCAGAGCTGCGCGCCCGCGGTGGCGGCGTGCGCAAGGCCTTCTGGATCGTCGCCTCGTTGGCGCGATACGCGTCCGCGACTTCGTCGGGCGCGCCGTAGCTCGTGACGATCCGGGCGAGCACGTCGCCCTCGGCGTCGCCCGGGTGCTGGGCCAGCTCGGCGCGCAGGTGCTCCTCGGCATCATAAAGCGCGTCCTGCACCAGGGCCGGGTCGGCGCCCTTCAGCGCCTGTCGCAAGGCGTCGAGATACTGCTCGACGGTGCGCAGAGTAACGGCCGTCATGAAAGAGTCTCCTGGGCAGCGGCACGGTTGAGTGTGGCATTGACGAAGTCGCGGGTGGCCGCCCAGGTCGAGCGCCAGGCCTCGAGCGCTTCGCGCCCGAGCGGAGTGATCCGGTAGTAGCGCCTGGGCGGCCCGGAATAAGAGGGGACGACCCGGCTCGAGAGCAGGCCGGCGGCACTCATGTTGCGCAGCACCGGGTACAGCGCCCCCTGCTTGAACGGGCCGGCGCCGTCGTGTTCACCGGCCAGGCGCCGCGCGATCTCGTAGCCGTAGAGGTCCTCGTCTGCATCGGCGAGAACCGACAGCAGCACCAGGGACGTGAGCCCGGCGCTCAGCTCGCGCTGGAACTTGCGCCGCTGTGCTTCTGTGGCGTCGGTGGGTTCCGGCACATCGTCGAGTTCAGGCATTGCAGTCAGGTGACCCATGCTGTGAATTGGATAGTATTAGACGACACACACTATAGTGAAGTCAATAATAGCAAACGCGGCTCAGCCACGCCCGGCCGGGCCGCCGACGTCGTGCTGTGCGGATGACGTTCGTCGTGGGCAATCTGTAACATCGGGGCAGGCAGGCCGACGGGAGTGCGGAGAAAGGATGTCCACGGAACAGCACCGATTGTTCGCACCGCGTCGTTACCTGAGCCGGCTGACCCGCGGCACCCTTGCGGTGATCATGGCGGGCGGCCGCGGCGAGCGGCTCAAGCACCTCACCGAAGACCGCTGCAAGCCGGCGACGCCGTTCGGCGGCAAGTTCCGCATCATCGATTTCGCGCTGTCCAACTGCGTCAATTCCGGGATCCGGCAGATCTCGGTGCTGACGCAATACAAGGCGCACTCGCTGATCCAGCACATCCAGCGTGGCTGGGGCTACCTGCGCGGCGAGTTCGGTGAGTTCGTCGAATTGATCCCGGCGCAGCAGCGCCGCGGCGGCGACTGGTACCAGGGCACGGCGGATGCGCTCTGGCAGAACATGGACCTGATCCGCGCCCACCGGCCGCTGCACGTGCTGGTGCTGGCAGGCGACCACATTTACAAGATGGACTACGGCCCGATGATCGGCTTCCACGTCGAAAAGGAAGCGGACATCACCGTCGGCGTCGTCGAGGTGCCGATCGACCGCTCACGCGAATTCGGCGTGCTGACCGTCGATGAGTCGAATCGCGTGCTCCGGTTCCAGGAGAAACCGACGGACCCCGCCCCGATTCCGGGCCGGCCGGATACCGTGCTCGCGTCGATGGGTATCTACGTGTTCAACCCGCGACTGCTCGAGCGGCTGTTGCGCGCGGATGCCGAGGACCCGAACTCCGCCCACGACTTCGGGCGCAACATCGTTCCCGACTCGATCGACAAGCTGCGCGTGTTCGCCTATCCGTTCGAGGACGTTCGTACCAAGGCGCAGAATTACTGGCGCGACGTGGGCACCGTGGACGCCTATTACGAGGCGAACATGGAACTCGTCCAGGTGTCGCCCGAGCTCAACATCTACGACGAGCAGTGGCCGATCTGGACCTACCAGGAACAATTGCCGCCGGCAAAGTTCGTCTTCGACGACGACGACCGCCGCGGCGCCGCAATCGATTCGATGGTCTCGGGCGGCTGCATCATCTCGGGCTCGCGCGTCAAGAATTCGCTGTTGTTCTCGCAGGTCCGCGTGCACGATTACTCGTCGATCGACAGCTCGGTGCTGCTGCCGCGGGTTCGGGTCGGCGAACGTTGCGTGATCCGCCGTGCGATCATCGACAGCGGCGCGCTGGTTCCCGACGGCATGCAGATCGGCGTCGACCCCGTGGCCGACGCCGAACGCTTCTACGTGACCGAAAGCGGCGTCGTGCTGGTCACCGCCGCGATGCTGCGCAGCAGTCCGCATTCCTGAGGACCCCATGCTGAAACGTCTTGCCCGGCCGTTCGTCCTGCTGCTCACGGCGGCGCTGCTCACCGGCTGCACGACGCTGGGCTCGGAACTCGTGGCGCCGAGCCTCGAGGTGACCGGCGTGCAGATGCTCTCGAGCGACATGTTCGCGCAGCGCTTCAAGGTGCGCGTGCTGGTCAAGAACCCGAACGACCTCGAGCTGCCGATCAAGGGCCTCGACTACCAGATCATCCTGATGGGCGACAGCTTCGCGGAGGGCGTGGCCAGCAACAGCTTCGTGCTGCCGGCGCTCGGCGAGGCGGAGTTCGACATGCTCGTGTCGACGAACTTCGTGAGCGGCTTCGCCCGGCTGTTGAGCCGCGTGGGCGGCGGCAAGCTCGAGAACCTCGACTACGAGATCGTCGGCAAGGTCTACGTCGAGAAGGGCATGATCCGGAAGATTCCGTTCAACCACCGCGGCACGGTGGATTTCTCGAAGACGTTGCCGCCGCTCAAGCCTGCGGGCAAGTCACTGTAAAATAGGGGACATTCTCCTATTTCCGTTTGGAAATAGGAGAATGTCCCCTATTTTACGAGCTGGGTGTAGAGCCGCTCGTATTCGGCGACCTGCGTGCCCCACGAGAAATCTTCGCGCATGCCGTTCAGCATCAGGCGTCGCCACACGCTCGGCCAGCCGAACCACTCGAGCGCGGTTGCGAGCGCCCAGCGCATGCCGTCCGGGTCGAAGTCGTTGAAGACGACGCCGGTGCCCTGGCCGGTGGCCGGGTCGAAGTGGCGCACGGAGTCTGCGAGGCCGCCCGTGCGGCGCACGATCGGCACGGTGCCGTACTTCAGGCTGTACATCTGGTTGAGGCCGCAGGGCTCGTACATCGACGGCATCAGGAAGATGTCGGAGGCCGCTTCGATGAAGTGCGCGAGTTCCTCGCTGTAGCCGCTGTAGAAAACGGCCCGGCCCGGGAAGCGCTCCTGCAGCCCGTGCATGAAGCGCTCGTACTGGTGCTCGCCGCTGCCGAGCGCGACGAAGCGCACGCGACCCGATTCGAGCACTTCGGGCAGCGCGGCGAACAGCAGGTCGATGCCTTTCTGGCGCGTGAGCCGGGTGACCATGCCGATCAGCGGCGTCGTCGTCGCTGCCGGCATGCGCAACAGGTCGAGCAGCGCCTCCTTGTTGCGGGCCTTGCCGGACAGGTCGGTCGGGTCGAATCGATGCGGCACGTACCGGTCCGTGGCGGGGTTCCACTCCTCGTAGTCCACGCCGTTCAGGATTCCGACGACGGCCGCGCCGCGTGAGCGCAGCTCATCGTCGAGCCCGTGGCCGCCCTCGGGCGTGCGGATTTCCTCGGCGTAGGTCGAGCTCACCGTCGTCACCGCGTCCGCGTACATGATCGCGTGCCGCATCGGATTCAGGCGGCCCGCCGCGAGATCGGCCTGGTGCAGCATGTCGACGCCGACCCCCGGTGCGAGCTCGCCGGCCCGGGCCGCGGAGAAAACGCCCTGGTAGCCGATGTTGTGGATCGTGAACACGCTCTTCGTCGCACCGAATATCCCGCGGTCCCACGCGTAAGCGGTGCGCAGCAGCAGTGGGGCGAACGCGGTGTGCCAGTCGTTCGAGTGCAGGATCTCCGGGGCGAAGCCCATGTGCTGGCAGCACTCGAAGGCCGCGCGCGTCAGCATCAGGTAGCGCACGTGCTCGTCGGGCGCGTCGGAATAGATCCGCGGCCGGTCGAAGATCGCCGGGCAGTCCACCAGGTGCACCCAGAGGTCCGACCCGGGCACGCGCGCGGTATCGACCCCGTAGTGAAACTCGTGCGGGCCGACGCGCACGCTGAGCCCCTGCAGGAAATCCACCGGATGGCGATCGACACCGCGCAGGTCCATCTGGCCGTGCAGAGGAATGAAGACCCGCAGGTCGTGGCCGCGGCGAGCGAGGTGGCGGGTCAGGGCGGCCGACACGTCGCCCAGACCGCCGGTCTTGGCGAAGGGAGAGTATTCGGCGGACAGAAAGCAGATGCGCACGGCCATTCCCGAATTTTGTCTCAGCGCGCTCCGCGCGCCCGGCGGATCGCCGCGGCTCAGGAGCGCTTGTCGTCCTCGTCGCGTCCCTTGTCCTTGTCCCGCTTCGGCAGCAGGGCGTTCAGCATGGACTCCTGCATCTTCGCCAGCGTTTCCAGGTTCTGGCGAGTCAGGTCGGCCACGGTCGCGAGCGGCGTGTGGGCGACGATCTTCGAGATCTGTGCCTGCAACGCCTCCTGTTGCTTGAGGAACGTCTCGATGCTCTTCTCGAGGAAGCTGGCCAGCAGGCCCTGCATCGCGTTGCCGTAGAAGCGGATGATCGCCTCGAGCACCTTGGTGCTCAGGATCGGCCGGCCAAACTGCTCCTGCTCGGCGATGACCTGCAGCAGGATGTGGCGAGTGATGTCGTGGCCGGTCTTGTCCTCGACGACCTTGATCCGCTCGCCTTTGACGATCAAGCCGCGGATGTCGTCGAGCGTGATGTGCCGGCTCTGCGACGAGTCGTACAGGCGACGGTTGGCGTACTTCTTGATCAGGCGTTCCTGGGTCATGACCCGCAGTGTACCTCAGGGTTAATGCGCCGCAAGAAAGAGGCGGCGGGTAGCCCCGGCCTGGCGCAGACCCTAGACTGAGCGTTCAGACCCAGACACTTGGCCCTCGGTACCCGGCAAGGAAGACGAAATCATGTCCCAGCAACTGGTCCTCGAGCGCATGCAGCAGCAGATCGGGCAGGAAATCCACTGCAGCGATTGGCTCGAGGTGACCCAGCAGCGCATTGACGCGTTTGCGGCGGCGACGGGCGACCACCAGTGGATCCACGTCGATCCGGAGCGAGCGGCCCGCGAGTCGCCGTGGAAGGCGACCATTGCGCACGGCTACCTGACCTTGTCGCTGTACCCGATGCTGCGTGGCCTCGTGAACGACGATCGCCCGGTGTTCGAGGGCGTCCGTCAGGTCATCAACTACGGGCTCGACAAGTTGCGCTTCCCAGCCGCCGTGATCTCCGGCAGCCGGGTGCGCGCGCGCTGCGTGCTGCTCGAGGTCGAGACGGTCGAGGGCGGGTTGCAGGTCTGCGAGCAGTACACCGTGGAGGTCGAGGGGCAGGCCAAGCCGGCTTGTGTCGCCAAGGCGATCATGCGGCTGTACTTCTAGGGAAGCGGATAGCGGATAGCGGATAGGGTACGGAACCGGAACGCTGGGCGCCGCCAGCCTTCCGATCACTATCCGCTATCCGCTATCCGCTCATACCCGACCGGCATGAGCAGCCGCGCGCTCCTCGGCTATAGTCGGTACTACGCAAGACGCGCTCTGGGGGGGGGTCCAATGATCTACGAAAGCATCCTGAACACCATCGGGCGCACGCCGATCGTGCGCGTCAACCGCATCGCGCCTGCGCACGTCACGATGTACGTGAAGTGCGAGTACTTCAACCCGCTATCGTCGGTGAAGGATCGGCTCGCGATCGCGATCATCGAGGACGCCGAGCGCAGCGGCGCCCTGCAGCCCGGGCAGACGGTCGTCGAGGCGACGTCGGGCAACACCGGCATTGCGCTCGCGATGGTCTGCGCCGCGAAGGGCTATCCGTTCGTGGCCGTCATGGTCGAGACGTTCTCGATCGAGCGCCGCAAGATCATGCGCATGCTCGGCGCCAGGGTGATCCTGACGCCGGCGGCGGAGCGCGGCAGCGGCATGGTGCGCAAGGCCGAGGAACTCGCGAAGAAGCACGGCTGGTTCCCCGCGCGCCAGTTCGAGAACCCGGCGAATCCGGCCTACCATCGCCAGACCACGGGCCCCGAGATCCTCGGTGACTTCGCGGGGAGACGGCTCGATTTCTTCGTGACCGGCTGGGGGACGGGCGGCACGCTGACGGGCGCGGGCGAAGTGATTCGCCTCGCACGTCCGGAAGTGCAGGTGATTGCGACGGAGCCGGCCAGCGCCTCGCTGCTCGCGGGCGCCGAGTTCAAGCCGCACAAGATCCAGGGCTGGACGCCGGACTTCGTGCCGAAGGTGCTGAACCGTTCCGTGCCCCACCGGATCGTGCCGGTGACCGATGAGGAGTCGATCGCGGCGTCTCGCTCGCTGGCCCGCAACGAGGGAATCTTCTGTGGCATTTCGTCCGGAGGCACGTTTGCTGCCGCGCTGAAGGTGGCCGAGACCGCGCCCGAGGGAGCGGTCCTGCTTGCGATGTTGCCGGACACGGCCGAGCGCTACATGTCGACGCCGCTCTTCGAGGGTATTGCCGAGGGATCGGACCCGGAGCCCTGACCGGCGCCGCCGGCCTGCATCCTTTCTCCTGTCCGTCACGAAAGGATGGGATAATCGTCGGCCGAATTTCGACTCTCCAGCGCCGGGGCGGCGCCCAGCCAAGTCATGACGGATACCCTGAAAAAGGTGCTGCTCGGCGCCATCGTCGGCGCGCTGCTGGTCGTTTTCTACTCGCACCTGACCGGCGAGCGTGCCAAGCGCAACCCGGCCGCCAAGGCGGGGCCACCGGCGAGCGGCGCGGCTCAACCCGCTGCGCGGCCCGGGGCCAACACGGGCGGTGCGCCTGCGCGCGGCGGTGCCAGCCAGATGCCCGTGTCTGTGGTCGCTGTACCGGCTCGCGTCGAAGCGCTCGCGTTCGATCTCGAAGCGCTCGGCACCGCGCTCGCCAACGAATCCGTGGACGTGACCGCCAAGGTGGCGAACCAGGTGACGAAGGTGCGCTTCGAGGAGGGCCAGCAGGTGCGGCGCGGCGACGTGCTGGTCGAGCTCGACGGGGAGCAGGCCCGCGCCGACCTCGCGGTGGCCGAGGCCGCGCTCGCCGAGAGTCGCAGCCAGTACCAGCGCAGCCGCGAGCTGTACACGACCAAGGTGCTGTCGGATTCGCAGATCGAGCAGATCGAGGCGACGTTCAAGGCCAATGAGGCGCGCGTGGCCTCCGCGCGTTCCAGGCTCGGCGACACCGTCGTTCGCGCGCCGTTCGCCGGCCGGGTCGGGTTGCGCCGCATCAGCGTCGGCTCGCTGATCAGCCCCGGAACGGTGATCACCACGCTCGACGACACCAGCTCGATCAAGCTCGATTTCACGATTCCCGAAACCTTCGTGTCGACCGTCCAGACCGGGCTCAAGATCGTGGCGCGCAGCGTTTCATACCCCGACGAGAGCTTCGAGGGCACGGTGTCGAGCATCGACACGCGCGTGGATCCCGCAACGCGCTCGGTGACCGTGCGCGCGCTGCTGCCCAACCCGAAGGGGTTGCTCAAGCCGGGCATGTTCCTGACGGTCCGCCTGTCGCGTGGCGCCATGGACGCGGTCATGGTGCCCGAGGAAGCGCTGGTTCCGGAGCAGGGCAACATGTTCGTGTTCGTCGTCACGGAAGGCGTCGCGGAGAAGCGGCAGGTGCGGATCGGGCAGCGCCGGGTCGGCGACGTCCAGGTCGCCGAAGGCCTGGCCGCAGGCGAACTGGTCGTTACCGAAGGAACGCAGAAGCTGCGCGACGGCGTCGCCGTCAGCCTGCAGACGCCGGAGGCCGGGGCCGCGTCATGAAGATTGCGACGATCTCGGTGCAGCGGCCGGTCTTCGCGACCGTCGTCAGCCTGCTGCTGGTCATCCTCGGCCTGCTGGCATTGACGCGACTCGCCGTGCGCGAGCTGCCCGAAGTGGAGTCGCCGATCGTCTCGATCGAGACCACCTACCTCGGCGCCTCGGCCGACGTCGTCGAAACCAAGATCACGCAGGTCATCGAGGACCGTGTCTCCGGCCTCGAAGGCATCACCAAGATCACGTCGCAGAGCGTGGACGGCCGCTCGAGCATCAACCTCGAGTTCGATCCGGCGCGCAGCGTCGACGACGCCGCGAACGACGTCCGCGACCGCGTCGCGCGCGTGGCGTCGAACCTGCCGCCCGAGGCGGATCCGCCCGAGATCGGCAAGGTCGACTTGAACGCCGATCCCGTCATCTGGGTCAACCTCTCGAGCAGCACGCTGGACGTGCTCGAGCTCACCGACTACGCCGAGCGCGTGATCGCGGAGCGCCTGGGCGTGCTGCCGGGCGTAGCGCGCGTGCGGTTCGGCGGCGCGCGCCGCTATGCGATGCGCGTCTGGCTCGACCGCGAAGCGCTCGCGGCGCGGCAGCTCACGGTCGCGGACATCGAGAGCGCGCTGCGCCGTGAGAACGTGCAACTGCCCGCGGGGCGACTGGAGTCGTCGCAGCGCGAGCTCACGCTGCGCACCGAGACCGGGCTCAACACCGAGCAGGATTTCCGCGAGCTCGTGATCGGGCGCGGCGCGGACGGCTACCTCGTGCGCCTGAGCGAGGTCGCCGACGTGCGTCTCGCGGCGGAGAACGAGCGCAGCCTGTCGCGCTCGAACACGGTGCCCGGCATCAGCGTCGGTGTCGAGCAGATCTCCAAGGCGAACACACTCGAAGTCGCGGCCGCGGTGCGCGCGGAACTCGAGCGGCTGCGGCCGCAGCTGCCCGCGGGCACCGTCCTGGAGGTGAACCTGGATCGCTCGGTGTTCATCGAGGAATCGATGCGCGAGGTCGTGATCGCGCTCGTGATTGCGCTGCTGCTGGTGCTGCTGGTCATTTACCTGTTCCTCGGCAACGTCCGTGCGACGCTGATCCCGGCCGTCACGATCCCGGTGTCCATCATCGCGTCGTTCCTGGTCATGGCCGCGCTCGGCTTCTCGATCAACGTGCTGACGCTGCTCGGGCTGGTGCTCGCGATCGGCCTGGTGGTCGACGATTCGATCGTCGTGCTCGAGAACATCTACCGGCGCATGGAGCTCGGCGAGCCGCCGTTGATCGCTGCCGTGGATGGCAGCCGCGAAATCGGCTTCGCGGTGATCGCCACGACGCTGGTGCTGACGGCGGTGTTCGTGCCGATCTCGTTCCTGCAGGGCAACGTCGGCAAGCTGTTCCGCGAGTTCGGCTTCACGATCGCAGCTGCGGTGCTGTTCTCTTCGCTGGTCGCGTTGACGCTCACGCCGATGATGGCCTCGAAGCTGCTCGCCGGCGGCGCCACGCGCTCGCGGCTCTCGGATGCCGTGGACCGTTTCTTCCGCGCGCTCGCGGCGAGCTACGACCGGCTGCTGCGGCGCCTGATGCGGCGGCCGTGGCTGGTGATCGGCGCGACCTTCGGCGCGATGGCAATCGCTGCCCTCCTGTTCCGGGTGCTGCCGAGCGAGCTCACGCCGGCCGAGGACCGCGGCATGCTGTTCATCGGCATGACCGGGCCGGAGGGAGCGTCGCTCGATTACATGGATCGTCACGCGCGCATGGTCGAGGACATCATGATGCGCGAAGTCGAGGGCGGCGAGGTCGTGCGCGCCAACGTGCGCATCCCAGGCGGCTTCGGCGGTGCCAACGAGATGAACCAGGCGCGCGGTTTCGTCGTGCTCGCGCCGTGGGGCGAGCGCGAGCGCAGCGCCGACCAGATCGCGCAGGCCGTGCGGATGGAGATGAACAAGATCGCGGGCGTCCGTGCCTTCGTCGGCGCCCCCGGCGGCTGGGTGCGTGGCGGCGGCTCCCCCGTGCAGGTGGTGCTCGGGGGCACCGACTATGCCGAGCTCACGCAGTGGCGCGACGTGCTGATGGAACGCATGCAGGCGAACCCCGGACTCTCGAACGTGCTGTCGAATTACGAGGAGCGCAAGCCACAGGTGCGGGTGACCGTGGACCGTGACCGGGCGGCGGACCTGGGCATTTCGCTGCAGACGGTCGGCCGCACGCTCGAGACCGTGCTCGGCTCGCGCATCGTGACGACGTTCATCGACCGGGACCGCGAGTACAACGTGATCCTGCAGGGCCGTGCCGAGGATCGTGCGACGCCCCAGGACCTCGACAACCTGTACGTGCGCTCCGACCGCACCGGCGAGCTGATTCCGCTGTCGAATCTCGTGCAGCTCACCGAGGTCGCGGGCCCGACGCAGCTCAACCGCTTCGATCGTTTGCGCTCGATCACGGTCAGCGCCGCACTCACCCCGGGCTACACGCTCGGCGCCGCGCTAGAGTTCGTCGAGGGCGTGGTGGCGGAAGAGTTGCCGTCGTCTGCGCGGCTCAATTTCGACGGCGAGTCCCGCGAATTCAAGAATTCCGGCGGCCAGCTGTATTTCATGTTCCTGCTCGCGCTGGTGGTCGTGTTCCTGGTGCTGGCCGCGCAGTTCGAGAGCTTCCTGCACCCGTTCGTGATCATGACGACGGTGCCGCTCGCCGTGATCGGCGGGCTCGTCGGGCTGTGGATGTACGGGATGTCGATCAATGTCTTCAGCCAGATCGCCGCGATCATGCTGGTCGGCCTCGCCGCGAAGAACGGCATCCTGATCGTCGAGTTCGCGAACCAGCTGCGTGACCGCGGCGTCGAGTTCCGCGAGGCCGTGATCGAGGCCGCGGTGATCCGCCTGCGCCCCGTGCTGATGACCAGTTTCTGCAGCGCGTTCGGCGCCGTGCCGCTGCTGCTCTCGAGCGGCGCCGGCGCAGAATCGCGCCAGGCGATCGGCGTCGTGGTGTTCTACGGCGTGATGATCTCGGTGTTCCTGACGCTGGCCGTCGTGCCGGCCGTCTACACGCTGGTGGCGCGCAACACGCAGTCACCGCAGACCATCGCGCGGTTGCTAGAAAAGCTCCGCTCGACTACCCCGACCGCCGCGGCGGCATCGGCCGCCAGCACGGAGCAGGGCGGGAGCGCCTGAGCTTCATGCGGAGCGTTTTATATAAGTTACATAATCTATTGATATATATATTAAAAACAGTCGAAAGAACGAGATTCGCGCAGCGCTCGGCGCTGGCCTGTTGCTAGAATGCCTCGTCCGCGACCGCTGCCACCTGGCGGCGGCCGGCAGCCCGATCCAGCCATGGCGCAGACTCCCTACCAACAACTCGAACAGGAGTTCCGCCGCCTGCACGCATTTCGCGGCGCGGCGAGCGTGCTGCGCTGGGACGCAGCCGTAATGATGCCGCGCGGCAGCGCAGACGTCCGCGGCGAGCAACTGGCCGCACTGGCCTCCGAGTGTCACGCGCTGCTCACCGCCCCCAAGATATCGCGACTGATTGAGCGGGCGCAGGCCAGCGAGTCGCAACTCGAGGACTGGCAACTCGCGAACCTGCGCGAAATGCGCCGCGAACGGGACCACGCGATCGCGACGCCTTCGTCGCTGGTCACCCGGCTCGCGCGCGCGACGGCGGTCGCCGAGGTGCGCTGGCTCGAGGCCAAGCAGGAAAGCAATTTCGCGCTGTTTGCGCCGCACCTCGAAGAGGTCATCGCGCTCACGCGGGACAAGGCCCAGGTCCTGTCGCAGGCGCTGGGCCTGTCGCCCTACGATGCGCTGATCGACGGCTTCAGCCCGGGATTCCTCAGCGCCGAGATCGAGCAGCTGTTCCGCGTGGTCTCGCGGCGCCTGCCGAACCTGATTCGCGATGCGATCGAATTGCAGGCCGAGCGGCCGCCGTTGCCGCTCACCGGCAAGGTCAGCACGGCGAAGCAGCGCTCGCTCGTCATCGACGTGATGCGCGCGCTCGGCTTCCCGTTCGACCGCGGTCGGCTCGACGAGAGCGATCATCCGTTCACCGAGGGCGTCAACGGCGACGTGCGGGTGACGACGCGCTTCGTGCCGCAGGAGCCGTTCACCGGCCTGATGGGGGTCCTGCACGAGACCGGGCAGGCGATGTACGACCTGGGCCTCCCCGAGGCCTGGCGCGACCAGCCAGTGGGACGCGACCGCGGCATGGCGCTCGAGGAGAGCCAGTCGCTGTTGCTCGAAATGATCATCGGCCGCAGCCGGGCGTTCCTGACTTACCTGCGGCCGCTGCTCGAGAAGCATTACGGCGCCGTCGGGCCCGAGTGGGAAATCGAGAACCTCTACCGGACGCTGATCCGCGTGCGGCGCGGCGCCATCCGCGTGGATGCGGACGAGCTCACCTACCCGGTGCACATCATGGTGCGCTTCGACCTCGAGAAGCGCATCTTCGACGGCACGTTGCCGGTTCGGGACCTGCCGCAGGCGTGGAGCCAAAGCCTCGAGGAACGGCTGGGCCTGCGGCCCGCCAACGACGCGGAAGGGTGCCTGCAGGACGTGCACTGGGCCGTGGGCTCGTTCGGTTATTTCCCTTCGTACGCGCTCGGCGGCTTCATTGCCGCCCAGCTCTACGAGACGCTGCGCAACGACCTGAGCGATTTCGACGCGGAGATCGCAGCGGGTCGCTTCGGCGGGCTGTTCGAATGGCTGCGCCAGAACGTGCACGGCGTCGGCGCCAGCCTGAGCGCGCAGCAACTGATCGCGAAGGCGACCGGCAAGCCGCTGACCGCGGCGCCGTGGCTCCGCTACGCGGAAGGCAAGTACCTGGAGGACGGCGGGTAGCCACGCGCGATGTCCGCCGTTCCGGTCATCCGCACGTCGAGCACGTTCAAGCGCCTGCAGGCCCGGCTGCGCGGCCTCGTGGGCAAGGCGATCGAAGACTACGCGATGATCGCGGAAGGCGACCGCGTCATGGTCTGCCTGTCGGGCGGCAAGGATTCCTACACGCTGCTCGACGTGCTGCTGTCGCTGCAGCGCAGCGCGCCGATCCAGTTCGACCTGGTGGCCGTCAACCTCGACCAGAAGCAGCCCGGCTTTCCGGCGCACGTGCTGCCCGAATACCTGGGCGCACTTGGCGTGCCGTTCGAAATCCTCGAGCAGGACACCTACAGCGTCGTCAAGCGCGTGGTGCCGGAGGGTCGCACGATGTGCGGGCTCTGCTCGCGGCTGCGGCGCGGGCGCCTGTACCGGTACGCGGCCGAGAACAGCATCACCAAGATCGCGCTGGGCCATCACCGCGACGACATCGTCGAGACGCTGTTCCTCAACCTGTTCTTCGGCGGGCGCATGAAATCGATGCCGCCCAAGCTGCTGTCGGAAGACGGCCGTCACGTCGTGATCCGTCCGCTCGCCTACGTGCCCGAGCGCGAGATCGACCGCTACGCACGGGCCCGCGAGTTCCCGATCATTCCCTGCAAGCTGTGCGGGTCGCAGGACAACCTGCAGCGCGTCGCCGTGAAGCGGATGCTGGCCGAGTGGGAGCGCGAGTTCCCGGGCCGTACCGAGACGATCTTCTCCGCCATGCGCAATGTCGCGACGTCACATCTCGCCGATCCAGCCGCATTCGACTTTTCGGGACTGGAACAGCGTCGCGCCGCGGCCAGCATCAGCGATACCGACGTTGGCGCTAACCCGGAGCCCTGGGAAGAGCGCTGATCCGGGCGGATCGGGGGAGCGGTTCCCGGGACGCCGTGAACCCGTCCATGGGGGCTCCGCGCGCGACGTCCTGTCGCGCGACGGCCCGGGAACCGCTCCCCCGATCCGCCCGACTCAGCGCTCGGAGCGCTCCGCGGCAGCTGCACTCACACTCGCTTACGCGCGCGCTCTCTGCTTGCTGTTCCAGAACCCGTAGCCGAAGTAGATCGCGAAGCCGACCGCGGTCCAGACAGCCAAACGGACCCAGGTGTCGTGCGGCAGGAAGTACGTCAGCGCGAGGCACATCAGCGCGCCCGCGGTGCATGTGATTGGCGCGAACGGGACGCGGAACGGCCGCGGCGTCTCACTCATGGTCCTGCGCAGGATCAGCACGCCGACGCAAACGGCCGTGAACGCCAGCAGGATGCCGATCGAGACCAGCTCGCCGAGCACGTCGATCGGAAAGACACCCGCGAACACGGCCGCCACTGCTCCGGTGATCAACGTGCCGACGTGCGGCGTGTGGTGCTTCGGGTGCACCTGCTGCAGTTGCGGCGGCAGCAGCCCGTCGCGCGACATGGCCATGAAGATGCGCGGCTGGCCGAGGATGGACATCAGGATCACCGACGTCATGCCGATGATCGCACCGATCTTGACGGGCAGGCCGAGCCAGAACAGCGACGGGTGCTCGTCGAGCGCCACGGCGACTGGGGCCGAAACGTCGAGTTTCTCGTAGCTCACCATGCCGGTCATGACCGCCGCCATCGCGACGTACAGCACGGTGGAGATCGCGAGCGCACCGAGGATGCCGGCGGGCACGTCGCGTTGGGGGTTGCGCGCCTCCTGGGCCGTGGTGGCGGCCGTGTCGAAGCCGATGTAGGCGAAATAGATGATGCCCGCGCCCATCATCACGCCGCTCCAGCCGAAGTGTCCCGTCTCGCCGGTGTTCGCCGGCAGGTAGGGTTGCCAGTTCGCGGTGTCGATGAAGGCGAGGCCCACTACGATGAACAGCACGATGATCGCGACCTTGATGACGACCATCACGTTGTTCATCGCCGCGGACTCGCGGATGCCGCGGTAGCAGACCCAGGTCAGGGCCACGACGATTGCAACGGCGGGTAGATTGACGATCGCGCCAGTCGCCGCGAGCGAGTGCCCCGGGCCCTTGCCGACCGGCGCATTGGTCAGCGCCGCGGGCAGCACGAGGCCGAACTCTTCGAGCAGGTTCACGACATAACCGGACCAGCCGACCGCGACGGTCGCGGCCGACATCATGTACTCGAGCGCGAGGTTCCAGCCGACGAACCACGCCACGCCCTCGCCGAGCGTGGCGTAGGTGTAGCTGTAGGCGCTGCCGGAAACCGGGATCAGCGACGCGAGTTCGGCGTAGCAGATCGCGGCGAGCCCGCAACCGATCGCAGCGACCAGGAAGGCGAGCGTGATGGCCGGGCCGGTGTGGTTCGCGGCGACGGTCCCCGTCAGCACGAAGATCCCGCTGCCGATCATCGAACCGAGCCCGATCGCGGTCAGCGTCCGCGCCGTCAGGACGCGCTTGAGGCGTGGCCCGGCCTCGATCTCGCTCGTGATCTCCGCGACCGACTTGCGGGCCGCGAGTTGCTTCAGCACTGGGATACCCCCCGTTCCTGGAATCGCGCAAGTCTCTCACACGGTCGCGCCGGCTCGCAGCCCCGGCCACGCGGTGCCGTATCATGCGCGCATGACCGTGCCTTCCGAGGACTCCTTCGATCTCGCGCGACCGCTGCCGGCGACCTATTGGGTCGTGCCGGGGCGGTTGCTCGTCGGTGAGCATCCCGGCTCGAAATCGCGGGCCGACGCGATGGATCGAATGCGGCGTTTCCTGGCCGCGGGCGTGACCTGCTTCGTCGACCTGACGGACCCGGGCGAGGTCCCGTCCTACGAGGCGCTGCTGCCGTTTGCCACGCTCGACGGGCGGCGGGTCCAATATCTTCGCGAGCCGATTCCGGATCACGGTGTGCCCGCCGGTCGCGAGGTCATGGCGCGCGTGCTGGCGATGATCGACGACGCGCTCGCAGCCGACCACGTCGTGTACGTGCATTGCCGCGCAGGCATCGGGCGCAGCGCCACCGTCGCGGGCTGCTGGCTCGCGTGCCATCCGCACCGTGTTGACGACGACCCGCTCGAGCGGCTGCACGAGCTCTGGCAGCAGTCGGCGCGTTCGCGATCATGGCCGACGGTGCCGGAGACGGAAGAGCAGGCCGATTTCGTCAAGGAATGGGCCGCCGAACGTGCTCGCGGCCTTGCGGCTCGTCCCGGTGCGGACTCGGCCCGCGCGGAACGCGTGCGTGGCGCGCTGCTCGGCCTCGCCGCGGGTGACGCGACCGGTAACGCGCGGCAGGCCGAGCGCGGTTCGGCCGGCGAGTGGACGCAGCACACGGCCCTGGCGTTGTGTGTTGCGGAGAGCCTGCTCGAGTTGCGTCATTTCGATGCGCGCGACCAGATCGGGCGCTACCTGCTCTGGCGGCGCAGTGGACACCTCTCGGCGCGAGGCCTGCCCGGAGAACCGACCGCGGACGTCGCGCGTGCGCTCGCCACTTACCAGTGGCGGCACCAGCCAATGGCCGGCTCGCACGATCCCCGCGACCGGTCTACGGCCAGCTTGCCGCGGGTCGTGAGCGCTGCGGCCTTCATGGCCGCGGACGCCGCTGCGGCAGTCACGCTGGCAGCCGAGTGCTCGCGCACGACCCATCAGTCGCCGGTGGTGCTCGACGCCTGTCGTTACTTCGGAGCCCTGCTCGTCGGCGCGCTGCGCGGCGATGGGAGCGCGCGAGTCCTGAAAGGCGTCTACGAGCCCGTGCCGGGCCTTTGGACCAGGCGCCCGCTCAAACCGGAGATTGCCGCGACGGCCGACGACAGCCCGGCGGCGGCGGCGCTGGAACGTGCGAGCGGCGCGGACGATGTTTCCAACGCGCTGCGGAATGCGCGCCGGGCGGTGGCCGGCGCGTCGTCGTTCGAGGTGGCCGTGCAGCGCGCGATCGACTCCGGTCGCGATCCGGCGCTCGATGGTGCGCTGGCGGGCGCGCTCGCCGGCGCCTTCGGTGGAGCGATCGTCATTCCTGCGGCGACGATCGCGGGCTTGTCGCGACTCGACCTGCTCGAGAGCTTTGCCGCGCGGCTCGGCGCGGAGCGCGGCCCGTGAATCGCAGCGCCGCGGTGCGACCGCGCCGTGAAGCGGCGTGGACCCGGCTCGACGACGATGCATTGCTCGACCTGCGCTTCTGCGACCTGCGGCTATCGCTGGCGAGCTCCCGGTTGCAGCAGAGCGTGCTGCGCCTCTACGGCGAGCTGGCTCACAAAGGCATCCGGTTCCGGCCCCACGTGTGGCTCGCCGACGAATGGTTCTCGCCGGACGGGGTGCCGGGTATCGCGATTCCGTTCTATCTCGCGCACCCGCGGCTGATGCGCCTCGAGCGTCGCTTCATGCACGAAGTGGAGGGCGGCAACGACAAGTGGCTGATGCGCATCCTGCGCCACGAGACTGGACACGCCATCGACACCGCGTTCGGGTTGCGCCGGCGCAAGTCCTGGCGCGAAACGTTCGGCAAGGCTTCGCGCCGTTACCCGACCCGTTACTCGCCGCGCCCCGGCAGCCGGCACTTCGTGCTGCATCTCGGCCACTGGTACGCGCAGAGCCACCCCACCGAGGATTTCGCCGAGACGTTTGCCGTCTGGTTGCCACCGCGCGCGCGCTGGCGCAGCCAGTACGCCGGCTGGCCGGCGTTCGCCAAGCTTGAGTACGTGGACGCCACGATGCGGGCACTCGAAGGACTGCGTGCGAAGAATCTCGACCGGCGCACGGTCGAGCCGCTCGCCGGGAACGAGCGCACGCTGCGCGAGCATTATCGCCGCAAGCAGGCCCGCTACGAGGTGGACACGCTGCGGTCCTACGACCGGCCGTTGGTGCGCGTCTTCGGGCCCCGCGCCGAGCACCCGCGCAGCCTCGCCGCGAGTCGCTTCATGCGCGACATGCGCCCGCAGTTGAAGCGCCTGCTGGTGCGCCGGGCTCGCATGCATCCGTACCTCGTCAATCACGTGATGCGCACCGCGGTGCAGCGCGCGCGCATCCTCGACCTGAGAGTCAAGGGCAGCCAGCGGCGTGCCAAGCGTGCCGTGCTCGAGCTGCACGAGCGGATCATGCTCGACATGTTGTTGCGGGACCGGGAGAACTACGCGTTATGAAGCCAAGCCGGGTGCTCGTGCTGGTGCACGAGACGCTGGTGCCGCCGGCGGACTCCGCCGGCTACAGCGAGCAGCAGATCGACGAGTGGAGAACGGAGTACGACGTGACGACGTCGCTGCGGGCGATGGGCCACGACGTCAAGGTGCTCGGCATGGGCGACAACCTCGCCGAGCTGCGCAGCACCGTCACCGACTGGCAACCCGACCTGGCCTTCAACCTGCTCGAGGAGTTCCAGGGCATCGTCACCTACGACCAATACGTCGTCGCGTTCCTCGAGCTGATGCGGTTGCCCTACACCGGCTGCAATCCGCGCGGCATGATGATCTCGCGCGACAAGGCGCTGTCGAAGCAGGTGCTCGCCTACCACCGGATCCCGACGGCCCGTTTCGCGGTGCTGCCCCGTGACCGTCGCTACCGGGAGCCGCGGCGCCTCAAGTTCCCGCTGTTCGTGAAATCGGCGACCGAGGACGCGTCGCTCGGCATCTCGCAGGCCTCGATCGTCCACGATGGCCACAAGCTGCGCGAGCGCGTCGAGTTCATCCACGAGCAGACCAGCTCCGACGCGCTCGTCGAGGAGTACATCGAAGGTCGCGAGATCTACATCGGCGTGATCGGCAACGATCGGCTGACGACCTTCCCGCTCTGGGAGCTCAATTTCGGCACGCTGCCGGACGTCATGGCCGGCATCGCGACCCGCAAGGTGAAGTGGGACCGCAAGTACCAGCTCAAGCACGGCATCGGCACCGGCCCGGCGCTCGACCTGCCCGACGGCCTCGCCATGCGCATCGGCCAGCTGGCGCGACGAATCTACCGCGCGTTGTGCCTGAGCGGCTACGCGCGGATCGACCTGCGGCTCAAGCCCGACGGCAGCGTGTTCGTGCTCGAGGCCAACGCGAACCCGAACCTTGCGCTGACCGAAGACCTCGCGACCTCGGCGCTGTCGAGCGGCGTGGGCTACGATGCGCTGCTGGACCGTATCATGCGTTTCGGGATCAGTTACCAGGCGGCATGGCGGCAGGCTTGACCCGGGATCGGTGGCGGGAGCGGGGAATGACAACCATTGAATTTCGGGTAGCCGGCGCGCCAGTCGCGAGCCGCCATGCGTCATGGGTCGCTCTGCTGTGGCTGTGCTGCGGGATGCTCGCCGGCATCGCGAACGCCGCCGGGCCAAACCGGCCAGCCGAACCCGCCGAATCCGCCGGACCGCAGCACGAGCCTGCGGACCTCACCATCGCCAACCGGCGCATTTTCACGTTACGGGCGGACGCGTTCGGCGTTGCGCCTGAAGTGCGGGTCGATTCGATTCGCGCGACCGTGGCCGTGCTGGTCGACCGGGGCGGACCGCTGGCGGTGCGGACGGCGCCGATCGCCGATGGCGTCGCCGTGCTCGTCGACGGGTCCTTGTTGTTCCGGGTGTTGGATGGCGACGTCAATCGGGAGGCCGGCGAGACGCCTGAGGCCGTGGCCGCCGAGGCGGTGCGCAACCTCGAGCTCGCGTTTGCGGAGCTGCGCGAGGCGCGTGATTCCCGCGCGCTGCTGCCGGCGATCGGCTACTCGCTTCTGGCAACTCTGCTGGCCGGCATTGCGCTCTGGCTGGTCTGGCGCGCGCAGCGCTGGGCCGTCACGCGCCTGCAGTCCTATGCACAGAGCAAACGGGAGAGCCTGTTGCCGACGTGGAGCCGGCAACTGGTCGGGCCCAGTGCGCTGGAGCGCCTGCTGGTCGTTCCGGCCAGACTGCTCGCGTCGCTGCTCGTGTTGCTGGTCCTCTACGACTGGCTCGGCTTCGTGCTGAAGCGGTTTCCCTTCACTCGCCCCTGGGGCGAGGCGCTGTTCGACAACCTGTTCGCAGTCCTCGCCAAGCTCGCGACCGGAATTGCCGGCGCGCTGCCCGGCCTGTTCTTCGCGGCGCTGATCTTCTACCTGACCCGAGTCCTGACGCGTGCCGTACGGGCGTTTTTCGCCGGCGTCGAGGAGGGTCGCATCCCGGTCGCGTGGGTCGACGACGTGACCGCGCGGCCCACGTCACGGCTGATCAACGCGGTGATCTGGCTGTTCGCGTTCGTCGCGGCTTATCCCTATATCCCGGGCACGAGCAGCGAAGCCTTCAAGGGCATCGGCGTGTTCGTCGGGCTGATGCTGTCGATCGGCTCGTCGGGCATCGTCAATCAGGCGGTCAGCGGCCTGATGCTGATGTACACGCGGGCCATGCGTCCGGGCGAGTTCGTGAAGATCGGCGAGACCGAGGGCACGGTCAAGTCGGTCGGCTTCGTCAATACCCGGATCGAGACGTTGCGCCACGAAGAGGTCAGCATCCCGAACGCGGTCGTCGCCGCGACGGTGACGCACAACTACTCGCGGCTCGCCGGCGATGGCGGCGTATCGGTGCCGACCAAGCTGACCATCGGTTACGACGCCCCCTGGCGGCAAGTGCAATCAATGCTGCTGCTCGCCGCGCAACGCACGCAGGCCATTGCGCGCGAGGTGCCGCCGCGGGTCCTGCAGACGGCGCTGCTCGATTTCTACGTGGAATACACGCTGCTGGTACGGATCTCGGACCCGACGCAGCGGCTCACGATGCTCGGCGAGCTGCACGGCCATATCCAGGACGTGTTCAACGAGCACGGCGTGCAGATCATGTCGCCCAACTACGAGGCCGACCCGGCCGAACCGAAGCTCGTGCCGCCGGAGAAGTGGTATCCGCCGCCAGCGCAGCGTTGACGCCGCTCAGAGCGTGTGGCCGATGTTCTGGAAGTGCGTGCGCTCGAACGAACTCTGGCAGTCGAAGCAGCGGCTGGCGAACGGCGTGGCGCGCAGGCGCGCCAGCTCGATCGGCAGTCCGCAGGACTCGCAATGTCCGTAGCTGCCGTCGTCCATCCGCAGTTTCGCGGCGTCGATCAACCGTAGTTCCTGCAGGTCGCGGTCGATCTCGGCGAGGTTCACGTCGACCATCAGGTCGGCAAACGAGTCGTCCTCGAGGTCGCGCACCTGGTCGCCGATCATCGCGTACTGTTCCTGGTCGCTCTTGAGCAGCGTCTGGCGGATCTCCTCGCGCAGCTGGCGGGTGCGGAGCTGCAGATTCGTCTTCAGTTCCTCGAGATGGCGGGGATCCAGGTCATGGCTCATGTGGCGGCTCCCTCAGGGCGGCGCCGAAACCGCATCAGGCGGGGTGGCGGCCAGCCCAAGCATCGACCGTTCGCTCGAGCCGACCAATACGGGAATGGCGCAAGCGCCAGCGGCCGGCCTGCGGTGTTTCGCAGGCCCACGGCGGGGCGACAAATGTCATAATTCTGCCGGTATATGGAGGCTAACCCCGGGCCAGCGTGGCGCGCTGCAACCCAAGGACGGCCAAGGAGATCGCAATGGACGAAACGAAGTCCAAACCCCGCCCACGGAAGACTGCCGCGAAAACCGCCGCGAAGACTGTCGCACCCGGCAAGGTCCCGCCCGGGAAGGTCGCGACTGCGACACGGCCGGCCAAGGCGTCCCCGTCCGTTCCGGCCGATCGCGAGAGCCAAGTGCGGATGGCCGCTTACCTGCGGGCCGAGCGCCGCGGGTTCGCGCCCGGCTACGCGATCGAGGACTGGCTGGCCGCCGAGGCAGAGGTCAGCGCGCCGCAAGACGCCAAGCCGGCGGCGCGCAAACCGCGGACCGGTGGCGGCGGCACGGGCTGACCGTCGACTCAATCGGGACGCAGGGCCACGCCTCCCGGAAACAGCGTGTCCTCGAAGCCGAAGTCGTCCAGGTTGCGCATGCGCCTCGGATACAGCACGCCATCGAGGTGGTCGACTTCGTGCTGCACGACCCGGGCGTGGAAGCCTTCGACCGTCCGGTCGATGGGCTGCCCATGGACATCGCGACCCCGGTAGCGCAAATGGCGGTAGTGAGGCACGAGGCCGCGCAGTCCCGGCACCGAGAGGCAACCCTCCCAGCCGTCTTCGAGCGCGTCGCCGAGCGCGGTGAGTTCCGGGTTGATGAGGACCGTATACGGCACTTCGTCCGCGTCCGGACAGCGCGGATTGCTTCGTACCTCGAAGATCACGACGCGCAGCGATACGCCGATCTGTGGCGCGGCGAGACCGGCCCCATTCAAGGCGCGCATCGTGTCGTCCATGTCCGCGACGAGTTCGAGCAGCGCACCCGTGCCGAACTCGGTCACCGGCGCGGCGACCTGCTTGAGCACCGTGTGACCCATCTTGAGCACTGGACGCACGGACATCGTGGTCAGCCCTGGCCTGCGCCCGGCAGCCCGTCGAGAATGGTCACGAAGAACGTGCCCTTGCCCTCGCGCAGCTTTCTTGCCGCCGCGTATTCGGGCGAATCCCAGAAGGCGCGCGCCGCCTCTCGTGACGGGAACCGCGCCAGCACGATGCTGCGGTTCTCGGCATTCCCCTCGGCCACCTCGACCATCGGCGCGGGCACGAGTGCCAGGTACTCGCCACCGTAGCGGCGATAGATCGGCGGCAGGGCTGCGCTGTAGGCTTTGAAGCCCTCGCGGTCCGTGACCTGTCCTTGCACGAGCAGGTAGGCGGGGCGGTCCGCGGCTGCTGGGCTCATCTTCGAACACTCCTGGGGCGGCGCTGCATGAGCCCAAAGATTAGACCAACGCCGCGGGTTGACAAGCCGGCAGACCGGGCGTAGCTAGGGCGGCCTGTTGCTCGCGAGGGATCGGGATGGATCACGGCTTGCGCTGCTGGAAGTGCGGGGTTTCGCTGACCGACTACACGCTGCCCATCCGCCGGCTCGAAGAGTGCCGGGCCTGCGGCGCCGAGCTGCACGCCTGCCGCATGTGCGAGTTCTACGACACCGGCGTGGCCAAGCACTGCCGCGAGACGGTGGCCGAGGAAGTCAAGGACAAGATCCGCGCGAATTTCTGCGATTATTTCCATCCCACGCCTGCGGCCTACCGGCCGGAGGGGACGTCCGCCGCCGACCGGGCGCGGGCGCAACTCGAATCCTTGTTCGGCAAGAAGTAGGCCGGTCCCGCCGGGCTCGATCAATCATTCGGAGTCGTCCATTCATGCAGTCCAGATGCCTTTCGTCGTCGCTCGCCCTCGTCGCCGTCGCGGCCGTCGCGGCCACCCTGTCCGTCGCGCATGCGGCCCCCGCGGGCGGTGGCGCGGAACTCGCCCCGGTTCGTCCCGGCATCTATGCGCCGGTCACCCTGTCGGCCGACCTGAAGGGACTGACCGATAAGGAACGGGCGATGGTGAGCCTGCTGATCGACGCGGCGGAAATCATGGACGACCTGTTCTGGCAGCAGGCGTATCCCGGCGACCGCGCCGCCCTGCTCGCAGGCTTGAAAGACGCCGAGATGCGCCGTTTCGCGGAGATCAACTATGGTCCGTGGGATCGCCTCGCAGGCAATGCTCCATTCGTGCCGGGTGTGGGAGCCAAGCCGCCGGGCGCCGGGTTCTATCCGCTCGACATGAGCAAGGAGGAGTTCGAGCGCGCGAACCTCGAGGGCAGCCGGAGCGAGTACACGGTGCTGCAACGTGACGCCAAGGGCCAGCTCGCCGTCGTGCCTTATTCTCAGCACTGGCGCGACGAGCTCGGTCGCGCCGCCGCGCTGCTCGAGCAGGCGGCCGGCCTCGCCGACGACGAGGGGCTGCGCACTTACCTGAAGCTGCGCGCCAACGCGCTGCGCACCGACGATTTCCGACCGAGCGACCGGGCCTGGCTCGACATGAAGGACAACCGGCTCGACGTCGTGATTGGCCCGATCGAGACCTACGAGGACAAGCTGTTCGGCTACAAGGCGGCGTTCGAGGCCTACGTGCTGGTCAAGGACCTCGAATGGAGCCAGCGCCTGGCGCGCTATGCCGCGATGCTGCCGGCGCTGCAGCGCGGCCTGCCGGTGCCCGACGCCTACAAGGCCGAAAGCCCGGGCACGGACTCCGACCTCAACGCCTATGACGTCATCTACTACGCCGGCGACTGCAACGCGGGCTCGAAGACCATTGCGATCAACCTGCCGAACGACGAGCAGGTGCAGCTCGAGAAGGGCACGCGCCGCCTGCAGCTCAAGAACGCGATGCGCGCCAAGTTCGATGCGATCATGGTACCGATCGCGGGCGAGCTCATCGCCCCCGAGCAGCGCAAGCACGTCACGTTCGACGCGTTCTTCGCCAACACGATGTTCCACGAAGTGGCGCACGGGCTCGGCATCAAGAACACGGTGAACGGCCGTGGCACGGTCCGCGACGCGCTGAAGGAACTCGGCTCCGGCATTGAGGAAGGCAAGGCCGACGTCCTCGGTCTCTACATGGTGACGCGGCTGCAGCAGCAGGGCGAACTCGACGGCGCGCTCGAGGACTTCTACGTTACGTTCCTCGCCGGTATTTTCCGCTCGGTGCGTTTCGGCGCGGCGTCGGCGCACGGCCAGGCCAACATGGTGCGCTTCAATTTCTTCGCCGACCGCGGCGCGTTCACGCGCGACGAGCAGGGTTACTACCGGGTGGACATGCCCGCCATGCGCCGCGCCGTGGACGAGCTCTCCGGCGTGCTGCTCAAGCTGCAGGGCGACGGCGACTACGCCGGCGTCCAGAAGCTCGGCGACGAGCTCGGCGTGCTGCGCCCGCAACTGCAGGTGGACCTCGATCGGCTGTCGAGCCGGGCGATCCCGGTGGACGTCGCGTTCACGCAGGGCAAGTCCGTCCTGGGGCTCGACTGAGCAGCGCGCGGCCATGGTTGCAATCACGCGAGTGCTGGAAGGGCGGCCGCGCGATCTCGGCGGCTTCAGCGTCCGCCGCGTGCTGCCGACCGGCGGCCAGCAGATGGTCGGGCCGTTCATCTTCTTCGATCACATGGGGCCGGCGATCTTCGCCCCGGGCGAGGGCGTGGACGTGCGACCGCACCCGCACATCGGGCTCGCCACGGTCACCTATCTGTTCGAGGGCCAGTTCATGCACCGTGACAGCCTGGGTTCGGCCCAGCTGATTCGCCCGGGCGACGTGAACTGGATGGTGGCCGGCCGCGGCATCGCGCATTCCGAGCGTACGCCGCCCGAGCTGCGCCGGGCACCGGCGGGCGCGCCGATCCACGGCATCCAGACCTGGATCGCGTTGCCGACGGCGCACGAGGAGACGTCGCCGTCGTTCAGCCATCATCCGGCTGCGGATCTTCCCGAGATCACGGGCGACGGCGCGCGGCTGCGCCTGATCGCAGGCGAGGCCTACGGCGCGCGCGCGCCCGCGGCGGTCTTTTCGCCGATGTTCTATGTCGAGGCGGTGCTCGAAGCCGGCGCGACGATCGAGCTGCCGGGAAACTACCAGCAACGCGCCGCGTACGTCGTCGAGGGCGGGATCGAGGTCGCCGGCGAGCACTACGCTGTCGGCCAGATGACGGTCTTCGCAGCGGCCGTGCCGGTCACGCTGCGCGCGTCCGGGCCGGCGCGGGTCATGCTGCTCGGCGGCGCTCCGCTCGACGGGCCGCGGCACATCTGGTGGAACTTTGTCTCGAGCAGCCGCGAGCGACTCGAGCGGGCGAAGCTCGACTGGCGCGAAGACCGCTTCGCGGCGGTCCCCGGAGACCCGGAACGGATCCCGCTGCCGGAGACTTGACGACCGCTACTGCACCGCCGCTGCGCAGCCGCGCAGGCTTTGGCCCTCGAACTCGACGACCATGCGGTGATCGAACTCGGCGCCGGACATGTCGTCGATGCAGGCTTCGCGCGCGACGGACACCTTGATTTCCTCGTCGCCGTGGCGCGCCATGAAGACGGTGACGCCGATCGAGTCGGCGCCGCGCGTGCTGAAGCCGCCGAACTCGTGGCGCTCCTCGCCGAAGTTCGTGACGAACAGCAGTCGCGTCGCCGGCCCGATCTCGACCATCCAGCCGGGTTCGTTGCCGGTGCCGCGATAGACCACGCCGCGTACCCGCGCGTCGGCCAGCAACGACCGGGCACGCACTTCGCGACAGTTCACCGGTGGCGTGCCCTTGCGCTCGAAGGTCGCCTCGTTGCCCTTGGTCCAGAACGTGATTGTTTCGTCCGCGTACTTTGCGCCCGACGCGCTCACGACCAGCGGCAACTTGCGTTCACCCTCGTGCAAGTCGATCGTCACCGCGTCCTCGCGGAACAGGTTGCGAACGTCGAGCGTCAGGTCGCCCTCGCATTCCCAGACGTAAGCGTGCAGCACGCCCTCTGGTGGCGCATCGTCGGGCAGCATGGTGGGCGCAGGCAAGGTCACCGCGCCGGCGGATGCGGGCTCGGTGGCCTGTGGCGGTGCGGCCTCGGCCGCGGCCGGCGGCTCGGCGGCTCGCTGGCAGGCGGCCAGCGACAGCATGGCGGTCAGCACCAGGGCCAGCGATCCGTGTCTGTGCTCGAACTGCATGATGGATCCTTTGGGCATTGGGGGCGGGCGCAGTCTAGCGCACGCACGACGCGAGGTGCCGTCGCCAGGCCGAGAGTCGGAGGCGCGGCGGAATCAGCACTGCTGCGCGCGCAATCGTGCGCGGGCATCCCGCCATCTCTGCCAGAGACGCGCGGCTTCTCGCGCCGAGTATCCGCTGCGCATCTGGTCGTCGATTGCGGCGAGGCGCTCGCGCAGTGCCGCGCACCGCACCTGTGCCGCTGTTGCTGCGTCCGCCGCCGGCGCTGGCATGACACGCGGTCGCGTGCTGGCTGCGGGCGCCTGCGGCGCCAGTGAAACCGCACTCCCGGGGCCGGGCGCGGTAATCGGGATCTCGTGAACGATTGCGGGAAATCCGCAGGGTCGGTCGGTGAACACAGGGGTGCTGGCTTCCCGACAGACGTAGACCCGGCGCTTTGGCCGTGGCGGTTCGGTCGGCGGCGCCAGTTCGAGAACGCCGCCGCCTCCGCCGCCCAGCGGTTGAGCGGGCGCCGCGGCCGCAACTTCTGGCGCGGATTGCGCGCCGACCGAGGAACAGGGCAACACAAGCCACACGGCCTGCAGCCAGGCAAGGTGAAACCGGAACTCGACGATGCTGCACATGGCTCGGCCCTCCGTGGCGGATCGCGCTGATCCTGCCGGCGGACTCGCGGCGACGCACGCTGCAATTGCGACGTGATTCGATGGAAATGCCGCGCAGGTGCGCGGCGAGGGCGGTCAGCGAGATTCGGTGCCGGCCGCAGGACCGAGCAACTGGTTCAGCTCGACGAAGTAGCCGTCCGGGTCCCAGACGACGCTGACCCGGACCGCGATGCTGCCCGTGCCATCCGGTGACGGGTACTCCGTCAGCTGCGGCTCGCTCGAGACGCGCACGCCGGGCGTGGCGCGCACCCGCTCGAATCGCTGATCGAGATCCGCTGCGTTGATCACGAGGATCACATCGCCGATCCCGGGCCGCCGCGCCTCGATCGGCGGCTCGTCCAGTCGCGGCGACGTATACTCGAGCAGCCCGATCACGCCGACGAAATCGTCGTTGGCCCGCAGCAGCGCGAGCCGCATCTTGCGTGGCTGGCCCGCGGGGTCGTCCGGCCGGGGCGGTCGAGTGATCACCTGGTCGTAGACGAGTTGCAGGCCGAGCGCGTCGCGATAGAACGCCAGCGATCGATCTACGTCGCGCACGACCAGCGTGGTACGGCGCACGTCGACGGCAATGCGCTCGGCGTCCGGAACCGGCGCCGCGTCCGCGCGCACAACCCCCAGTAACAGGCCGGTCAGTGCGAGCCCCGCGACACGCGCCGCCATCGGACGCCTCATGCGCGGCCTGCGTTCGAATCCGTGGGGGTATGAAAGTACTGGCTCTCCTCGGAGAACTGCGCGACCAGCCGCTTCAACTCGGCGATGCGCGCTTGCGCCGTGCTGATCGGCAGGCATTCCTCACAGGCGGGATCGCCACAGGGCTGGCGCGAGTAGAGCCAGTACTGGACTGCGCCGGCCAGTAGCCCGTCGGCGATGTCCCAGAGGTCGGCCTTGTCGTCGTCGTCCGCGATCTGGTTGCCGAGGTCGACGGCCTTGCTGAATGCCTCGTCGAACGGATGTCCTTCTTCCTGCATTTCTGGAAGCTCAGTTACTTATTTAAATCAAAGAGTTGCGGTGTCTTTTAAATACCGGCCTTACCGATTGCGTCGAGCACCGAGCGAATCGCGCTGGCCAGTCCGGGGTGCCCGGCCTCGAGCCGCACGGCCGCGCCCTCGAGCGCGTCACCGTGCTCCATGCCGGTCTCGCCGGCAGCGGCCTGGCTGTCGAGAAGGCGCTGGATGTCCCCGAGCACCGTCTCGAGCATCGCGCGGTCGTCGGGACCAAGACGCTGGGCGTGCTGGAGTTCCTCGTGAAGGTTGCGCAAGGTCTGTGTCAGGTCGGTCATGGGTTCCCCAAGGGCAATGCCGGACGGTTCACAGTGTAGCAGCGGCACGACGGGGCGGCCGCACCGAGCAGCGCGCGTTCGCATAGAATGGCGCGCCGTTCCCGCCTGGCGACCCGCCCGGGAAATCATCCGGAGAGTGTTTCATGCGTCGCAGCCTTCGCTCGATCCTGCCCATCTTCGCGCTCGCGCTCACCGTGGCGGCGCCCGTCGCGCAGGCCGATACGCCACGGTTCGAGGTCACGCCGTTTGCCGGCTACCGGACCGGTGGCGAGTTCGAGGCCCGCGTCGAGCAGACCGGCGAGCGGCGCAACGTGGACATCGAGGACGGCAGCAGCTTCGGGCTCGACCTCGGCCTGTACCGGGATCCGAACGGCATCTACCAGCTGCTCTATTCGAAGCAGAGCACGGGCATCGACAGTTCCGATCCTGCGCTCGGCAACATCGACGTCGACACCGAGTACTACCAGTTCGGCGGCACACTGTTCTTCCCCGACGAGCACTGGTACATCCCGTACCTGTCGCTGACGATCGGCGCCACGCGATTCAGCGCGGACGGTGGCTACGACTCCAAGACGCGCTTCTCGGGCAGCCTCGGCGGCGGCTTCCGGATGCCGTTCAACGACAACGTCGCGGCGACTCTCGGCGTGCGCGGCTACCTGACGTTCGTCGATTCCGACACCGACATCCTGTGCATCAGCGACGCGGAAGGCGCCGATTGCCTGCTGCGCTCGTCAGGCAGCACGTATTTCCAGGCCGAGGCGCAGCTCGGGCTGACCCTCGCCTTCTGAGCGTCAGACGAGTACGCGCTCGATGCCGCCGGCATTGGCGCGCCGCACGTAATCGGCCAGCCAGTCTGGCCCGAGCATGTACCGCGCCATCTCCATGACGACGTAGTCGGCATCGGTGTCCGCGTCGTCGTCGTAGCGCTTGAGTCCCTGCAGGCAGGACGGGCACGTGGTCAGGATCTTGACCTCGCCCTTGAAGCCGTCCTCGCGCAGTCGCGCGGCGCCGCGCTCCATTTCCTGCTGCTTGCGGAAGCGCACCTGCGTCGCGATGTCCGGCCGCGACACGGCGAACGTGCCCGACTCGCCGCAGCAACGGTCATTCTTCTCGATGCGGCCGTTGGCGCCGGCGTTCATCAGCGCGTTGACGACCGTGAGCGGGTCGTGCGCCTTGATCGGCGAGTGGCACGGGTCGTGGTACATGTAGCGCGTGCCCGTAACGCCCTCGAGCCGCAGCCCCTTCTCGAGCAGGAACTCGTGGATGTCCACGATCCGGCTGCCGGGAAAGATCTCGTCGAAACGGTAATCCTGCAACTGGTCGAAGCAGGTGCCGCAGCTCACGACGACGGTGCGGATGTCGAGGTAGTTGAGCGTGTTCGCGACTCGGTGGAACAGCACCCGGTTGTCCGTGATGATCTTCTCGGCCTGGTCGAACTGGCCCGAGCCCCGCTGGGGATAGCCGCAGCAGAGGTACCCCGGCGGCAGCACCGTCTGCACGCCCGCGTGCCAGAGCATCGCCTGGGTCGCGAGACCCACCTGTGAAAACAGCCGCTCGGAACCGCAGCCCGGAAAGTAGAACACGGCCTCCGACTCGCTCGTGGTGCGCACCGGATCGCGGATCACCGGGACGTAGTTGCGGTCCTCGATGTCGAGCAGCGCGCGGGCTGTACGCTTCGGCAGGCCGCCCGGCATTTTCTTGTTGACGAAGTGGATGACCTGCTCGCGCAACGGCGGGCGGCCGCCGGTCGTCGCGGGCGGGCGCTTCGTCTGCGCCTTGCCGAGCACGCCGAGCGTCCGGTGGCCGAGCCGCTGGGCCTTGTAGCCCCATTCGATCATCAGCTTGCGCGTCGCCTTGATCGTGTCGGGGCTGGTCGTGTTCAGGAACAGCATCGAGGCGGCCTTGCCCGGATTGAAGCGCTGCTTGCCCATCCGGCGCAGCAGGTCGCG
>Ga0209253_10000558_pt1 | contig 32230 bp, 29 predicted proteins | sample FrelakmetBRP12BR_FD_187145 | JGI IMG/M metagenome (GOLD analysis project Ga0209253, IMG submission 187145) | Freshwater lake sediment microbial communities from the University of Notre Dame, USA, for methane emissions studies - BRP12 BR (SPAdes)... | ecosystem: Environmental > Aquatic >... | reverse complement strand
TGCGCTTACAATGAGCGCCCACCCGGGATGCGACCCATGCGATTCGCGGAACACTTCGACGTCATCGTAGTCGGCGGCGGCCACGCCGGGACCGAGGCGGCCCTCGCCGCCGCGCGGATGGGCTGCCGTACGCTGCTCGTGACGCAGAGCATCGAGTCGCTGGGCCAGATGAGCTGCAACCCGGCGGTTGGCGGCATCGGCAAGGGGCATCTCGTGCGCGAGGTCGACGCGCTCGGTGGCGCGATGGCCCGGGCGGCGGACCGGGCCGGCATCCATTTCCGTACGTTGAACGCGAGCAAGGGCCCCGCGGTCCGCGCGACCCGTGCGCAGGCCGACCGCCAGCTCTACAAGCGTGCGGTCCGGGGCTTCCTCGAGAACCAGCCGAACCTGAGCCTCTTCCAGCAGGAGGTGTCGGACCTCAAGCTCGAGGGCGATCGGGTCACGGGCGTGGTCACGCAGGTCGGCGTCGAATTCACCGCGCGCGCGGTGGTACTCACGGTCGGCACCTTCCTCGGCGGGCGCATACACGTCGGGCTCGACCAGTACGCGGGCGGTCGGGCGGGTGATCCGCCCTCGAACCGCCTCGCGGAAAAGCTTCGCGCGCTGCCATTCCGGGTCGGGCGGCTCAAGACCGGCACGCCGCCGCGCATCGATGGACAGACGATCGACTACACCGGCCTCATGGTGCAGCACGGCGATGAGCCGCGACCGGTCTTTTCCTTCCTCGGCCGGCGCCGGGACCACCCGCGGCAGGTGCCCTGCCACATCACGGCGACCAACGAGCGCACGCACGAGATCATCCGTGCGGGCACCGACCGCTCGCCGATGTTCACGGGCGTGATCGAGGGCGTCGGACCCCGCTACTGCCCGTCGGTCGAGGACAAGGTGGTACGTTTCGCGGGCCGGAGTTCCCACCAGATCTTCATCGAGCCCGAGGGACTCGACACGCACGAGATCTACCCGAACGGAATCTCAACGAGCCTGCCATTCGACGTGCAGGTCGAGTTCGTCCGCAGCATTCGCGGTTTCGAGCAGGCACGGCTCACGCGGCCGGGCTACGCGATCGAATACGACTTCTTCGATCCGCGCGACCTCCGGCCCACGCTCGAGACCCGCCACGTGCAGGGCCTCTACTTTGCGGGCCAGATCAATGGCACGACCGGCTACGAGGAAGCTGCGGCGCAGGGCCTCGTCGCCGGCGCCAATGCCGCGCTGGCCGCGCTCGGGCGCGAGCCCTGGTGGCCGCGCCGCAGCGACGCGTACATCGGCGTCATGATCGACGACCTCATCACGCGCGGCGCACCGGAGCCCTACCGGATGTTCACGAGCCGCGCGGAGTACCGCCTGACGCTGCGCGAGGACAACGCCGACCAGCGCCTCACGCCCGCGGGCCGCGAACTCGGCCTCGTGGACGACGAGCGCTGGAGCTGCTTCGAACGCAAGCGTGAGGCCGTCGAGAAGGAACTCGCGCGATTGAACGCGACGTGGGTGCGACCCGGCACGGAGGAGGCCGCTCGCCTGGAGCCGTGCATCGGCCCGCTTACCCGCGAGCAGCGCGCGTTCGATCTCCTGCGGCGCCCCGAAATCTCCTACGAAACCGTTACGGCAGCCGTGGGGCAGGGCGAGGGCGGCTGGCACGAGGACGAACGCCTCGCGGCGCAGGTGCCGCTCGCCGTGGACGTGCAGGCGAAGTACGCCGGCTACATCGACCGGCAGCACGAGGAGATCGAGCGGCAGCGGCACCACGAGGAGACGGGCCTGCCGGCCGAACTCGATTACGCGGAAGTGCGCGGCCTGTCGAACGAAGTGCGCCAGCGCCTCCTGGAGCATCGCCCGGCCACGCTGGGACAGGCGGCCCGGATTCCCGGCGTCACGCCGGCGGCGGTATCGCTGCTGCTCATCCATCTCAAGCGCAGCGCGGGCGCCGCGGCACGGGCGCCGCGCGCGATGCGGGGTCGCTGAAGCATGAAACACATCGATCGCGCGTGGCGGGCCGCAACCGTCGCCGTCCTGCTGCTTGGACTCGCGGCCTGCGGGGGAGGCGACGGCAAGCCGCAACCTGCCGGGCAGGGGCCGGTGGCGACTGCTGCCACCATGCTCAAGCGCGGCAACGGGCCCGAGCCCGACACGCTCGATCCGCAGAAGGCCCGCACCGACGGCGCCTTCAACATCCTGCGCGATGCCTTCGAAGGCCTGACGGCCGTCGGTCCGGACGGAGGCGCCGTGCCGGCAGCGGCCGATTCCTGGACCGTGTCGAGCGACGGCCTCGAATACCGGTTCCACCTTCGTGACGGGCTGCGCTGGTCGAACGGCGATGCGTTGGTTGCCGGCGACTACGTCGCGGGCATGCGTCGCCTCGTGGACCCGGCGACCGCGTCCCCGTACGCGCAGATTCTCGAATCCGTGGTGAACGCGGCGGCGATCACCCGCGGCGAGCGGCCCCCGGCGGACCTTGGCGTCAGTGCGCCCGACGACCGCACGATCACGATCCGGATGCAGAACCCGGCGCCCTACCTGCTCGGCCTGCTCGCGCAACCCGGCACCTTCCCCGTCCACGGGCCCTCGCTCGCGAAGCACGGTGGGGCGTACGCGAAGCCGGGAAATCTCGTCTCGAACGGCGCCTTCATCCTGTCGGGCTGGGTCATCGGCTCGCACGTCGAGCTCGCCCGCAACCGCCACTACTGGAACGACGCCGCGACCCGTATCGAGCGCGTGCGTTTCGTCCATCAGGCGGACCCCAGCACGGAATTCCGCCTCTACCGCGCGGGCCAGCTGGACGTCACCTACGTCGTGCCCCAACAGCAGTTCGAGTGGATCCGGAAGAACCTGCCAGGCGAACTGCACATCTCGCCGCAGTTGAGCGTCTACTACTACGGCTTCAACCTGGCACGCCCGCCGTTCAAGGACCAGCCGGGCCTGCGTCGCGCGCTGTCGCTCGTCATCGACCGCGACCGGCTCGCCACGGCCGTGACGGGGCTGGGAGAGGCCCCTGCCTGGGGCTGGGTGCCGCGTGGTGTCGCCGACTACGCGCCGCAGCAGTTCGACTACGCCTCGCGGCCGTACGCGGAGCGCGTCGCCGAGGCGCGCGAGCTGTATCGCAAGGCCGGCTACTCGGAGGCCCGGCCGCTCGAGGTCGAGATCCGCTACAACACCGGCGAGGTGCACAACCGGCTCGCGGTGGCCGTAGCGTCCATGTGGAAGGACGCGCTGGGCGTGAAGACCACGCTCTACGCGGAGGAATTCCGCGCGCTCCTGCAGAGCATCCAGGCCCGCAAGGACACCGAGGTGTTCCGCTCGAGCTGGGTGGGCGACTACAACGACGCCTATACGTTCCTGCAGCTCCTGCAGACCGGCTTCGGCATCAACCTCACGGGCTATTCCAACGCGCGGTACGACGCCCTGCTGGCCGACGCCACGCGCCAGCCGGATCCGGCCCGCCGCCGGGCCCTGCTCGAGGAGGCCGAGCGGGTCATGCTGATGGACACCCCCGTCCTGCCGCTCTACTTTTACGTCAACAAGCACATCGTGAAGCCGTACGTGCATGGCTGGAACGACAACGTGATGAACGTGCAGTACAGCAAGGACCTCCGGCTCGGGGAGGTCGAATGAGCGGCGCGTCACAGAACACCGCCGGCCGGGCCAGCTTAAGTTGAGGGCAATGACGCCCGTTTGGCACCATCAGCGTCCCTAGAAGAAGTCCTGCTCCATGTTCTGGTTTGCACTATTCGCAGCAACGGTGTTCGCCCTGTACTTCTGGCGCGAATACCGCATCCAGCAGCGCGACCTGCAGAGTTCGGGGGCCCCCTATCGGGCCGGCCAGCGCTACATCGGGCGCGTGCTGACACTGACCGACGGCATCCGCGAAGGCGAGGGCCGGACGAAGCTCGGGGGCCGTCGCTGGCGGCTGCGTGGTCCGGAACTGCCGAAGGGTGCCAGGGTCCGCGTCACCGGAGTGGATGGCAGCGTCCTGATCGTGGATCGCCTGCCGGACTGATCCATACCCGGTGAGCGGGGGATGGTTCTCCCCGGTCCAGAGACAGGCACTTCGTTAGTCAATTAAATTTGACTATTCAGGTCATAAAGCGCCAGTTCTATAGCGTTTTACTAAATCACGATTAACTACTGGACCGCCAGGTCGTACTCGACGGAAACGTTCGCGGCGAACTTCATGTCCGCCGCCTGGTAGGTCGCCTCCGGCGGCGCGGCTGCGTCGGCCATGACGGCCGACATGCGGTACATCGGCATCGGCGGCGCCGACCCAGAAGCGTTCAAGGTGCGCACTGCACCGAGCTGCGCGCCTGCGGCACGGGCCAGGGCCTCCGCGTTCAGGCGCGCATCCTGGACCGCGAGGGCCATCGCCTGCCGCTCGAGTTCCTTGCGCCTGGTCGAATCCAGCGAGGCGTCTCCAACCTGGTTCGCGCCTGCGTCCACCGCCCGCTCGAGCAGGGCGCCGAGCTGGTCGAGATCGCGAAGCTCGACCTCTACCTGCCGGCTGACCACGTAGCCGAGCAATACCCGCTTCCGGTCCTTCTCGTTCCAGTTGTACTCGGGCTGCACCTGCAGCCGTGTCGCATTGACGTACTTCGGATCGATCCGGAGATCCCGCGTGAGGGCGAGTACGCGGTCCAGGGTCGAGGTGACCGTCGAGCGCGCCTCAGCCAGGGTGCGACGCCGGGCCTCGACGCCCAGGGTGACGCGGGCCATGTCCGGCTGGGCCGAGACCTCGCCTTGCCCGGACACGCTCACGGTGCGGGCGCGGCCCTCGTCGGCCAGTGCTGCGCCGGCCGGGATCAGCAGGGAGACCAGCACCCCGGCCAGGATGACGTCACGCATCGCCATGTTCCGCTCCTCGTTGACGGCGGGCTTCAGGCCCGAGTTCTGACTATGACATGCGAGACCCGGGTTCGTGCGCGGCCCCCGCCCATTCGACTCCCTAAACGCTTTTGATTAACATGCCCGCCCTTCGGCCCGGGGGAGGCCGACTTCTGCATGGAGTTCCAAATGACCTCGAGATCGGCCTGGCTCGCCTTGAGCCTGACCATCGCTGCGCTTGCTGCGCCCGGCCTGGCTTCGGCCGCCGACGTGGCTCGAGGCGCCAAGCTGGCGTACACCTGCCACGGTTGCCACGGCATACCGAACTACCGGAATGCCTACCCCGTCTACAGCGTGCCCAAGCTCGGCGGGCAGCACACCGCGTACCTGGTCGCGGCGCTTAAGGAATACGCGTCCCAGGACCGTCCGCACCCGACGATGCACGCCCAGGCCGTGACGATGTCGGACCAGGACAAGCAGGACATCACGGCCTACCTGAGCGGCCAGGAACTGAAGACGACCGGCCGCGCGGTGGGCTCCGTGCCGAAGGCCGGCCAGACCTGCGTCGCCTGCCACGGCAACGACGGCATCGGCATCATGCCGGAGTATCCGAACCTCGCCGGTCAGCATGCCGACTACATCGAGCAGGCCCTGAAGGCCTACCGCGCAGGCCAGCGCAAGAACCCCATCATGGGCGGCATGGCCGCGCCGCTGAAGGACGCCGACATCAAGGTGCTCGCGCAGTACTACTCGAGCCAGCGCCCGGGCCTGTGCTCGACGGACGAGATCCGCAAGGCCGGGAAGTGTCCGGGCACCTGAGCTGCGGTAACCGCCCGATCTGACGCAATGAGGCCGGGTTCGCCCGGCCTTCTTGTTTTCGGCGCATCGAGACCGCAGTCTAATCGGCTGAACCCATCGAGCCAGCGCCCGACCCGATGTCCACGTCCCTCGCCATGCCCAGCGCCGCGCCCCTGGCCGTCCCGGTCGGCGAAGGCGTGTACCTCATCGACGCCATGTACGGCCGGCCGGGCCTCGCGGCCAGTCACCTCGTCGTGGACGGAGGTCACGCGGCATTCGTGGACACGGGGACGGCCCCATCGGTGCACCGGCTGCTCGGCGCGCTCGACGAACTCGGGCTCGGCCGCGAGCAGGTGGATTACATCTTCCTGACCCATGTGCACCTCGACCACGCGGGCGCCGCCGGGCAGTTGATTCAGGCCCTGCCGAATGCGCAGGCTGTCCTGCACCCGCGCGGGGCGCCGCACCTCGTCGATCCGGCGAAGCTCATTGCCGGGTCGATCAAGGTCTACGGCGAGAAGATGTACCGCGAGCTCTACGGGGAGATCCTGCCGATCCCGGCCGATCGTGTGCTCACCACCGAAGACCGGCAACGCATCCGGCTCGGTGCCAGGACGTTCGAGTTCATCGATGCGCCGGGCCATGCGAAGCACCACCACTGCCCGATCGACCTGGACCACCGTGCGGTCTTCAGCGGCGACAACTTCGGCATCTGCTACCGCGAACTCGACACCGCGGCCGGGCCGTTCATGCTGCCGACGACCACGCCGGTGCACTTCGACCCGGACGCCCTGCACGCGACGATCCGCCGCCTGATGTCCTACGGCCCGAAACGCATGTACCAGACGCACTTCGGGCCAGTAGACGACCTCGAGCGCCTCGAGCGCGACCTGCACGAGTCCATCGACGAACTCGTGCGCATTGCCCGCAAGCACGCCGGGACGACCGAGCGCCGCGCCCGCATCGCCGCCGACATGTACGCCTGTTTCGATGCCCGCCTCGACGCCCACGGCTGCACCCTTCCTCAGCCCGAGCGGCACCGCCTGATCGACGACGACGTGCGTCTCAACACCGACGGCCTCGAGGTCTGGCTCGACCGCTCCTGATGCGTCCAGCGTCTTGCTATCCGCTATCCGCTGATCACTAATCACTTCTGGCCACTCCCCATGCGCGCCTTCCGAATCCACGAAATCGACCGCCGCATCGTCGCCCGCTTCGACGAGATCACGCTCGACGACCTGAGCCCGGGTGATGTCGTAGTGCGAGTCAGTCACTCCGACATCAACTACAAGGACGCGCTCGCCGCGACCGGCAAGGGCCGCATCCTGCGGCGCTATCCGCTCGTGGGCGGCATCGACCTCGCCGGCGAAATCGTGAGCTCGACGGACGCGCGCTTCGCGCCGGGCCAGAAGGTGCTGGTCACCGGCTGCGGTCTCTCCGAGACGCAGGACGGCGGCTACGCGGAATTCGCCCGCCTCCCGGGCGAGTCCGTGATCCCGCTGCCGGCGGGCATTACCGAACTGGACGCGATGAAGCTCGGCACGGCCGGCTTCACCGCGGCGCTCGCCGTGCACCGCATGGAGCAGAACGGCCAGAAGCCCGCGAACGGCCCGCTGGTGGTCACGGGTGCAACGGGCGGCGTCGGCAGCCTCGCGATCAGCATGCTGGCCGGGCGCGGCTACGAGGTGGTGGCGGTGAGCGGCAAGTTGGACGCGGACGCTTACCTGCGTGACATCGGCGCTGCGCGTGTGCTGCGGCGCGAGGGACTGGACCTCGGTTCGAAGCCGATGGAGAAGGCGCTGTGGGCCGGTGCCGTGGACAATCTCGGTGGCCCGATCCTCACCTGGCTGACGCGCACCGTGGACCAGTGGGGCAACATCGCCAGCATCGGGCTCGCGGCCGGCCACGAACTCAACACAACCGTCATGCCGTTCATACTTCGCGGCGTGAACCTGCTCGGCATCAACTCGGTGCTGACGCCGCGCGAAGTGCGGCTCGAGGTCTGGCGGCGCGTCGCGACCGACCTCCGGCCCGCCGCGCTCGATCGCATCTGCACGAAGATCGTGGGCTTCGACGAGCTGCCCGCGCAATTCGACGCTTTCATCCAGGGCCGCGTGACCGGCCGCACCGTGGTGAGGATTCCGTGACCAGCACCGACGCCAAGGACCTGCATCCGCGCACGCTCACGCACCTGGAGCGCCTCGAGGCCGAGGCCATCCACGTCATGCGCGAGGTGGTCGCCGAGTGTGACAAGCCGGTGATGCTCTACTCCATCGGCAAGGACAGCGCCGCGATGCTGCACGTCGCGATGAAGGCGTTCTATCCCGCCAAGCCGCCATTCCCGCTGCTGCACGTGGACACCCGCTGGAAGTTCCGCGACATGTACGCGTTCCGCGAGCGCATGGCGAAGGAGCTCGGCTTCGACCTGATGATCTACACGAACCCCGAGGGCATCGAGCAGGACATCAACCCCTTCACGCACGGCTCGGCGATCCACACCGACATCATGAAGACCCAGGCGCTGAAGCAGGCGCTCGACCTCTTCGGCTTCGACGCGGCCTTCGGCGGCGCGCGCCGTGACGAGGAGAAGAGCCGCGCCAAGGAGCGCATCTTCTCGTTCCGTTCCGCGCAGCACCGCTGGGACCCGAAGAACCAGCGCCCCGAGCTCTGGCACATCTACAACGCCCGCAAGCACAAGGGCGAGTCCATCCGTGTGTTCCCGATGTCGAACTGGACCGAGCTCGACATCTGGCAGTACATCTACCTGCGCGACATCCCGATCGTGCCGCTGTACTTCGCAGCCGAGCGGCCGGTGGTGGAGCGCGACGGTGCGCTCATCATGGTGGACGACGAGCGCATGCCGCTGCGTCCGGGCGAGAAGCCGATGATGAAGAAGGTGCGCTTCCGCACGCTCGGCTGCTACCCGCTCACGGGCGCGATCGAGAGCGAGGCGGACACGCTGCCCGCGATCATCCAGGAGATGCTGCTCACGACGAGCAGCGAGCGCCAGGGCCGGGTCATCGACCACGACCAGTCGGCGTCCATGGAGAAGAAGAAGCAGGAGGGGTACTTCTGATGGCCCACGTCTCAGACCTCATCGGGCAGGACATCGAGGCCTACCTCGACCAGCACGAGCACAAGAGCCTGCTCAGGTTCATCACCTGCGGCAGCGTGGACGACGGAAAGTCCACGCTGATCGGCCGGCTGCTCTACGACTCGAAGATGATCTTCGAGGACCAGCTCGCGGCGCTCGAGGCCGACTCGAAGAAGGTCGGCACCCAGGGCGGCGAACTCGACTTCGCGCTGCTGGTGGACGGGCTCGCCGCCGAGCGCGAGCAGGGCATCACCATCGACGTGGCCTACCGTTTCTTCTCGACCGACAAGCGCAAGTTCATCGTCGCCGACACGCCGGGCCACGAGCAGTACACGCGCAACATGGTCACCGGCGCGTCCACCGCCGACCTCGCCGTGATCCTGATCGACGCGCGCAAGGGCGTACTCACGCAGACGCGGCGCCACAGCTATCTCGTGTCGCTGCTTGGCATCCGCAAGGTCGTGCTCGCGATCAACAAGATGGACCTCGTGGGCTTTTCGCACGGCATCTTCGACGCCATCGTGTCCGAGTACCGCGAGTTCGCGAAGCAGATCGAGCTGACCGACGTGGTCGCGATCCCGGTGTCGGGCCTGAGGGGCGACAATATCAAGGACCGGAGCGAGCACACGCCCTGGTACCACGGGCCGACGCTCATGGCATATCTCGAGACCGTCGAGATCGAAGACCGGGTGCAGCAGCAGCCGTTCCGCCTGCCGGTGCAGTGGGTGAACCGCCCCAACCTCGACTTCCGCGGCTTCGCCGGGACCATCGTGAGCGGCACGCTGTCGCCCGGCGAGAAGCTGCGCGTGCTGCCCTCGGGCCGGGAGAGCCGCGTGGCGCGCATCGTCACGCTCGACGGCGACCTCGAACGCGCGGTCGCCGGCCAGGCCGTCACCATCACGCTCGAGGACGAAGTCGACGTGAGCCGTGGCGACGTGCTGTCAACGACATCGTCGCTGCCGGCGGTTGCCGACCAGTTCGACGTGACCATCATCTGGATGGCCGACGAGCCGATGCTGCCGGGGCGTCCGTACTGGATGAAGATCGGCACGCGGCAGGTGGCGGCGACGATCACCGAGCCCAAGTACAAGGTGAACGTCAACACGCTCGAGCACCTCGCGGCGAAGAAGCTCGAGTTGAACGAGATCGGCGTGTGCAACCTCTCGCTCGACCAGCCGATCGCATTCGATCCCTACGCGGAGAACCGCGACACCGGCGGGTTCATCCTCATCGACCGGCTCACGAACGCGACGGTCGGTGCCGGGCTCATCCACTTCGCGCTGCGCCGCTCGCAGAACATCCACTGGCAGGCGGTCGACGTGCACAAGGCTGCGCGCTCGGCACAGAAGGGCCAGAAGGCCTGCGTGCTGTGGCTCACGGGTCTTTCCGGCGCCGGCAAGTCGACGATCGCAAACCTGGTCGAGAAGCAGCTTCTCTCGCTCGGGCGCCACACGTATCTCCTCGACGGCGACAACGTGCGTCACGGCCTGAACCGCGACCTCGGCTTCACCGACACGGATCGCGTCGAGAACATCCGGCGCGTCGCGGAAGTCGCGAGGCTCATGGCGGATGCGGGACTCATTGTCATGGTGTCCTTCATCTCGCCGTTCCGCGCCGAGCGCCGCATGGCGCGCGCACTCTTCGAGCCGGGGGAGTTCTTCGAGGTGCACGTGGACACGCCGCTCGCGGTGGCCGAGGCCCGCGACGTAAAGGGCCTGTACAAGAAGGCGCGCCGCGGCGACCTCAAGAACTTCACCGGCATCGACTCGCCGTACGAGCCACCGGAGAAGCCGGAGATCTACATCGACACGACGCACGCGCCCGCGGAGGAGTCTGCGACCGCGATCGTCGAGGAACTGCGCAAGGCGGGGATGCTGAAGCCAGCGGGATGATTCGGCCGCGCAGCTGCCCGTGGCCGCCTTGGCGCGTCCTGATTGGTATCCGCCCCGCAAGTTGCTACGCTCGCGCCGTTCACACGCCACGAGAGGTGCGCAGTTGTCCCTGATCGCCGAACTGAAGCGCCGTAATGTCTTCCGGGTGGGCATCGCCTACCTTGCGCTCGGCTGGATCGTGACGCAGGTCACCACGACCGTCGCGCCGATGCTGCACCTGCCGGAGTGGGTCGGGCCGGTCGTCCTGTGGATCGGCGTGATCTGTTTTCCGTTCGTGGTGATGTTCGCGTGGATCTACGAGCTCACGCCCGAAGGCCTGAAGCGCGAGAGCGAAGTCGATCCCTCGGCGTCCGTCACGCACCACACGGCCCGGCGCCTCGACTACGCGATCATCGCGCTGCTCATCCTTGCGATCGGGCTCTTCGCGTTCCACGAAATCCGGCCGGCCCGCGACACGGGCGTGACGCTCGTGGCGAGGACGACGCCCGGGACGGTGCCGTCGGCGGCTGGCGCTGATCGCTCCGTCGCCGTGCTGCCCTTCGTGGACATGAGCGCCGGCAAGGACCAGGAGTACTTCGCGGACGGCATCTCGGAGGAACTGCTGAACCTGCTCGCCAAGGTACCGCAGCTGCGGGTGATCGCGCGCACCTCGTCGTTCTCGTTCAAGGGCAAGGACGTGGACATCGCGGAAATCGCGAAGAAGCTCAACGTCGCCAACGTGCTCGAAGGCAGCGTGCGCAAATCGGGCGACACGCTGCGCATCACCGCGCAGCTGATCCGGGCGTCCGACAGCTCGCATCTCTGGTCGCAGACCTACGACCGGAAATTGACCGACGTGTTTGCGGTGCAGGACGAGATAGCCACGGCGGTGGTCGAGCAGCTGAAGGTCACGCTGCTCGGGGCCGCGCCTACGGCGCGTGTTACCGACCCGAAGGCGTACGCGCTGTTCCTGCAGGCTCGCGCGGTGGGCAGGCAGTACAGCCCCGACGCCTTGCAGCAGGCGGTCGCCCTTTACAAGCAGGTATTGGAGATCGACCCGTCCTACGCCCCCGCGTGGAACGACCTGGCCGGCGCCTATTTCGAGTTGATGGACCAGGGCGTGTTGACGATGGAGCAGGGGCGGAGGCTCGGGCGCGAGGCCGTGAACAAGGCGATCGAGCACGACCCTTCCAGCGCGGCGGCGTATGCAACTGCTGCGGTGTACGATGGCATCGTCGACAGGAATTACGCGGCCGCAGCCCGTCACCTGGAGCAGGGCCTCGCGCTGGATCCTGTGAACCCGGCAGTCATCGGCGTTGCCGGTCCCATCGCCCGCCGACTGGGACGACTTGAGCAGGCGATCGCACTCGGCGAGTACGAGGTCGCGCGCGATCCGGTGAGCACCGAGGGCTACGACGGGCTGGCGCTCGCCTACCGCTACAGCGGGCGGCTCGACGCCTCCGTTGCCGCCTACCGGAAGTTCCTGAGCCTGGCGCCCGATGCCGGGTGGGCGCACACCGCACTGGGCGACGTGTTGCTCCAGCAGGGCGATGCAGAAGCAGCGCTGGCGGAATACCAGAAGGAGCCGGTCGAGGTGTTCCGGCTGGGTGGCCTCGCGATGGCCTACCACGCGCTCGGTCGCAAGGCTGAGTCGGACTCGGCCTATGCGGAACTGGTGGAGAAGTACCCCGACACGAAGCCGTTCTCGCGGGCCGCCGTATTGGCGTTTCGGGGCGACGTGGACCGGGCGTTTGCGATGCTGGACAAGGCCGACCAGCAGCACGACAGCGACGTGGGCGCCACTGCGATCTATCCGACGTTTGCACCGTTGCACAAGGATCCGCGCTGGCTGCCGTTGCTGCGCAGGCTGGGCCTTGCGCCCGAGCAGCTCGCGGCGATCAAGTTCGACATCAACGTGCCGAAGCAGTAGGCGCGTCCGAGCGTGAAACGGGGGCAGGTCTGCGCGAGTTGCGGGCGTGCCGCGCTGGCGAGCCTGCGCACCAGGACCGGATCGGGTTCCTCACGGATCCTGCGCGCCAACGTACGCCGCGATTGCGATCATGTCGTTCACTTCCAGACGCGCGACGACCGGCTGCATCGGCATTCCCGCCGCCGAGGCGCGGGCGCCGCTTCTGAAAGCGAGGAGCTGGCGCAACAGGTAGGTCGGCGATCGTCCCGCGATCGGCGGGATCAAACCGACTCCGCGAAGATCTGCGCCGTGACAGCTCGCGCAGGGCAGCGTGAGCCCGCCTGCACCTGAACTCACGATCTCCCGCCCGCTCCCAATGCTGCCTGGCGGAACGTACGCGATCGCGCCGTTCCTCGAGTCACGCAGCTCGTGGCGTTCCGGGTCGCGGGCCACTTCGACGATGCGCTCGCCAAGCGGCTCCTCGCCCGCGCCTTCCGTCCGTACGTAGAGCCAGCCCGCGGCGTGCGTAACCGGCACACGTTCGGCCTCGACGATCTCCACGTGACTCGCGAGGCGCAGCGAAGAGAAATACTCCGCTGCCCTGGCGATCTCCGCTTCGCTCGCGTTCCCGGCACCCTTCCGCATCAGGTCGGACGGCAGGTAAGGCCCGTCCCAGGCGCTGTGTCTTGCGCCACTCGCCATGTCGCGGACCTGCTGGACGATGTACTCGGCAGGGAGTCCCGCCACCGGGGCGTTCTCGGGCCGGCCGCTGCCGTCCGGCAGGTGGCAGTACGCGCAGGCGTAAACGGACGGCTTGCGTCCGCGCGCGACGACTTCCGGCATCGGTGGGTGATCGTCGGGATACCAGTCCGGCGCCGCGAACAGGTCAGTCACCTGTGCACGGGTAAACGCGACAGTGCTGGCCGGGAGGCGCAGCAATGTTCCATCGTCGCTCGCTGGGGCGGGCACCGAGCCCAGGGATGGATTCGTCGGATAGGCCCATGCCGGGACGACGAAGCCGTTTGCTTCGGGAGCGGAGCCCTCCGCAAGTACGCATGTCGGGAGGATGCAAGCTGCGGCCGCGAGCAACAGGATCGCACGCCACCGAAGTCGCGCAAGGGAAGTCACGCGATGGGCGACGGCGCGGAAGCCGCTGCCCGGGTCTTGACCATCATCAGTGATCGAAGCTTGAGCACCACCGTGCCGTGCTGGTTGGCGAGCACCCCATCGAATGTCATGAGTCCTCGGTCCGACTTGGATTCCGAAACCCGTTTTTCGACGCAGGTCATGGTGAGCGTGAGCTGGTCGCCGGGGCGCGCCGGGTTTGGCAACTCGATCTCGTGCTTGAGCGATGCGATCCCGGCGACGGGATCCATCCGGCTGAGCAGGAGCGCCGCGACGGCATAGGTGTGGACGCTCGACGCAGTGAGGCCCTTCATGGGCGAGCGCGCGGCGGCCGCCTCGTCCACGTGCCAGGGCTGCGGATCCCACTGCCGCGCGAAAGCGATGATGTCCTCGGCGCGGAGCTCGTGCACGCCTGCCGTCCGGGACGATCCGATGTCGAAGTCTTCGAAGTAGCGCATGGTTCCCCCGGGGCCGCATGCTACGCGTCGGGTCGACTCCGATCACCCTCCGCGGCCGTCTGCGGTATTATTCCCAGCCTATCTTGCGCTGCGAAAGGACCCTCCATGGCCACACCGATTTCCGCTGGTGCCCGCCTCCGGGCCGCGCTGGCCAATGAGCGTCCGCTCCAGGTCGTGGGCACCGTCAACGCCTTCAGCGCGCTGCTCGCCGAGCGCGCCGGCTTCAGGGCGCTGTATCTCTCGGGCGCGGGCGTTGCGAACGCGTCCTTCGGCCTGCCCGACCTCGGCATCACCAGCCTGAACGACGTCTGCGAGGACGTGCGGCGGATCTCCTCGGCGACCGACCTGCCGCTGCTCGTCGATGCGGACACCGGCTGGGGTGCCGCATTCAACATCTCGCGCACGATTTCCGACCTGATCCGTTCCGGCGCGGCGGGCTGCCACCTCGAGGACCAGGTGCAGGCCAAACGTTGCGGCCACCGCCCGGGCAAGGCGCTCGTCGGCCGCGAAGAGATGGTGGATCGCATCAAGGCCGCGGTGGACGGTCGAACTGACGGGCAGTTCGTCATCATGGCGCGCACCGACGCGCACGCGGTCGAGGGCCAGCAGGCGGCGATCGACCGGGGCAGCCGGTACGTCGAGGCGGGGGCGGACATGATCTTCGCCGAGGCGCTCACCACGCTCGACGAGTACCGCCAGTTCACGGCAACCGTGAAGGTGCCGGTGCTCGCCAACATCACCGAGTTCGGCAAGACGCCGCTCTTCACCGTCGCGGAGCTTGCGACCGCGGGCGTGCAGCTCGTGCTCTATCCGCTCTCCGCGTTCCGCGCCATGTCGAAGGCCGCCGAGGTCGTGTACGGCGCGATCCGCCGCGAGGGCACGCAGACGAGCGTCGTGGACCGCATGCAGACGCGCGCCGAACTCTACGACGTGCTCGGCTACCACGACTATGAGCGCAAGCTCGACGAACTCTTCAGCCGCGAGGGCGCGGAGAAGTAACCGCCCGCCGTGTCGGTCCGCACAGTTCATGACCCGGGCCCCGACGGCGAGTAATCACCGGTTCCAACAGTGACGAGCAGCAAGACATGAGCACTGACAGCACCTCCGCCGCAGGCTTCAAGCCCAAGAAATCCGTCGCCCTCTCCGGCGTGACCGCCGGCAACACGGCGCTCTGCACCGTGGGCCGCAGCGGCAACGACCTGCACTACCGCGGCTACGACATCCTCGACCTCGCGGACGGCTGCGAATTCGAGGAGGTTTCCTACCTGCTGGTGCACGGCAGGCTGCCGAACCAGGCCGAGCTCGACGGCTACAAGACGAAGCTGCGGCGGCTGCGCGGCCTGCCGTGCGCCGTGCGCGCGGCGCTCGAGGCGCTGCCCGCGGCGAGTCATCCGATGGATGTGCTGCGCACGGGCGCCTCGGTGCTCGGCTGTGCGCTGCCTGAGAAGGACGATCACAACATTGCCGGCGCGCGCGACATCGCGGACCGACTCATCGCGAGCTTCGGTTCGATGCTCTGCTACTGGTACCACTACAGCCACTCGGGCCAGCGCATCAACGTAGAGACCGACGACGATTCAGTGGGCGGTCACTTCCTGCACCTGCTGCATCGTCGCCCGCCGCCGGCCTCGTGGGTCAAGGCAATGCACGTGTCGCTCAACCTGTACGCCGAGCACGAGTTCAATGCGTCCACCTTCACGGCGCGCGTGATCGCGGGCACGGCCTCCGACATGTATTCCTGCATCACCGGCGCGATCGGCGCGCTGCGCGGCCCGAAGCACGGCGGCGCGAACGAGGTCGCCTTCGAGGTGCAGAAGCGCTACGAGAGTCCCGACGAGGCCGAGGCGGACATCCGCAGGCGCGTCGAGGCCAAGGAAGTGATCATCGGCTTCGGTCACCCCGTCTACACGATCGGCGACCCGCGCAACAAGGTGATCAAGGAAGTCGCGCGCGGCCTCTCGAAGGAAGCCGGCGACATGAAGATGTTCGACATCGCCGAGCGGCTCGAGAGCGTGATGTGGGACATCAAGAAGATGTTCCCGAACCTCGACTGGTTCAGTGCTGTCTCGTACCACATGATGGGCGTGCCGACCGCCATGTTTACGCCGCTGTTCGTCATCTCGCGCACCACCGGCTGGGCCGCGCACGTCATCGAGCAGCGCATCGACGGCAAGATCATCCGTCCAAGCGCGAACTACACGGGTCCCGAGGACCAGGAGTTCGTGCCGATCGCCAGGCGCCGCTGAGGGCCATGAACGAGGCGTACCGCAAGCCCCTGCCGGGCACGGCGCTCGATTATTTCGACGCGCGTGCCGCGGTCGAGGCGATCGAGCGCGGCGCGTACGACAGGCTGCCGTACACCTCGCGCGTGCTGGCGGAGAACCTCGTGCGCCGCAGCGACCCGGCGACGCTCACCGCCTCGCTCGGACAGCTCGTCGGGCGCAAGCGCGAGCTCGATTTCCCGTGGTTCCCGGCGCGCGTGGTGTGTCACGACATCCTCGGCCAGACCGCGCTCGTGGACCTCGCGGGACTGCGCGACGCGATCGCCGAGCAGGGCGGCGACCCGGCCAAGGTCAATCCCGTCGTACCGGTGCAGTTGATCGTGGACCACTCGCTCGCGGTGGAGTACGGAGGATTCGACAAGGACGCGTTCGCGAAGAATCGCGCGGTGGAGGATCGCCGCAACGAGGACCGCTTCCACTTCATCGACTGGACGAAGAAGGCGTTCAGGAACGTCGAAGTGATTCCGCCGGGCAACGGCATCATGCACCAGATCAATCTGGAGCGGATGTCGCCGGTCATCCACGCGAAGGATGGCGTGGCCTTCCCGGACACGCTGGTCGGCACCGACAGCCACACGCCGCACGTGGACGCGCTCGGCGTGATCGCGATCGGCGTCGGCGGGCTCGAGGCCGAGAACGTCATGCTCGGACGCGCCTCGTGGATGCGCCTGCCGGACATCATCGGCGTTGAGCTCGCCGGCCGGCCCGGGCCCGGCATCACCGCGACCGACGTCGTGCTGGCGCTGACGGAGTTTCTGCGCAAGGAGAAAGTGGTCGGCGCCTGGCTCGAGTTCTACGGGGCCGGCACGTCGGCCCTCACGCTCGGCGACCGCGCGACGATCTCCAACATGGCCCCGGAGTACGGCGCCACGGCGGCGATGTTCTTCATCGACAGGCAGACCATCGACTACCTGCGGCTGACCGGTCGCGAGGACGAGCAGATCCGGCTGGTCGAGACCTATGCCAGGGAAACCGGCCTCTGGGCGGATGCACTCGAGACCGCCGAATACGAGCGCGTGCTGAAGTTCGACTTGTCCACGGTGGTTCGCAACATGGCGGGCCCGTCGAATCCGCACAAGCGCCTGCCCACCTCCGACCTCGCCTCGCGGGGCATTGCGGGCGCGTGGGAGGAAGTGCCGGGCCGGATGCCGGACGGCGCAGTGATCATTGCGGCGATCACGAGCTGCACGAACACCAGCAATCCGCGCAACGTGATCGCGGCCGGACTGCTGGCGCGCAATGCCAACGCTCGCGGCCTGACCCGCAAGCCCTGGGTGAAGTCGTCGCTGGCACCAGGCTCGAAGGCCGTGCAGCTCTATCTGGAAGAAGCGAGGTTGCTGCCTGAACTGGAAAAGCTCGGGTTCGGCATCGTCGCGTTTGCCTGCACCACCTGCAACGGCATGAGCGGCGCGCTGGACCCGGCGATCCAGCAGGAAATCATCGATCGCGACCTGTACGCGACGGCCGTGCTCTCGGGCAACCGCAACTTCGACGGCCGCATCCATCCGTACGCGAAGCAGGCCTTCCTCGCTTCGCCGCCGCTGGTCGTCGCGTATGCGATTGCCGGCACGATCCGCTTCGACATCGAGAAGGACGTGCTGGGCACGGACGCCGCCGGAAAGCCGGTGCGCCTTGCGGACATCTGGCCGAGCGATGCGGAAATCGATTCGATCGTCGCCTCGAGCGTGAAGCCCGAGCATTTCCGCAGGGTCTACGGGCCGATGTTCAAGGTCAGCGTGGCGGCCGGCGAAAAGGTGAGCCCGCTGTACGACTGGCGTCCCCAGAGCACGTACATCCGCCGTCCGCCGTACTGGGAAGGCGCGCTGGCGGGTGAACGAACACTCAGGGGTTTGCGCCCGCTCGCCGTGCTGCCGGACAACATCACCACCGACCACCTCTCGCCGTCGAACGCCATCCTGCGGGACAGCGCTGCCGGTGAGTACCTGGCGAAGATGGGCCTGCCGGAGGAAGACTTCAATTCCTACGCGACGCACCGCGGCGATCACCTGACCGCGCAGCGCGCCACTTTTGCCAACCCGACGCTGGTGAACGAGATGGCGGTGGTCGACGGCAAGGTCAGGAAAGGCTCGCTTGCGCGCATCGAGCCGGAAGGCCGCGTCGTGCGCATGTGGGAAGCGATCGAGACCTACATGGAACGCAAGCAGCCGCTCGTCATCATCGCCGGCGCCGACTATGGCCAGGGCTCGTCGCGCGACTGGGCGGCCAAGGGCGTGCGCCTCGCGGGCGTGGAGGCGATCGTCGCCGAAGGCTTCGAGCGCATCCACCGCACCAACCTGATCGGCATGGGCGTGCTGCCGCTCGAGTTCAAGGCGGGCGTGAACCGCATGACGCTCGCGATCGACGGCACCGAGACCTTCGACGTGATCGGCGAGCGCAGGCCGCGTGCCGAGCTGGCGCTCGTGATCAACCGCAGGAACGGCGAGCGGGTGGAAGTGCCGGTGACCTGTCGGCTCGACACCGCCGAGGAAGTGTCCATCTACGACGCGGGCGGCGTGCTGCAGCGCTTTGCGAAGGACTTCCTCGAGTCGGCCACGGAAAATAGGGGACATTCCCCTATTTCTTCGAAGAAATAGGGGAATGTCCCCTATTTTCCCTATGGCCCACGTACCCCAGACCAGGATTCCCGCCACCTACATGCGTGGCGGCACGAGCAAGGGCGTGTTCTTCCGCCTGCAGGACCTGCCCGAAGCCGCGCAATCGCCGGGTGCGGCGCGTGACGCGCTGCTGCTCCGCGTCATCGGCAGCCCGGACCCGTACGGCAAGCAGATCGACGGCATGGGCGGGGCGACCTCGAGCACGAGCAAGACAGTCATCCTGTCGAAGAGCACTCGGCCCGATCATGACGTCGATTACCTGTTCGGCCAGGTGTCCATCGACAAGGCGTTCGTGGACTGGAGCGGCAACTGCGGCAATCTCTCCGCCGCAGTGGGGCCGTTTGCCATCGCGAACGGGATGGTCGATGCGAGTCGTGTACCGAAAGACGGCACTGCGGTCGTGCGCATCTGGCAGGCGAACATCGCCAGGACCATCGTCGCGTACGTACCGGTCACGAATGGCGCGGTGCAGGAGACCGGCGGCTTCGAGCTCGACGGCGTGACCTTCCCCGCCGCGGAAGTGCAGCTGGAATTCATGGACCCTGCGGCGGAGGAAGAAGGTGCCGGCGGCGCGATGTTCCCCACGGGCAACCTCGTCGACGATCTCGAGGTGCCGGGCGTCGGCACGCTCAAGGCCACCATGATCAACGCCGGGATTCCGACGGTTTTCGTGAATGCGGACGCCATCGGCTACACCGGCACCGAGCTGCAGGACGCCATCAACGGCGATGCGAAGGCGCTCGCGATGTTCGAGGCCATTCGCGCCCATGGCGCGCTGCGCATGGGTCTCATCAAGCACGTCGATGAAGCCGCAAGGCGCCAGCACACGCCGAAGGTCGCATTCGTCGCCGGGCCGGCCGACTACGTGTCGTCCAGCGGCAAGCACGTCGCCGCGGCCGACGTCGACCTGCTGGTGCGCGCGCTCTCCATGGGCAAGCTGCACCACGCCATGATGGGCACGGCGGCCGTTGCCATCGGCACTGCTGCGGCGATACCGGGCACGCTGGTGAATCTCGCCGCGGGCGGCGGTCCGCGCAACTCGGTGCGCTTCGGTCATCCCTCGGGCACCTTGCGGGTCGGCGCGGAAGCGACCTTGGTGAAGGGCGCCTGGACCGTGACCAAGGCCATCATGAGCCGCAGCGCGCGTGTGTTGATGGAAGGATGGGTGCGCGTGCCCGGCGATGCATTCTGAGGACACCGGGTCCGTCGCGCGCCGCGACCCGGACCTCGTCCGGGGCGACATCGCCACCTACGTTTCCGAGCAGCAGGTCTGCGGCGACGTCGCATACGAGACGGCGTTCCATTGGCTGATGGACTCGCTCGCCTGCGCGTTCCAGGCACTCGAGCACCCTGAGTGCAGCCGGCTCCTGGGCCCGGTGGTGCCGGGCGCCACGATGGCCGGCGGCGCGCGGGTGCCGGGCACCTCATACGAACTCGACCCGGTGCAGGCGGCGTTCAACATCGGAGCGATGACCGGCTGGCGGGACGCGATCGACGCGCCGTCCGATGCCGGGTGGGGCCATCCGTCCAACGACCTGGGCGGCATTCTCGCCGTCGCGGACTATCTTTCACGCAAGGCTGTCGCCGAGGGCAAGGCCCCGTTGATCGTGCAAGACGTGCTCGCGACCATGATCAAGGCGCATCAGGTCCAGCGTTTCATCGCGCCGGATCGCGGGTTCGACGCACTCGACCGCGCGGGCCCTACGCGCGTTGCCGCCGCGGCCGTCGTCACCGCGATGCTCGGCGGGACCAAAGAGCAGGTACTGAACGCCGTTTCGAACGCATGGGCTGACGGCGGCTCGATGAACCCCAGCTGTCACCCGCCCGACACCGGTGAGCACATGAGCCGGGCCGTGGGCGATGCCACGAGCCGCGGCGTGCGTCTCGCGCTCATCGCCGTGGCCGTCGGCCCGGGATACCCGCTGCCAGCCACGTCCATCGAGTCCGCGGCCCCGCCGAAGCCGCAGGCGAAGGATGGCATCGGCCGGATCGCAGCGACGGCTATCGGGATGCAGGAGCCGGGACTGCGGATCCTCGAGCGATTCACTGCGAGCACGGCAGCGCACTTCCCGCCCGCCCAGGCCTCGAGGATCAAGGCGCTGTTCGCCGATCGCGCAAGGTTCGAGGCCACGCCGGTACACGAATTCGTGTCGGCACTGGTCAGGAACCACTAGGGGACATTCTCCTTTTCCCCGGCAGAAGCCGGGAGAGGCGCATTTCGCGCAATGGTTTGAATTCGTGGCGCTTTCTTCACCGCAATCCGCGAAAATGGAGAATGTCCCCGATTCCTGACGTTCTCGTCGCCGGCGCCCGCGAGCTCGGCATCGAGCTCTCGCCGCAGCAGGCCGCGTCGCTCGTCGCCCACCTCGACCTGGTGGACGAGTGGGGCGAGCGCATGAACCTCACCGCCATTCGCGATCGCGGGCAACAACTGACCAAGCACGTCCTCGACAGCCTGAGCGTGCTGCCCTACCTGCGCGGCACGCGCATCGCCGACGTCGGCAGCGGCGCGGGATTCCCGGGCATCCCGCTCGCGATCGTGGCGCCCACCGTGCACTTCGCGCTGATCGAGTCCACGGGCAAGAAGTGCCGCTTCCTGGAGCATGTGCGCGACACCCTCGGGCTCGCGAACGTCGAGGTCGTGCAGGCGCGGGCCGAGGCGCACGTGCCGGCGGTCCGGTACGACACCGTGCTGGCCCGGGCCGTCGGGCCGGTGGCGGACCTGGTCAAGTTTGCCGGCAAGCTGGTCGCGGGCGATGGGCGGCTCCTGGCGATGAAGGGCCGTTTCCCCGAGGAAGAGCTGGCGAGAAAGCTGAACGGCTGGAAGGTCGCTGCCGTCCACAAGCTTGCCGTCCCGGGGCTCGCGGAGGAGCGCCACGTCGTGGAACTCTGTCGTTCGCACGACAAGACCGTCTGATCGCGGCTATCCTTCCCGGCCCATGAAGCGCGTCATCGCGGTGGCCAACCAGAAGGGCGGCGTCGGCAAGACGACCACCGCCGTGAACCTTGCCGCGTCGCTGGCCGCGACCAAGCGCAAGGTGCTGCTCGTCGACTGCGACCCACAGGGCAACGCGACCATGGGCTGCGGCGTGGACAAGCGCGGCCTCCGTTACTCGATGACCGAGGTACTGCTCGGCGACTGCGAACTCGCCGCGGCGCTGCAACCGGTCGACCCGGGTGGTTTCACGGTCGCACCCGGCAACCAGGACCTCGTCGCGGCCGAGGTGCAGCTCATGAGCAAGATCGGGCGCGAGCTCCGGCTCCGGAACGCGCTCCGGCCGGTGCGCGGCCTGTACGACGTGATCATCATCGACTGCCCGCCGGCGCTGAACCTCCTCACGCTGAATGCGCTGGTCGCGGCCGACACGGTGCTCGTGCCCATGCAGTGCGAGTACTACGCGCTCGAAGGGCTCTCGGCCCTCATGGGCACGGTCGAGCAGATCCGCGCCAGCGTGAACCCGGACCTCAGGCTCGAGGGCATCCTGCGCACCATGTTCGATCCCCGGAACAACCTCTCGAACGAGGTCTCCGCGCAGCTCATCATGCATTTCGGCGACAAGGTCTTCCGCACGGTCATCCCGCGCAACGTGCGCCTCGCCGAGGCGCCGAGCTTTGGCAAGGCCGTCATGTTCCACGACAAGGATTCGCGCGGCGCGCTGGCCTACCTCGCGCTGGCCGGTGAACTGATCCGCCGGGACGAGGACGACGATCTCGCGAAGGCCGGTCAGTTGCCGGCCAACTGATAGGCCGCTGCCCCCCCGGCGGCGCCTCGGTCGCCGCACCTTCCGATCGACAAAACCTAGTTCCGCCAAGTACTTCCAACGACTCTGGTCGCAATGCCTGGGCGTGCCTTGAAGAATTAGAATAATGTACTAGAATGGAATTCTAGAGTTTGCTCGATTCAGATAGCCATGATTCCAGCACCGGCACCACGCCGCCACGCCCGTTCTGCCCTCCGCCGCCGGCAGGTACTCGACGCGGCGCTCGCCTGCTTCGTCGAAAAGGGGGTCGAGGGCACGGCGATCGAGGACATCTGCACCGCGTCGGGTGCGAGCGTCGGCAGCATCTACCACCAGTTCGACAGCAAGACCGGTGTGGCCGCCGCCGTGTACCTCGATGCGCTCGCAGACTTCCAGGAGGCAGTGACCCGGCAGATCGATCCGGCGGCCGGTGCGCGGGAAGGAATCCTGGCCATCGTCTCCGCCCACGTCAGGTGGGTCGAAGCGAGTCCCGCGCGCGCCCGATTCCTGCAGCAGGCGAGGCACGCGGAAGTCGTCGCGGCCCGTGCGTCCGACATTGCGGAACTGAATCGCGGCTTCGGCCAGTCGGTGGCGCACTGGATGTCGCCTCACGTTGCGGCGGGGAGCTTGCGCGCCCTGCCGGTCGACCTCTTCATCGCGCAGCTCCTCGGGCCGGCACAGGAGTACCTGCGCGGAAGACTGTCCGGGCGCAGCGGTGCGTCACCGGAAACCGCCATCGAGTTCCTGGGCGATGCGGCCTGGCGAGCGCTCGGCTGCGGCGAGGGCGCCGACGCGCCGGGCCGCGATGGAGGCGAAGGATGAGTCCGCTCCACAGGACCTATCGCTCGGCACCTTTCGCGCCGGCGTACATGCTGAACGCATTCCGGCCGTCCCCCGGTTGGAGTTCCGCACGAGGTTGCCCGGACCTGCGCCTTGTCTGGCACGGCTACCGCGTCGATTCCGCTGCCGTCGACCAGCTGCGAGCCATTTCGGGACTCGGCACGGCAGACTTTTTTGGCAAGCTCGGCGTCCTCTATCCGCAGGTGACGGGGTTTCGCCTGGTCATGGCGATGCTCACGCATCCCGCCTGGCCCCTGCCGATCTGGAATGCGCTGCAGGTTCGCAACCGCCTGCGGCTGCACGCGCCGATCGAGCCGGGCGAAGACTACGACCTCGAGCTGCGCGCGTCCGGCTGGAGGGTGCTGGCCAAGGGCGTCGAGATCGATCTCCACGCGAGCCTTGCACGGCGTGGCGCACGTCGCTGGGAAAGCACCGTCACGTTTTATTACCGTGGCCGCTTCGGCGCCGAGGCCGAAGACGGAAAGGCGCTGGGCGCCAGTCCGGTCGCGCCCGTCATGCAGGACGAGAGCCTCGAGACCGCGCACTGGCGCGTCGGCGGTGAGGACCGATGGAGCTTCGCGAAGCTCACGGGCGACTACAACGGCCTGCACCAGTGGGACCGGTACGCTCGCCGCATGGGATTTCCTGCGGCATTTCCACATCCGCAGCGTGTCCTCGCGCAGTGCCTTGCGCGCCTGCCCGACGCGGGCGCGGCGCCGCTGCAGCTCGATCTCTGGATCAAGGGCCCCGTATTCTTCGGTCGCGACGTCACGCTGCGCCACCGGCCCACGGCCACGGCGGTCGGCCGCGAGTTCGGCCTGTGGCTGGACGGCGACGCCCGTCCTGCGCTGCTCGGGACCCTGGCGACCACCGTCCGCGCGGAGGATCAGCTCGCCGCCTGATCCGCGCCGAACTTGCAGCGAGTGCCGCGGGTCGATCCGCTAAACTTCCGCTCCTATGGCAAGCAAGCGACCCTCGCTCGGCCGGGGCCTCGAGGCCCTGCTCGGCAGACCGACCACGGCCCCGGACCAGGACACGGCGGCTCCCGCGCAGCACCCCGACGAGGAGCTGGCGCACATTCCCGTGGACCTCCTGCAGCGCGGCCGCTTTCAGCCGCGGCTCGACATGCGTCCCGAGAGCCTGCAGGAACTTGCCGACTCGATCCGCGCGCAGGGCGTCGTGCAGCCGATCGTCGTGCGGCCCCTGGCCGCGCAGCGTCCCGGCGAGGAACAACGCTACGAGATCATCGCCGGCGAGCGACGCTGGCGTGCTGCGCAGATGGCGGGCCTCCATCGCATGCCCGCCGTCGTCCGTCGCGTGCCGGACGAGGCCGTGGTGGCGATGTCGCTCATCGAGAACATCCAGCGCGAGAACCTGAACCCGCTCGAGGAAGCCCGCGCGCTCGATCGCCTGATCCGCGAATTCGAGATGACGCACCAGACCGCGGCGGACGCCGTCGGCCGTTCACGGGCCGCGGTGAGCAACCTGCTGCGCCTGCTCGAACTGGCCGACGAAGTGAAGTCGCTGGTGGAACAGCGGCAGATCGAGATGGGGCACGCCCGCGCGCTCCTCGGCCTCTCCGCCCCGCGCCAGCAGATCGAGGTCGCGGCGCTCGTGGCGCGCAAGGGGTTGTCGGTGCGCGAGACGGAGGCGCTGGTGCGCCGCATGCTCACCCGCAAGGACGAGGCACCGGAGCACGAGGCCCCGCGCAAGGACCCGAACGTCGAGCGCCTCGAGCGCGACCTCGCGGGCAAGCTCGGCGCGAAAGTGCACCTGCAGCACACGGCCAAGGGCCGCGGGAAGCTGGTCATCAGCTACAACAGCCTCGACGAACTCGACGGCATCCTCGAGCACATCCAGTAGCAGCTTCTCATGAGGCGGCGCGAGTGCCTCGCGCACACGCGTCTTCACTGCGCAGCGCGCAGCAGCCGGGGCTTTCGATAATCAATAAATAGTGTCTAGAGGAAAGCCGGCTTATCTAAAGTAAAGACGACTTCGGCAATTTAACAACTAATAATTGATTGACGATGTCGCCGAAACAACGCTTCTTGCCACGCCCTGCGCGTTACCGGACCGACCCCGGACCGACCCCGGACCGACCCCGGAACCGACGCCACTCCGTGCGCCTTTCGGGGTGCGGCGCACGTCGCGAACGACTGCCGACGCCTCGTCGCGCGCGCAGGCAAGCCTCGGTTTTCCGCAGGCCTGCGCTTGATTGAAGCACTGCAAAAAGACCAGATATAATCGTCGGCCTTCCGGAGGCCGCGCTTTGAGGTGTGGCCGGCCCGGGCAACGGTACGAACGCCACCCGTGGCCGGAGCGCCCGGCACATGACGTGGCTTTTTTGTTGCCCGGAGATCTGGTGAGGACGTGAGCAGCCTCGACGTCCAGAAGGGCCGGCGCCAGGCGCTGGCCGTCGTGCTGGGCCAGGCCCTGATCGGGGCGGTCGTCGCGATCGCCTGCCTCGCCGGTTGGGGTGAGCGAGCGGCTGTATCGGCGCTCGTGGGCGCCGGGATCGGCACGGTGGCGACGGGCCTGATGGCTTTCGCGATGCTGCGCCACGGGGACGGAGCAGGTGTCGAGCGGGTGGCCCTGAGTTTCTTCTCGGGCTGGCTCGTGAAGGTGGGATTCACGATCGCGGCGCTGGTGGCGGCGCTACGGTCACCGAAGGTCGAGGCGGTACCGCTGCTCGCGGCGTACGTGGCGACCTTCCTGGGTTACTGGTTTGCGGCCGCCCGGGCGGGCGGACGAAAAACGAAACGAACGGTCGGAGTGGCAGACTGAAATGGCCGGCGAAGCCCCAGAAAGCAGCACCGCATACATCACCCACCACCTGACTCACCTCACGGTCGGCAAGGGGTTCTGGTCCTTGCACGTCGACACGATGTTCATGTCGGTGCTGCTCGGCATCGTCACGCTGGCGCTCCTCTATTCCGCCTCGCGCAAGGCCACGCCGGGCGTCCCCGGCAAGTGGCAGGCGTTCGTCGAAATCCTGGTCGACTTCATCGACAACACGGTGAAGGAAGTCTTCCACCTCGATCGCCGCTTCCTCGCGCCGATGGCCCTCACGATCTTCGTGTGGGTGTTCCTGATGAACGCGATGGACCTGCTGCCGCTCGACCTGCCGGGCAAGGTCGCGGGCCTGTTCGGCATTCACTACTGGCGCGCGGTGCCCACCGCCGACGTCAACACGACTTTCGCCATGTCGCTCACGGTCTTCGTGGTCGTCATCGCGTTCGCGGTCAAGGCGAAGGGTGCCGGCGGCTACATGCACGAGCTCTTCACGGCGCCCTTCGGTGCCCATCCGCTGCTCTGGATCCCGAATTTCGTGCTGAACCTGGTCGAGCTGCTGTCGAAGCCCGTTTCACTCGCGATGCGACTGTTCGGCAACATGTACGCAGGCGAGCTGGTGTTCATGCTGATCGCGCTGCTCGGCGCCAGCTTCTTCACGTTCACGGTCGGCAGCACGGTCGGCATGCTCGGCCAGGTCGCCATGGGCGCCGCCTGGGCGATCTTCCACATCCTGATCATCACGCTGCAAGCGTACATATTCATGGTCCTGACCGTCGTGTACAGCGCGATGGCCACCGAGCACCACTAGAGACAGACGCCGGCAGTTCCCTTCATTCCCTTCCCGTTTATTGAAACCGCACTTTCCGCCAGGAGATTGAGATGGAAAACCTCGCGCTCATCGCACAGGTCCAGAGCTACACCGCAATCGCACTCGGCCTGATCATCGGCCTGGGCGCGATCGGCGCCTGCATCGGCATCGGCATCATGGGCTCGAAGTTCCTCGAGGCGGCCGCTCGCCAGCCCGAGCTGATCCCCACTCTACAAGGACGCATGTTCCTGCTGGCGGGCCTCATCGATGCGGCGTTCCTGATCGGTGTGGCGCTCGCGATGTTCTTCGCGTTCGCGAACCCGCTGCTCGCCCGCTTCGGCTGACCGGCCCTGACGCGAGGACGTCGCCATGGAAATCAATGCGACGCTCATCGGGCAGATGCTGGTTTTCGGGATCCTGTACTGGTTCTCCTGGAAGTTCATCTGGCCGCCGCTCGTGAAGGCGGTCGAGGACCGCCAGAAGAAGATCTCCGAGGGGCTGGCCGCTGCCGAGCGTGGACAGAAGGAGCTGCAGCAGTCGCACGGCGACGCTGCGGTGATCGTGAACGAGGCGCGCGAGAAGGCGCTCAAGATCGTCGACCAGGCGAATCGCCGCTCGAACGAGCTCGTCGACGAGGCGCGTGCCACGGCGATCACCGAGGGGCAGCGGCTCGTCGGCGACGCGAAGCAGGAGATCACGCTCGAGCAGGCCCGCGCGCGCGACGCGCTCCGCAAGGACGTGGCGAAGCTTGCCGTGGCCGGTGCCTCGCGGCTCCTCGAGCGGGAGATCGATCCGAAGGCGCACGCCGACCTGATCGAGAAGCTCGCCCGCGAAATCGAGGGCGCCAAGGCCTGAGGGCCGCGGCACCCTCGAGCAGGAGTACCGACTGATGGCCGAGAGAGCCACCGTAGCGAGACCCTATGCAAGGGCGGCGTTCGCGTACGCACGCGAGGCTGGCCACGTGGCGCAGTGGTCCGGCTGGCTTGCGACCGCGCGCGGCGTGGTGGCGAGCGAGGAGTACCGGAAGCTTGCGCACAGCCCCGGCATCACGGGCGCCGACCTGTCAGGGCTCGTCACCGGCATCTGCGGCGACGCGATCGACGCGCACGGCGGGGCCTTCCTGGCGCTGCTGCGCGAGAACGGGCGCCTCGATTTCCTGCCGGAGGTCGCAGCGCAATTCGAGGAGCTCAAGGCCGAGGCCGAGAACGTCGCGGACGCCGAGGTCGTGTCCGCCGCGGCACTCGACGAGCGTCAGAAGGAGCGGCTCGCGGCGGCGCTGCGCCAGCGGCTGCGCCGCGATGTGCGGCTGCACTGCAGCGTCGACCCGTCCCTGATCGGCGGTGCGGTCGTGAGATCGGGGGACCTCCTGATCGACGGCTCGCTCAAGGGCCGGCTCGAACGGCTCGAGACTGAATTGACCGCCTGAGAATTCACACAGGCCCGGCCGCAGACACGGCCACGGCCCGCAGAGGAACGTAGACATGTCCATCAAGGCTTCCGAGATCAGCGAACTGATCAAGGCACGCATCCAGAACTTCACCGCGGCGACCGAGGCGCGCAGCGTCGGTACCGTCGTGACCGTGACGGACGGCATTTGCCGCATCCACGGGTTGCAGGACGCGATGCAGGGCGAAATGCTGGAGTTCCCCGGCAACACCTACGGCCTCGCGCTCAACCTCGAGCGCGACTCGGTCGGCGCGGTGATCATGGGTTCCTACGAGCACATCACCGAGGGCGATACGGTCAAGTGCACCGGACGCATCCTCGAAGTGCCCGTGGGCCCCGCGCTGATCGGTCGCGTGGTCAATGCCCTCGGTCAGCCCATCGACGGCAAGGGGCCGGTCGAAACGAAGGAATTCGACGTCATCGAGAAGGTGGCGCCGGGCGTCATCGCCCGCAAGTCCGTGAGCCAGCCCGTGCAGACCGGGCTCAAGGCCATCGACGCGATGGTGCCGATCGGCCGCGGCCAGCGCGAGCTGATCATCGGCGACCGCCAGACGGGCAAGACCGCGGTGGCGGTCGACACGATCATCAACCAGAAGGGCAAGGACCTGTTCTGCATCTACGTCGCGATCGGCCAGAAGGCCTCGACGGTGGTGAACGTGGTGCGCAAGCTCGAGGAGCACGGCGCGATGGATTACACCGTCGTCGTCGCGGCTTCGGCCTCGGAGTCGGCGGCGATGCAGTACATCGCCCCGTACTCTGGCTGCACGATGGGCGAGTACTTCCGCGACCGCGGCCAGGACGCGCTCATCATCTATGACGATCTCACCAAGCAGGCCTGGGCGTATCGGCAGGTGTCGCTGCTGCTGCGCCGCCCGCCGGGCCGCGAGGCGTACCCGGGCGACGTGTTCTACCTGCACTCGCGCCTGCTCGAGCGCGCCGCGCGCGTGAGCGAGGAGTACGTGGAGAAGTTCACCAAGGGCAAGGTCAAGGGCAAGACCGGCTCACTCACCGCTCTCCCGATCATCGAGACGCAGGCGGGCGACGTGTCCGCGTTCGTGCCGACCAACGTGATCTCGATCACCGACGGGCAGATCTTCCTCGAGACCGATCTCTTCAACGCCGGCATCCGTCCGGCCATCAACGCCGGCATCTCGGTGTCGCGCGTGGGCGGCGCGGCCCAGACCAAGGTCATCAAGAAGCTCGGCGGCGGCGTGCGCCTCGCGCTCGCCCAGTACCGCGAGCTCGCGGCCTTTGCGCAGTTCTCCTCGGACCTCGACGAGGCGACCCGCAAGCAGCTCGACCGCGGCAGCCTCGTCATGGAGCTCATGAAGCAGCCCCAGTACTCGCCGCTCTCCGTGGCCGACCAGGCCATCACGCTGTTCGCGGTCAGCAAGGGCTACTTCGACGGCATTGAGGTGAAGAAGGCCCTGGCATTCGAATCGGGCATGCGCGCGCACCTGCACGCGAAGTTCAAGGCGCTCGTCGATCGCATCGAGAGCACCAAGGACCTCTCCGCGGACGACGAGAAGGCTCTCGTCGACGCGATCGAGGACTTCAAGAAGAACGGCGCGTACTGACCGGACTTCGGGAGCACTCATGCCAGGCACCAAGGAAATCCGCCTCAAGATCAAGAGCGTGCAGGGCACGCGCAAGATCACCAAGGCGATGGAGATGGTCTCTGCGTCCAAGATGAAGAAGGCGCAGGACCGGATGCGCGCGGGACGCCCGTACGCCCAGCGCATCCTTTCCATCGCCATGCACGCGGCGCGCGCCAACTCCGAGTACCGGCACGACCTGCTGTCGAACCGGGAGAAGGTGAACCGCGTCGGCGCGATCCTGATCACGACCGACAAGGGCCTCTGCGGCGGCCTGAACACGAACCTGCTGCGCGTGATGCTGAACCAGCACAAGGAGTGGCTCGCGCAGGGCATCGAGGTCGAGTACTGCACCATCGGCAACAAGGGCTTCGGCTTCGTGAACCGCATGGGCGGGAAGATCGTCTCGCAGGTCGTGAACTACGGCGACCGCCCGTCGCTCGAGCGCCTGATCGGCCCCGTGAAGATGCTGATCGACGGCTACCGGGAGGGGCGCCTCGACGAGGTGCACCTCTACTCGAACCGCTTCGTCAACACGATGAAGCAGGAGCCGATCCACGTAACCATGATCCCGATCCCGAAGGAGTGGCAGACGCCGGATGGCAGTTCGCTGGCCGACGAGAAGATCGGCGAGGGGAACTGGGACTACCTCTACGAGCCCGACGCGAAGACCGTCCTCGACGAGCTGCTGGTGCGCTACCTCGAGACCTTCGTGTACCAGGCCGCGGCCGAGAACATCGCCTCCGAGCAGTCGGCGCGCATGGTCGCCATGAAGGCGGCGTCCGACAATGCGCAGAACATCATCGAGGAGCTGCAGCTCATCTACAACAAGACCCGCCAGGCTGCGATCACCAAGGAACTCTCGGAGATCGTCGGCGGCGCGGCCGCCGTGTAGTGCAACGCAGTTCTTACTATCCGCTAACCGCTAACCGCTAATCACCTTCTTCAGGCAAACGTCATGTCACAAGCTCACGGCACCATCGTCCAGACCATCGGCGCGGTCATCGACATCGAGTTCCCGCGCGACGCGATGCCGCACATCTACGACGCGCTCGTCCTCGAGGACAGCGGCAGCACGCTCGCTGAAAAGGGCCTCACCTTCGAGGTCGAGCAGCAGCTCGGCGACGGCATCGTGCGTACCATTGCGCTCGGTTCCTCCGACGGCCTGCAGCGCGGCATGAAGGTGCGCAATACCGGCGCCGCGATCTCCGTGCCCGTAGGCCCCGGCGTGCTCGGCCGCGTGATGGACGTGCTCGGGCGCCCGATCGACGAGCGCGGCCCGATCCAGGGCAAAGAGCGCCGCGCGATCCACCAGCTCGCACCGAAGTTCGAAGAGCTGTCGCCGTCGGTCGAGCTGCTCGAGACCGGCATCAAGGTCATCGACCTGATCTGCCCGTTTGCCAAGGGCGGCAAGATCGGCCTGTTCGGCGGCGCTGGCGTCGGCAAGACCGTGACCATGCTGGAGCTGATCAACAACATCGCGACGCAGCACTCGGGCCTGTCGGTGTTCGCGGGCGTCGGCGAGCGTACCCGCGAGGGCAACGACTTCTACCACGAGATGTCCGAGGCGAAGGTCATCGTGCAGGAAGACTTGAGCCAGTCGAAGGTGGCGATGGTGTTCGGCCAGATGAACGAGCCGCCGGGCAACCGCCTGCGCGTCGCACTCACCGGCCTCACCATGGCCGAGAGTTTCCGCGACGAAGGGCGCGACATCCTGTTCTTCATCGACAACATCTACCGCTTCACGCTGGCGGGCACCGAGGTGTCGGCGCTGCTCGGGCGCATGCCCTCCGCAGTGGGCTACCAGCCGACGCTGGCCGAGGAAATGGGCCGCCTGCAGGAGCGCATCACCTCGACCAAGGTGGGTTCGATCACCTCGATCCAGGCCGTGTACGTCCCCGCGGACGACCTGACGGATCCTTCTCCAGCGACGACGTTCGGGCACCTCGACGCCACCGTCGTGCTGTCGCGCGACATCGCGGCGCTCGGCATCTACCCGTCCGTGGACCCGCTCGACTCGACCTCGCGCCAGGTGGACCCGCAC
>Ga0209253_10000557_pt1 | contig 32261 bp, 34 predicted proteins | sample FrelakmetBRP12BR_FD_187145 | JGI IMG/M metagenome (GOLD analysis project Ga0209253, IMG submission 187145) | Freshwater lake sediment microbial communities from the University of Notre Dame, USA, for methane emissions studies - BRP12 BR (SPAdes)... | ecosystem: Environmental > Aquatic >... | reverse complement strand
CCCGGGGGTCTGGTGCCACGGCGACTGGGTCGAGATCACCGAACACGACGGGCTCGTCTTCCACGGGCGCTCGGACGCGACGCTCAATCCGGGCGGCGTGCGGATCGGCACCGCCGAGATCTACCGGCAGGTCGAGCAGCTGCCCGAGATCGTCGAAAGCCTCGTCATCGGCCAGGACTGGCCGCCGGGCGAAGTCGGCGACGTGCGGGTCGTGCTGTTCGTGAAGCTCTCGGAAGGCGTCGCGCTGACCGATGCGCTCGTCGAACGCATCAAGACGCACATTCGCGTGAACACCACGCCGCGGCACGTGCCGGCGAAGGTCGTGCAGGTGACGGACATTCCGCGCACCAAGAGTGGCAAAATCGTCGAGCTTGCGGTGCGCAACGTCGTGCACGGGCTCGATGTTCGCAACGCCGAGGCGCTCGCCAATCCCGAGGCGCTCGAAGAGTATCGCGACCGCCCGGAACTCAAGGGCTAGCGAAAGGAAGTCTTGAACCCGAAAAGCGTGAACCCCGCAGGACACGAAGAACACGACGAGCGTGAAGGCCGATCTGGCCGGACCCGGAGCTGCGTTCTTGATTCCTGCGTTCTTCGTGTCCTTCGTGGCTAATTGCTTTTGCCTGGACAGCGCGCCACGATGCTGATCGACACCGAACGGTCGTCCCTGCTCGTCGTCGACCTGCAGACGAAGATGGTGCCTGCGCTCGCCGACGGCGACGGCATCGTCGCGAATGCCGTGTGGCTCATTCGCGTCGCGCAGAGGATCGGGATTCCGGTCGCGGCCGTCGAGCAGTATCCGAAGGGCCTGGGGCCGCTCGTACCGGCGATCCGCGACCTGCTCGCGCCGGACGCCGTCGCGATCAAGCACCGGTTCTCGTGCGTGGCGGCGAAGTGCCTGGCCGGGCTGCCCGGCACCGACCGGGCGCAGGTCGTCATTGTCGGCGCCGAAACGCACGTGTGCGTGCTGCAGAGCGCGCTCGAGCTCGTGGAGGATGGCAGGGAGGTGTACGTCGTCGCCGATGCGGTCGGTTCGCGCCGCGCATACGACCGCGACGTCGCGCTCGCGCGCATGCGGCAGGAGGGCGTGCGCGTGGTGACCCGCGAGATGGTCGCGTTCGAGTGGCTGGGCGAGGCCGGAACGCCGCTCTTCCGCGAGATCAACCGCGACTTCCTGCGTTGACCACCGGGCTTCCTCGATGAACTTCATCGCGATCCTCGCCGCGCTCGGCCTCGAGCAATGGCGTGCATTCGCGTGGCGCACGAGCGTCGAGCGCGCGTTCGTCCGCTATGTGCGCACGATCGAGCGCAAGTTCAACGGAGGCACGCAGCAGCATGGCGTATTCGCGGCGATCGTGGCGATCGCGCCGTCCGCCGTGGGCGCCGCCATCGGGTTCTGGCTCGCGGACAGCGTGCATTGGGCGCTCGGCCTCGCCATGAACGTCGTGGTGCTGTACTTCCTGATGGGATTCCGGCGCTTCAGCCACGCGATCTCCGCGATCGTGGCCGCCCTGCAGGCGGGCGACCTCGCGGCGGCGCGGCGGTCGCTCGCCGCGTGGCGCGGCATCGAGGCAGGCGATCTCGGGAGCTCGGAGATCGCGCGGCTCGCGATCGAACGCGGACTCATCGATGCGTATCGGCAGGTGTTCGCCGTCCTGTTCTGGTTCGTGCTGCTGCCCGGGCCGGCGGGCGCGGTCCTCTACCGCGCCGCGGCGCTCCTCGCGGATGAGTGGCGCGGGCCACAGCCGGGTGTGGAGCCGTCGCCGCTCGTGCAGTCCCGCAGCGCCTTCGGCCGGCCTGCGCGCGTTCTGCTCGATCTCCTCGACTGGGTGCCGGTTCGACTGACGGCGCTCGCGTTCGCCGTGGTGGGCGATTTCGAGGACGCCGTCGCCTGCTGGCGCACGCAGGCGGAACGGTGGTCGGCGCACGAGGGCGGCCTTGCAATCGGCATCCTGCTGGCCGCAGGCGGGGGCGCGCTCGGCGTCCAGCTCGGTGGCGTGCTGCCTACGCTGGTCGGCGATCCGGACGTGCGGCCCGAACTGGGAATCGGCGAGCCCGTCGAGCCCGAGGTGCTGCCATCGGCGGTGGGCCTCGTCTGGCGCGCGCTCGTGCTGTGGCTGCTGCTGATCCTGCTGCTGACGCTCGCGAACCTCGCGCCGTGAGGGTCTGACCCCGGTTTTCAGCGATGCCCGCGCGCCGCCGCGGACTCCGCGAGCAGCGCATGCAGCAGCGCGACGCGGTGCGGTGCCACCCTCCCGGCATCGACCGCCGCGGTGACCGCGCAGCCCGGCTCCCGGTCGTGGCGGCAATCGCGGAAGCGGCAATGCCCGAGCAGCGGCCGCAGTTCGACAAACGCGTGCGCGACGCCGTCCGGATCGAGATGCGCGAGGCCGAACGCCTTCATCCCGGGCGAGTCGACGATCCACGCATCGCCGGGGAGCGCCGGCAGCGGATAGAGCGTCGTCGACGTCGTCGTGTGGCGCCCGGTCTTGAGCGAGTCGGAGACCTCGGTCGTGCGTACGTCCGCGTCCGGAAGCAGCGCGTTGATGAGCGTCGACTTGCCCATCCCCGACTGGCCGACGAGCACCGTGTGGCGATCCGCGAGCCACGGCAGCACCGGCGCGATGTCGTTCCGCGCGGCGAATTCGACGACCGGATAGCCGAGCGCGGCGATCGGCGCGAGCCGCGCACGCAACGCCGGGAATCCCGGCAGATCGGCCTTGTTGGCGAACAGCACGAAGCGGCACGCCGAGGCCTCTGCTGCGATCATCCACCGGTGGATGAGCTCCTCGTCGAGCGAGAGGTCCGGTGCGACCACGCCTGCGATCTGCGTGACGTTCGCCGCGAGCAGCTTTTCCTTGAACGCGTCGGACCGGTAGATGAGCGTGGTGCGCGGCGCGATGGACTCGATCGCGCCGCCTCCGGCAACGCGCCGGATGTCGACGCGGTCGCCGGCTGCGATTTTGAGCACACGGCCCTTGACGACGCATTCGACGCGTTCGCCGCTCGCGAGCGCGATCTCGAAATGGCGCCGGTACGCGGCGACGACGAGGCCGGGCAGCAGCCCGGGGTCCGCGGCGCCGGCGTGCGGCCGCGTCAAGCGAAGAGCCGCTCGGTCTTGGCCGCGCAGATCACGTCGTTCAGCGTGACGCCGCCGGCGTCGTGCGTCGCGAACGTGACCACGCATTGCGCGTAGTGCACGGCGACGTCGGGGTGATGGTCCTCGCGGTGCGCGATCCATGCGAGCGCGTTCACGAACGCAAGCGTCTCGTGGTAATTCGCGAACGCGAACGACTTGGCAAGCACGCCGCCGGCGATTGTCCAGCCCGGCAGCCCGGCCGCGTGTGCGGCGAGTTCGTCGGCGCCCAAGCGCGGCGCGCCGGCGCGGCAGTGCATGGCGGCGAGCGCGAGCAGCTTCGTGCCGAGTTGCGCGTAAACGACGCTCATGGCGCGAACCGGTAGTCGTTGAGGTCGAGGAACGCAGCCACGCGTTCCTCCTCGTCCGGGAAAAAGCCGGCCTTCGCGTCGCCGCGGGCGAACGCCTTTGGCTGCTGGGCGGTCGCAGGCGGCATCGCCGGCAGAATCGCCGCGCCCACGGGGGCCAGCGGGATGAACCGAAGCGCGCTCACGCCGCCATCGCCATCGGCGGCGTGCCGCCGGCCAGCGCCTCGATGTGCGCGATGCGGATCGCGGCGGGTGGATGCGAGTCGTAGAACGCCGAGTGCAGTGGATCGGGCGTCAGCGTCGCCGCGTTGTCCTCGTAGAGCTTGACGAGGGCCAGCGTCAGCGCGGCCGGTGACGCGTGGCGTGTCGCGAACGCGTCGGCCTCGAACTCGTGGCGGCGCGAATACTGCGCCGACAGCGGTTCCAGCACGAACGTGAACACGGGGAACGCGAGCAGGAACAGCTCGAGCGCGACGCCGGGACGGTCCATCGCCACCGGCAGCAGCGCCTGCGGGATGCCGAGTCCCGCGTAGAACCAGGGCTCGCGCGCGAGGAACGCGAGCAGCGCGAGCACCGCGAGCGACAACGCGGCCGACCACGCGATCCGCTTGGCCACGTGCTTCAGTTTGAAGTGGCCGAGCTCGTGCGCGAGCACCGCCTCGATTTCCTCGGGCGCGAGGCGCTCGAGCAGCGTGTCGAAGAACACGATGCGCTTCGCTTTGCCGAAGCCGGTGAAGTAGGCGTTGCCGTGGCCGGAGCGCTTGGAGCCGTCCATCACGTAGAGGCCCGCGCTGCGGAAGCCGCAACGCGCAAGCAGGTCCTCGACGCGCGAGCGCGCCGGGTTCTCGCCCATCGGCGTGAACTTGTTGAAGAGCGGCGCGATCAGCGTCGGGTACAGCACGAGGATCAGCAGCTGGAACGCCATCCACGCGCCCCACGCCCACAGCCACCAGAGCGTGCCGGCGACGCGCATGAGCCAAAGGACGAGCACCAGCAGCGGCAGGCCGAGCACGACCGCGATCGCGACGCCTTTTGCGAGATCACCCAGCCACAGGCCAAGCGTCATCCGGTTGAATCCGAAGCGCTCCTCGATCCGGAACGTGTGCCACCACGAGAACGGCAGGTTGACGGCGCCGTAGATGACGCCGGCGACGGCGAACAGCAGCACGTCGCGCCAGAGCATGGACACGGCGATGGTTTCCGTCCATGCGACGATCGCCGCGAGGCCGCCTCCCAACGTCATCGCGAGCAGCAGCAGTGCGTCGACGAGCACGTGCAGCATCGACAGTCGCTGCTTGGCCACCGTGTAATCGGCGGCCTTGCGGTGGGCGGAGATGCCGATGCGCGCGGCGAATGCCGCGGGCACCGTCTCGCGGTGCGCGGCGACATGCGCGATCTGCCGGCGCGCGAGCCACAGCCGCACGCCGATGGACGCGCAGAGCGCGACGACGAAGAGGGCGGTGAAGGCGGAGGCGGTCACGGAGCGGGTATGGCCGGGCGTGCGACAATCGTGGCCTCGCATTCTACGCCACCCTCCATGCCCCAAGACGCCAACAATCTCATCTGGATCGACATGGAAATGACCGGGCTGAAGCCCGACACGGACCGCATCATCGAAGTGGCGCTGGTGATCACGGATTCCAGCCTCGTTACGGTGGCGGAGGCGCCGGTGTGGGTCGTTCACCAGGACGACGCGGTGCTCGCCGGCATGGATGCCTGGAACCAGGGGACGCACGGGAAGAGCGGACTCATCGCGAGGGTGAAGGCGTCCGGCCACGACGAGCAGGCGGTCGAGGCCGCGGCGCTCGCGTTCCTGCGCGAGCACGTGCCGGCCAAGGCGTCGCCGATGTGCGGCAATTCGATCTGCCAGGACCGCCGGTTCCTCGCGCGGTGGATGCCCGCGCTCGAGGACTGGTTCCACTACCGGAACCTCGACGTGTCGACAGTGAAGGAGCTCTGCCGCCGCTGGAAGCCCGACCTGATGAAGGGCGTGCCGAAGGAGGGCAAGCACGAGGCGCTCGCCGACGTCTACGAATCGATCGTCGAGATGAAGTACTACCGCGACACGTTCATCCGGCCGTGACGCGTTCGCCCGACCGCCGCGCGTGCGCCGGCCTGACCGCGCGATGAAATTCTGCAGCCAGTGCGGCTCCGACCGCCTCGAACTGCGCACTCCGGACGGCGACACGCTGCCGCGCACCGTGTGCGCGCAGTGCGGCACGATCCACTACCAGAACCCGAAGGTTGTCGTAGGCTGCCTGCCCGAATGGGAAGACCGCGTGCTGCTGTGCCGGCGCGCGATCGAGCCGCGGTATGGCCTGTGGACGCTGCCAGCCGGTTTTCTCGAGAACGGCGAGTCGGTGCCCGCCGGCGCGGTGCGCGAGACGCTGGAGGAGGCCAACGCGCGCGTGGCCATCGGCGACCTGTACACGCTGATCAGCCTGCCGCAGATCAACCAGGTGTACATGATGTTCCGCGCGCAGCTGACCGACCTCGACTTCGGACCCGGGCCCGAGAGCCTCGAGGTCGCGCTGTTCGCCGAGGCCGACGTTCCGTGGGAGACGCTGGCCTTTCGCACGATCACGCGGACGCTGCGCAACTACTTCCTCGACCGCAAGCTGGGCCGCTTTCCCGTCCGGGTCTCCGCGCTGGAGCGCAGGCCCCCGCTGCCGCCGGATCTGCGCGGCGCGGGGTGACGGCAGCCAGGACGCCTCGGTCGGGGATTTTTCGGTAAACTTCGCCCGTCACCGCGAGAAAAGGACCGGGCGGACGATCAGGCCCTGGCGAATCCGGTCGACGCCGACTTCCCGGCGGTAACGCAGCCGGCCTATCCTTAGGAGGATCGAATGTCCTGGATGCATTTACGCGCCGCGCTTGCGGCGACCGTTGCGGCGATCCTCGTCGCGGCCACTCCCGCCTCGGCCCAGCAGGGCAACCGGATCTCGATCACGACGGGCGGCACCGGCGGCGTGTACTACCCGCTGGGCGGCGGCATGGCGAACATCCTGTCGAAGTACGTGCCGGGCCTGCAGGCGACCGCCGAGGTCACCGGCGGCTCGGTCGACAACCTGAAGCTCATCGGCGCGGGCAAGTCGGAAGTCGGCTTCTCGATGGTCGACGCGGCGTGGGAAGCGGCGCAGGGCCAGGACAAGTTCAAGGACGCGAAGGTCAACGCGCGCACGCTGATGGTGCTCTATCCCAACCGGATGCAGGTCGTCACGGTGGACGGCACCGGTATCGCGAAGCTTTCCGACCTCAAGGGCAAGCGGGTGTCGACGGGCGCGCCGGGCAGCGGCGTCGAAGTGATGGCGCTGCGCGTGCTGGAGGCCGTGGGCATCGATCCCAAGAAGGATATCAGGCAGGAGCGTCTGGGGGCGGCCGAATCGGTCAACGCGATCAAGGACCGGAAGATCGACGCGTTCTTCTGGGTCGGCGGGGTCCCGACGGCGGCGCTCACGGACCTCGCGGCCACGCCGGGCACGAAGATCCGGCTGCTCGACCACGCGGAGGCGCTCGATGCGATGAACAAGAAGTACGGCCCGCTCTACGTGAAGGGCATCATCGCGCCGACGTCCTACCAGGGCATGGACAAGCCGGTCGAGAACATCGATGTATGGAACATCCTCGTGACCAGCGACAAGATGAGCGACAAGATGGCCTACGACATCGTGAAGACGCTGATGGAGAAGAAGCCCGAGCTCGTCGCCGTGCACAAGGAAGCGCAGAACATCGACCTCAAGTACCAGAAGATCGGGTCGCCGCTGCCGTATCACCCGGGTGCCCAGAAGTATTTCGAGGAACAGGGCGTCAAGTTCTAGGCGCGGACGCGTCGCCGGGCCGCGCGCGCGGCCGACGTCCGCGCTTCGCCATGCGTCGCCGGCCGGTGCCAACGCGGTGCCGCGCGAAGTGACGGAAAGGGCGCCCAGGCGGGCGCGCGCGGGACGACCTTGACGAACAGCGAACCGACCACCGCCTCCGAACCCGCGCCCAGGCCCGCCGGTTCGCGCGCGGCCGACGCGCCGCACGTCGTCATCGACGACGAGCGCCTCAAGCTCGCCGAGGCGTACATCGAGGAGGAGGAGGGCGCGACCAGCCGCTTCCGCGGCGTGCTCGGACTCCTCGCGACGACGCTACTCGTCGCGATGTCGCTGTTCCACCTCTACGCGGCCGTCGAGATCGTGCCCGCGCAGGTGCTGCGGCCCGTCCACGTCGGGTTCACGCTGCTGCTGGTATTCCTGCTGTTTCCCGTCTCGAAGCGCTACCGCAACCGCCTCATGTGGTGGGACATCGTGTGCGCGCTCGTGGGCGTGGCGACGATCGCCTACCTGCTGGCCGGCGGCGACGGCTTCTGGGACCGCAACACGCTGCCGAGCCCGTCGGACACGTTCTTCGGCGTCGCGTTCCTCGTCCTCGTGCTCGAGGCGTGCCGCCGGACGTCGGGCTGGATCATGCTGTCGGTCATCTGCTCGTTTCTCGCGTACGCGTTCGTCGGCCCGTGGCTCCCCGGACAGTGGCAGCACCGCGGCTACGACGTCTCCAGCATGACGGGCTTCCTCTACCAGACGCTCGAAGGCATCTTCGGGACGGCGGTCGACGTTTCGTCATCGCTCATCATCCTGTTCACGATCTACGGCGCGTTCCTGCAGCAGTCCGGCGCCGGCAAGTTCTTCCTCGACTGGAGTTTCGCCGCGATGGGCGCGAAGCCGACGGGCGCGGGACGCACCGTGGTGCTGTCGTCGTTCCTGCTCGGCGGCCCCTCCGGGTCGGGTGTCGCAACGACGGTGACGATCGGCTCGGTCGCGTATCCGATGCTGGCACGCGCCGGGTACGGCAAGGACGCCGCCGGCGGGCTGCTGGCGGCGGGCGGCATGGGCGCGATCATCTCGCCGCCGGTGCTGGGCGCCGCCGCGTTCCTGATCGCGGAATTCCTCAAGATCAGCTACCTCGACGTGCTGCTGATGGCGACGGTTCCGACGATCCTCTACTACCTGTCGCTCTTCCTGATGGTCGAGATCGACGCGCGCAAGTTCGGAATGCCCGAGGTGGTCGCGGACGTCGCGTACAAGCTCTGGCCGCTGACGCGCCGGTACTGGTACCACTTCGCGTCCCTCGTCTCGATCGTCGTGTTCATGCTGCTGGGCTTCTCGCCGATCCTTTCCGTGTTCTACGCGACGCTCGTGACGTACGCGGTGTCCTTCCTGCGCAGCGACACGCGGATGGGGCTCGGCAAGCTCGTGCACGCGCTGAAGGACGGCTCGGGCCAGATGCTCAACGTCGCCGCGACGTGCGCGGCCGCCGGCATCATCGTCGGCGTCGTCGCGAAGACCGGCTTGGGCCTCAAGTTCAGCGCGATCGTGATCGCGTACGCCGGCGGCAGCCTGTTCCTGACGACGCTCTACACGGCGCTCATCGTCTGGATCATCGGGCTCGCAGTGCCGGTGACCGCGAGCTACATCATCTGCGCCGTCATCGCGGCGCCTGCGCTGATCAAGCTCGGGGTGCCGGACTATGCGGCACACATGTTCATCTTCTACTACGCCGTGCTCTCCGAGGTGTCGCCGCCGACCGCGCTGTCGCCGTTCGCGGCGGCCGCCATCACCGGCGGGGATCCTTACCGGACCACGCTGCAGTCGTGGAAGTACACGCTGCCCGCATTCGTCGTGCCGTTCGTGTTCGTGCTGGACCCGGCGGGCGTCGCGCTGCTTCTCAAGGTCCCGCCCGAGGCGTCGTGGCTGCACGTCGCGTGGATCGCGTTCACGGCGACCGTCGGGATCGTCGCGCTCGCGGCCGGCGTGCAGCGCTGGCTGCTCCGCGCGTGCACGCAGGTCGAACGTTGGCTGCTCGTCGTCTGCGGCCTGCTGCTCGTCTATCCGGCGCCGCAGACCGACTGGGCGGGCCTCGCGGGCTTCGTCGCGCTGCTCGCGTGGCAGCGCTTCGCGCCCGTCCGCGCGCGGGCGGCGTAGGGTCCGCGCGATGCGCCGCGTCGACGCATGGTTCGCCCGCTACGGCGAGTCGCACCGGAATCCGACCAACGAGGCGATTCACTGGGTGTGCGTGCCGCTGATCACGTGGTGCGTCATCGCGTTCTTCTGGGCGTGGTCGCCAGTGGCCGCGTACGCGTTCATCGCGGCCGCGCTCGCGTTCTACGTCTGGCTGTCGCCGGCGATCGCGATCGGCATGCTCGGCGTGTCCGCCGTGCTCGTGTACCCGCTCACGCTGCTCGGCGCGCACGTGCCGGCGACGGCGGCCGTCGTGTTCGTGCTCGCGTGGATCGGCCAGTTCGTCGGCCACCGGATCGAGGGCAGGAAGCCATCATTCTTCGAGGACGTGAAGTTCCTGCTCGTGGGACCGGCGTGGCTGCTCGGCCACGTGTACACGAGGTTCGGCATTGCGTATTGAAGGCTCCGTATCCGGGTGGCCGGCGTCGGCAAGCCCGGGTCACGCGCTGTGGAGGCGCGATGCGCCGAAAACCGGCGCCTGGTTTGGCCCGGGAAGTCCAGGCACTACGGCAGGTCCCAGGTTTGCGGACACTGCCGGTCCGAACACCCGGCTCAGGTCACCCCGCTCTGCGCTGGTGTTGCATTGCACGCCATCGGGCTGTGAGATCATAGGCCCAGCGCCAACGGTGCGCCGCCACCGCCGCGTTGAGGCCATCGACCAATGACTACGCTGATCCTGTTCGTGGTCGCCGCGCTGATTGCGCTGGCCTGGTGGTGGCGCTACGCGGGAAACCGGCAGCACTCACGCGCAGACCGGGGGCGGGACCGCAGGCCCCACCCTGACGACTTCCACTGCGTCGAGGTGCGTTACCGCAGCGATGCCTGCGATGCGGTCAAGCGGCTCGGGGCAAAGCGATTCCTGCCCGGCGAGGCCCCCGAAATTCCCGTGCCGGGATGCGACGCGGCCAAGTGTTCTTGTCGTTATGTGCATCATGACGACCGCAGGCACGGCGACCGGCGCGGCGCTATCGCCTACCAGGCGCCCGCCTCGGCGGGGGGAGATCGCCGCACGAAGCGGGACCGCCGCAAGCCTGCGAAGACGCCCTTTCGCCCGAAGATAGGGCGATGAGCGCTCCATGCGTCGCCGTCGCACGCGTAGCGCTTGATTCGCCTCGTCGTCCCCGCGCAGACAAACACTCGGGTGCCCGACCGCGCAATCCGGAACGCAAGAAACGGGGTGCGCGGTCCGCGCGCATGGCCAATCGCGCTTCGCCTGGGTACGCGCCGCCAGGTTTCGCTGGCAGCACCTGCCGGTTCAGCCGACAGCAATGGCGCCGAGGCGGCTGGCCGCACGGCGCAGCGCGAATTCGCGGACGCCGTCGGGCGAAATCGGTCGGCTAATCAGAAATCCCTGAACCTCGTCACAATGGCGCTCGCGCAGAAAGCGAACCTGCTCCAGCGTCTCGACACCCTCTGCCACGACCTTCAGGCGCAGGTTGTGCGCCATCGCAATCACGGCGGAAACGATCGCCGCATCATCGGCGTCAACCGCGACATCGCGGATGAACGACCGGTCGATCTTAACGCTCTCGATCGGAAATTTCTTGAGTCTCGCGAGCGACGAATAGCCGGTCCCGAAATCGTCGATCGAAATGTGCACTCCCATCTCCTTTATCTCCAGCAGCGTCTCGGCAGCGCGCTCCGGGTGCGCCATCATCATGCTTTCGGTGATCTCCAACTCGAGCATTTCAGGAGGCAGCTCGGTCTGCGCAAGGGCGTGCGCGACCTCGATCACGAGGCCGCCGTCGATGAACTGGCGGGCCGACAGGTTGACTGCGACACGAACGGGACCCGGCCCCTCGGCACCCCACCGACATGCCTGCGCGCACGCTTGATGCAGCACCCAGCGCCCGATCTGGCGAATGAGGCCGGAGTCCTCGGCCAGCGGGATGAATGCGTCCGGCAGCAGGAGGCCGCGCTCGGGATGCTGCCAGCGGACCAGTGCTTCGACCCCGGTCAGCGCGCCGGTTCGGATCGAAACCTTCGGCTGGTAGAGCAGCAGCAATTGGTTGCCGTCGAGCGCCCGGCGAAGGCCCGCACCCAGGACCATTCGGTCCGTTGCGGGCCTGGCACCCACCTCGGAAACGAACGCGAGGCTGTTGCCGCCGGATTCCTTCCCGCGGTACATCGCGACGTCCGCATTCTTGAGCAGCGTCGCCGCGTCCTCGCCGTCGTTGGGAAACATCGCGACCCCGATGCTTGCACCCAACCGGCACTCCTGCCCGTGCAACACGAACGGCTCGGATACCGCTTCCAGCAGGCGAAGCCCGAATTCATTGACGTCGACCTGATTCGTGACATCCTCGCCGAGTACGATGAATTCGTCACCGCCCAGCCGTGCGACCGTGTCGGTGTCCCTGATCGTCTTGGCGAGCCGCCGCGCCATCACCTTCAACACTTCATCGCCGGAATCGTGACCGAACGCGTCGTTGACGTCCTTGAACCGGTCGAGGTCCACGAACAGCAAGGCGAGGGCACGATCATGCCGGCGTGCGACCGCGAGTGCATGATTCAGTCGCTCGAAGAACGCGGTTCGGTTGTACAAGCTCGTCAGCGGATCGAAGCGCGCGAGCCGGCTGGTCATGGCCTCGATCAGCTTCTGCTTCGTGATGTCGAGCCCGACGCCGCGATACCCGAGGAAGGTGCCATTCTTGTCGAAGACAGGTTCGCCGCTGATCGACACATGGCTGACGCCGCCGTCCTGCCGTGGCCGGCGCAGAATGACCTCATGAAACGTCTCGTGCGCCTTGAGACATCGGTGGTGCGCATCCCATCCGCCCTCGGGAGGCTCGACCTGCGGCAGTTCCCAGGGCGTTCGACCGAGATGTTGCTCGATGACCGCTCCGATGGAATCCGCGAGATTCCCGCTGATCGCGGTGAAACGGAAATTCGCGTCCTGGTCCCAGTACCAGTCCGAACCGAGCAACGTCAGACTCAGGAAACGTGTTTCGCTCGCGTTCAGCGCCGCAATCCGATTCCGCAGTATCGACTCGGGCGAGTTGATGTGCTGCGCCGCCGGCTCTCGATGCGGCAGGTCCTGCGGCCATTGGTCCGCCGAAGGCCGTGCGAATGAATAGCGCGTCTCGCCCCCAGCGGCGACGGCTTCCTGCGCCGGCCTGGCGCGGCCAAACCCTCGAAAATGGCGCCGCATCAGGTTGGTCAGCTTCGTCACGTCGTTACCCTCGTCGTTCTGACTGCGTATTCGCCGAAGGCAAAGGCGCCGCGACGATCGCTGCCTGCGCGCGTGCAAGCCGCGCCCTTCGATCTGGCGAATCGCCGTTCGGATTTTGCCCCTGCAAGTTCAACCTGCCGTGGATGAATGCTCGCGTCCCGTCGGTCGCGAGCGCGATCGGCTCCGCATGCACGACCTCTGTGGCGGGAGTGGTCGCCGGCAAGCCCGTCGGGCGCCGTTTGAATTCGCATGGTGGGGCGCAATCCGATGCAAGACAAGCAAGAAAGAGGCCAGAGAGCCGTCAAGACGCCTCGCGCCATGGATCAGCGCCACGGTCTTGCCGGCCCGAGAGGGCCTGGGATAGACCGATCGAGCGGCCGGGGTGGACCGTGGGTGGGATGCGTTGACCGAAGCTCGCGGCGGGGGGTGCGGATCACCTCGTTCGCGAGAAGGCGGCGCCCAACTGGCCAATCATGCGAAGGTCGGACTTGGCCGGAGGCAATTCCTGCGCCGGCGAGTGCGGCGATCCTAGCCGACGACGCGGACGCCCGCTGACGCCAACGCGGCGTGCAACTCCCGCACGTGCGCATGGCCGGTCGTTTCGACGACGCACACGACGCGCACGGCGGAGAGGTCGGGCCCCGAGAACGCGCGGTCGTGCACGATCTCCTTGATCGACGCGCCGGTGGACGCGATCACTTCGGCGAGCCGCGCGAGGCCGCCGGGCCGGTCGGCGATGGACACCGTGAAGCGCGTGAGGCGCCCGTCGGTGACGAGGCCCACTTCGATTACGCGGTCGAGCATCGTGAGGTCGATGTTGCCGCCGCACAGCGCCAGCACGACGCGCTTGCCACGAAGCGCGTCGAGCTTGCCCGCGAGGAACGCCGCGAGCGGCGCGGCGCCCGCACCCTCGACGACGCTCTTCTCGAGCTCGATGAGACGCAGGATCGCGAGCGCGATGCTCGCCTCGTCGACGGTGACGATGTCGTCGACGACGTGGCGCAGCATTTCGAATGGCTGCGTGCCCAGCAACGCGACCGCGAGGCCGTCCGCCAGCGTCGGAGAAAGGGGCACCGTCACCGGATGTCCGGCCGCCATGGCCGCGGTAAAGCAGGCCGCGTGCGTCGGCTCGACGCCGACGACGCGCACGGCGGGCCTGCGCGCCTTGATGACGGTGCCGATGCCCGCGAGCAGACCGCCTCCGCCGACCGGCACGACGATGGCGTCGAGGTCCGGCGTCTGCTCGAGAATCTCGAGCGCCATCGTGCCCTGGCCGGCGATCACGTCGAGGTTGTCGAACGGATGGATGAACGTCAGGCCCTCGCCTTGCGCGAGCGCCTCGGCGTGCGCGCGCGCCTCGGCGAGGTCGGCGCCGTGCAGGACGACCCGCGCGCCGAGATGGCGGCAGTTCGTGACCTTGATGAGCGCGGCGAACTTGGGCATCACGACGGTGACGGGGATCCCGAGCAGGCTGCCGTGGTACGCGACGCCCTGCGCGTGGTTGCCCGCCGACGCCGCGATCACGCCGCGCCGGCGCTGGTCGTCTGTCAGCCTGAGTAACGCATTGCGCGCTCCACGCTCCTTGAAGCTGCCGGTCCGTTGCAGGTAGTCGAGCTTGCAATAGATGTGCGCGCCCGTGAGCTGCGACAGCGGGATCGACTCGACGCAGGGCGACACGTAGATGCCGCCCTTGATGCGCTCCCGGGCGGCTTCGACGTCGGCCAGCGTGAGCATCCCGTTACCGGCCGTCGTTGACGAGCCATTGGCCGGCGACGCGCGCGAACGCGACGCCGCGTGCGGCAAAGCCGCATGCCGTGTAGAAGTCCGGCGCATCGTCGGTGAACAGGCATACGTGCTGGCCCGGCAGCCGCGCGCATAACGCGTCGAGCATGCGGCGGCCGATGCCGCATCGCCGGTAGGCCGATTGCGTCCAGAGGTCGACGACGTACGCGTTGCACACGCCATCGGACAGCGCGCGCCCCGTGCCGATCACGCGCGCGCCGTCGCGCGCGTAGACGGCGACCGCGCTGCTGCGGAACGAGCGCTCGAGCTGCGCGGGCGTGCGCCCGTTGTCGAACTCGTCGGCTGCGAGGTCGCGCGTCAGCGCGGCCCAGTCGATGCCGTCGTGCGCATGCGAGAACGCCACCCCGCCCATGGTCAGAACGGCAGCGCGACGCCCGGCTTCGCGTGCTCCAGCACGCGGCGGAACTCGCCCTGGATGCGCGCCAGCGCGGCGGCGTTGTCCGCCTCGAAGCGCAGCACGACGACGGGCGTGGTGTTCGACGCGCGCGCAAGCCCGAAGCCGTCCTGGTACTCGACGCGCAGGCCGTCGATCCGGATCACGTCGGTCGCCCCGGGAAACGTCGCCGTCTCCGCAAGCCGTGCGACGAGCGCATGCGGCTCGCCTTCCGCGCACGCGATGTTGAGCTCCGGCGTGGACAGCGCGTCCGGCAGCGCCTTCAACTCCGCCGACGGGTCGCGCCCGCGCGACAGGATCTCGAGCAGCCGCGCGCCGGCGTAGAGGCCGTCGTCGAAGCCGAACCACCGCTCGCCGAAGAACGTGTGGCCGCTCATTTCGCCCGCCAGCGCCGCGTGCGTCTCCTTCATCTTCATCTTGATGAGCGAATGCCCGGTCTTCCACAGCAGCGGCACGCCGCCGTGGCGCGTGATCCACGGCTTCAGGTTGCGCGTCGACTTGACGTCGTAGATGACGGTAGCGCCCGGCACGCGCTTCAGCAGGTCGGCAGCGAATAGCATCAGCTGGCGGTCGGGGTAGATGACGTGGCCGTCGCGCGTGACGACGCCGAGCCGGTCGCCGTCGCCGTCGAACGCGAGGCCCAGCTCGCAATCGCCCGCCTCGAGCCGGCGGACGAGGTCGACCAGGTTCTTCGGCTGCGACGGGTCCGGATGGTGGTTCGGGAAACGGCCATCGACGTCGCAGAAGAGCTCGACGACGTCGCAGCCCATCCTGCGATACAGTGTGGGCGCGAACGCGCCGGCCACGCCGTTGCCGCAGTCCACGGCGATCTTCATCGGGCGCGCGACCTTGACGTCGCCGACGATCCGGTCGAGGTAGGCGGGCACGATGTCGTGCGTCGCGTAGCTGCCGGCACCGCTGGCGAGCCGGCCTTCCTCGATGCGCGCGCGCAGCGCCTGGATGTCGTCGCCGGCGAGGGTTCCCGCATCGACGACCATCTTGAGGCCGTTGTAGTCGGGCGGGTTGTGGCTGCCGGTGACCATGACGCTGCAGCCCGTGCCCAGGTGCTGCGCGGCGAAGTACGTCATCGGCGTGGCGACCATGCCGAGGTCGATCACGTTGGCGCCCGCGCTGCGAATGCCTTCGGCGAGCGCCGCGGCCAGCTCGGGTCCGGACAGGCGTCCGTCGCGGCCGATCGCGAACGTGTCGCGGCCGCGCTCGCGCGCGAGCGTGCCCAGCCCCTGGCCGACAGCGCGGACGACCGCCGGGGTCAGCGTCCTGCCGACGACGCCGCGGATGTCGTAGGCCTTGAAGATTTCGCGCGGGAGCGTGGTCATGCGTGGATGTCGTTCGAAGGGAAAACGCTAGTTTCTCACGATTCGCCGCGCCGGCCCGGCCGCGTTCGCGCGCCTTATGCGCCTCGTGTGAACCACGCGAAGATCCGCCGCGGCAGCCAGTCGAGGCGCCCGACGCCGGGACCGGTCATGAAACCGACGTGCCCGCCCGTGGCCGGATACTCGAGCCGCACGACGGCGGCGACCTCGTGCGGGCCGGGCAGCGACGACGCCGGAACGAAGGGATCGTTGCGCGCGTTGAGCACGAGCGTGGGCACCTCGACCGCCGGCAGCCAGGGCTTCGACGACGCGCGCGTCCAGTAGTCGTCGGCGCCCGCGAAGCCGTGCAGCGGCGCCGTGACCACGTCGTCGAAGTCCCACATCGTGCGCACGCGCGCGATGCGCGCCGCGTCGAGCGCGCCGGGAAAGCGCCGCGCCATGGCGAGCGCCTTCGGCTTCAGCGTCGCCAGGAAGTGCCACGTGTAGATGCGGTTCAGGCCTTGGCCGATTGCGACGCCGGCGGCCATGAGGTCGAGCGGCACCGACACCGTGGCCGCCGCGACGAGCGTGCGCGCGCCCTCGCGGCCCGCGCGGCCGATCCAGTTGAGGAGGGCGCTTCCGCCGAGCGACACGCCCACGGCGTAGAGCGGCGTCCCGGGCGCGACGCGCGCGCGGACGGCGGCGAGCATCTGCCCGATCTCCTCGTGATCCCCGGAGTGGTACGCGCGGGGCCGCATGTTCGGCGCGCCGCCGCAGCCGCGGAAGTGCGGAACCACGCCGCGCCAGCCGTGCGCGGCGAGCAGCGCCATCAACTGCACGGCGTACTGCGACTGCGCGCCCCCCTCGAGCCCGTGAAACACGACGACGAGCGGGGCCTCGGGCGCGGCGCCCGGTACATCATGCCAGTCGAAGTCCCAGAAGTCGCCGTCGGGCGTGGCCACGCGCTCGCGCCGGTACGCGATCGCGGGGTGGGGCAGGAAGAACGGGTAGATCGTCTGCGCGTGCCCGCCGGGCAGCCACGCGGGACTCGCGAACGGCACGGCCGCGGGTCTGGCGAGGTCGCCGGATTCGCGCGGCGTCACGTCACGCCAGGACCGCGGACAGCGACTCGACGACCGTGCGCAGCACCTTGATGCGGCCGAAACGCTTGTCCTCGGCTTCGATCAGCGTCCACGGCGCGATCTCCGTCGACGTGCGGTCCACCATGTCGGCGACCGCCTGCTCGTACGCGCCCCACTTCTTCCGGTTGCGCCAGTCGTCGGGCGTGATCTTGAACTGCTTGAACGGCGTCTTCTTGCGCGCCTCGAAGCGGCGCAACTGCTCGGCCTTGCTGATCTGCAGCCAGAACTTGCAGACGACGATGCCGGACTTCACGAGCTGCGCCTCGAACTGGTTGATCTCGTCGTACGCGCGCATCCAGTCGGCGACGGCGCAGAAGCCTTCGACGCGCTCGACGAGCACGCGTCCGTACCACGTGCGGTCGAACAGCGTGATGCCGCCCTTGGCCGGCACCTGCCGCCAGAACCGCCACAGGTACGGCTGGTCGCGCTCCTCTTCCGTGGGCGCCGCGACCGGCACGATCGCGAACTGCCGCGCGTCGACCGCGCCCGTCACGCGCCGGATCGCGCCGCCCTTGCCGGCGGCATCCGATCCTTCGAACGCGAGCACGAGCCCGCGCTCGCGGAAGCGGCGGTCGCGGGTCAGCATCGCGAGCTTCGACTGGTACTTGCGCAACAGGCGCGTGTACGACTCCACGTCGAGGCGTTGCCGCAAGTCCAGGTTCCGGATCAGCGCGACGTTGCCGATCACCGACGGCGCCGGCGGCACGACGGGCGGCGGCGGCGCCTTGGCGTCGGTGTTCACCTTCTCGAGCGCGGACAGCAGGATCTTGCCGACCGTCAGCATCCGGTAGCGCGCGTCCACGCCTTCGACGACGTACCACGGCGCGGACGCGATCGACGTCTCGCGCAGCATGTGCTCCCACGTGTCGTGGAACTTGCCGTACATGCGCAGCGACTTGCGGTCGTTGTCCGTGACGCGCCAGCGCAGGTCCGGGTGCGCATCGAGCGCCTTCAGGCGCTCCTTCTGGTCCGCGCGCGACAGGTGCATCCAGAACTTGAGCAGCACGATGCCTTCGGCCGTCAGCATCTGCTCGAACTGCCGGATCTCGTGCAGCATGCTGTCGAAGGCGCTGCCGGAAATGCGGGACAGCACGCGCGCGGCGACGAGCTCGCGGTACCACGCGTTCATGAAGATGCCGATCTTCCCGCGCGGCGGCAGCGCCCGCCAGTAGCGCCACGCGAGCGGACGCATGCGGTCTTCGGGGTTGCGCGCGCCGAACGCGTGCGTGCGGATGTGGCGGGGGTCCATCCACGCGTTCAGCGTGTTGGCCGTTTCGCCGCGGCCGCCGCCCTCGACGCCGCTCACGAGCAGCAGCACCGGCCCGCGCTTGGCCGCCCCCATCGCGAACTGGTGGTTGAGCAGCGCTTCGCGCAGCTTCGGCTCCTGCCGCGCGTAGACCAGCTTCGTCACGCGGTGGCCGACTTCGGCGGATTCGAGCATCGTTGCCTTCCCTGGCGTCGTTTCAGCGGTGCGTCCAGAACGGCCGCGCCTTCACGAATCCGCCCCACGCGGCGGCCAGCGCGTCGCCGCGTTCGGCGCCGCGCGCGGCGGCCCACCCCGAGAACGCCGCGGCGGCCGGCGACTGCGGTCCCGCCAGTTCGGCCGCGAGGCGCGCGGCGTTGTGCGTGTCGTTCCACAGACCGAGCTCGTCCTGCAGCGCGGTCAGCGCGCGCCGGTAATTGCCCGTGCGCTTCGTCGGATACAGCGAAGCGAAGAACTCGGTCGCGTAGCGAAGCTTCTTCGCGGCCAGCCGCGCCGCATGCCGCGCCTCCGGGGTCGCGTGCGCAAGATCGGTTCCGAGCGCGATCAGATCGCGGTGCCGCCTGCGCAGCAGCGGCCGCGCGTAGTCGCGCGCCGGTCGCGCGAGGTTCGCTGCATGGCGGGCGTCGCCTGCCGCATTGGCGCCGGACGCGTTCGCGAGCGCGGCCGCGAACAGCACGAGCCGGACGAAGCGGGGAGAGGCGACCGCCGTGCGCGCGAGCACCCGCGCCTCCTTCCGTCGCGTGGCGGCGCGCGCCGCGAGCTTCGCGAACGCGGCTCCGAGCGGTGCCGCGGTGCCGCCGTGCCGCACCGCTTCGGCGAACGCGGGCAGCGTGTCGGCGGTGAACACGTCGAGATCGCGCGCCGGTCCCAGCGCCTGCGCGAGCCAGCGCAGTTCCACGCGCAGCGGCTCGATGCGCGTGGGCGCCATCCCCTTGCGCGCGAGCGACAGGCACGCGCGGAGCCGGCGCACGCCGATGCGCATCTGGTGGATCCATTCGGGATCGTCGAGGGTGACGACGCCCCGCGCGTTGCCCTCGATCTGCTGGAGGCAAGCCCGGATGAACGCGGCGAACGCCTCGCCTGCCGTGCACTTGGCCGGCAGGTCCGCGTCGCCCGCGTGCACGGGCGCCTCCGCGGGCGGATGCCGCAGCGCGAAGCCGCGCTCGGCCTTGCTGGCGGGCTCGAACGCCAGCGGGACATCCGCGGCAAGCGCATGCGCGAGATCGAAGAGCTGCGCGACGTCGCCGGCCTCGAGCTCGATCTCGATCTCGTGAATCGGCGCGCGCACGACGGGGCCCGCGTCGGCGGTGCGCACTTCGCCGACGTCGATGCACAGGAGCGCCATCGTACTGTCGGGGAACGCCAGCGGGATCGTCGTGCGTGCGACGTCGGTCGTGAAGTGCGCGACGAGCCCGCTCTGCTCCGCGCGTCCGAGCGCGCGCCGGAACGGCGTGGTCGCGAACCGCAGCGGATCGAGCTTGCCGCCGGCGACCGGCCATTCGAATTCGGTGCGGGCGGCGACACCGCCGCCCTTGGTCGCGGCGGCGGGTCCCTTGACCGTCTGCACCCAGCGGCGTCCGTCGCGCCGCAGCCGCAGCGCGATGCCGGCAGCCGCCAGCGCGCGGTCGTCGGTGTCGTAGTACGTCGACACGACGCGCGCGCGCCGGGCGCGGCCGCGCTTGACCGCCGCCAGCGCCGGGTGCCGCGGCAGCTTCGCGACCGCATCCGGCGCGATCCGGAGCTTCAATTCGGTTTCCACAGGCGCGGTCGCCGGTGCGCCGGCGGAAACGGGGGCGGCGTGTCGAGCCGTCACGCTTCGTCGGCGAGCTTGAGCCTGCGTTGGCGGACCGTCTCCGCGAGCGTGCGCAGCGCGTCGACCGTCGCGTCCCAACCGATGCATGCGTCGGTGATCGACACGCCGTATTCGAGCGGCTGCCCCGGCACGAGGTCCTGCCGGCCCGGATGGATGTGGCTTTCGATCATCAGGCCGAAGATCCGCGCGTCGCCGGCCGCGACCTGCTGTGCGACGTTGCGCACGACGTCGACCTGGCGGTCGTGCTGCTTCTGGCTGTTCGCGTGCGAGCAGTCGATCATCACGCGCGCGGCGAGGCCCGCCTGCGCGAGTTCCTTGCAGACGGCGTCCACGCTCGCGGCGTCGTAGTTCGGCGCCCTGCCGCCGCGCAGGATGATGTGGCAGTCCTCGTTGCCCGCCGTGTGCACGATCGCCGAGTGACCGCCCTTGGTCACGGACAGGAAGTGATGCGGCGCCGACGCCGCCTTGATCGCGTCGACGGCGATCCGTACGTCGCCGTTGGTGCCGTTCTTGAAGCCGACCGGGCACGACAGGCCCGACGCGAGTTGCCGGTGGACCTGGCTCTCCGTCGTGCGCGCGCCGATCGCGCCCCAGGCGATCAGGTCCGCGATGTACTGCGGCGTGATCATGTCGAGGTACTCGGTGCCGGCGGGCAGGTCGAGCTCGTTGATCTCGAGCAGGATGCGGCGCGCGAGCCGCAGGCCCTCGTTGATGCGGAAGCTGTCATCCAGGCGCGGGTCGTTGATGAGGCCCTTCCAGCCGACCGTCGTGCGCGGCTTCTCGAAGTACACGCGCATCACGATGATCAGCCGGTCGGCGAGTTCCTGCTTCAGTGCGGCGAGGCGCGTCGCGTAGTCGATCGCCGCGTCGTAGTCGTGGATCGAGCAGGGCCCGACGACGACGAGCAGCCGGTCGTCGGCGCCGTGGAGCACGCGGTGGATCGCCTGGCGCGCATCAAACGTGGTCGCGGCGGGCCGTTCCGAGGCCGGAAACTCGCGCAGCAGGTGGGCGGGCGGCGACAGTTCGGAGATGTCGGTGATCCGCGTGTCGTCGATCGGGCGGGGCGCACCCGCCGGGACGCCGGTGCCGGGTTTGGAGCGGTGAGCGGTCGAGGTGGGCACGGCCGATGTTCCTTGAGAAATTTTAACCAAAACAACATATTACCGCATTCAGGCCGCATTGCGTACCCCGGCCCGGCCGGCCTTGCTGCATCGCGGGAGGGCGCCCGCGCAACAGTACGGTCGCGCCGGTCCGCCGAACCGTTGCCTCGCGCGTTAGGGATGCCGTAGACTGCCTTCGAAGCATTGCACAGGGTTACGAATGGCAATCTTCGGCGGGCGTCGGTCCGAACCGCCGCTTACTCGGGATTTCGAAGGGGAAACGCGTGAAAAGATTCCTGGCAATGATGGTGTTGGGCGCCTTCGCCGTGGGTGCGCCGGCGCTGGCCGCGGACACCAAGACGACGGACACGAAGGCGAGTACGAACACGCAACAGGACAAGATGAAGGCCTGCAACGACAAGGCGGGCGACATGAAGGGCGACGAGCGCAAGGCGTTCATGAAGACCTGCCTGTCGGCCAAGCCGGCCGAGCCCGCGAAGCCGGAAAGCAAGATGGCGATGTGCAACAAGAAGACCGCCGGCCTGAAGGGCGAAGAGCGCAACAAGGCGCAGAGCGAGTGCATGAAGGCGCCGTGACGCGCAAAGGTTGCTGAACACGGCCGGGTGACCTCCTGTCCATCCGGCCGAGGCTGACAAGGCCGCAAGGGTCCAAAGCCCTCTGCGGCCTTGTTTTTGCCTGCCGGCGCCGCGCGGGCCGCCGCGCGCGCCGTGGCAATCACAGGCGGCGGATGACCAGCCCCTTCAGGTAGTCGCCTTCCGGAAAATTCAGCGCGACCGGGTGATCAACGCTCGCGGTCAGGCGTTTCAAGATCTGCGCATCGGCGCCGGCGTCGAGCGCGGCGCCTGCAACTATCTTCTGGAAGAGCTCGGCGGAGATGCCGCCCGAGCACGAGAACGTCAGCAGCAGGCCCCCGGGCACGAGCATTTTCAGCGCGAGCAGGTTGATGTCCTTGTACGCGCGCGCGGCGCGCTCCGCGTGCGCCGCGGTCGGCGCGAATTTCGGCGGATCGAGCACGATGGCGTCGAAGGTCGCGCCCTCGTTGCGCAGGCGGCGCAGGTCGGAGAACGCGTCCGCCTCGACCCACGTGCAACCGGCGCCGGCGAGCGCGGGATTGCGCGCGAGGTTCGCGCGGGCGGTCGAGAGCGCGTCGGCGGAACTGTCGATCGACGTGACGGCCGCCGCGCCCCCGGCGAGCGCCGCGAGCGTGAACCCCCCGGTGTAGCAGAACGCGTTCAGCACGCGCCGGCCGCCCGCGAGATCGCGCAGCAGGCGGCGGTTGTCGCGCTGGTCGAGGTAGAAGCCGGTCTTCTGGCCGGCCGCCGGGTCCACGATGTAGCTGATCCCGTCCTCGACGATCGTCACCGGCGTGGCCAGCCTGCCGATCAGCGCGCCCGTGCGCGCCGGCAGGCCTTCGAGCGCGCGGACGTCCGCGTCAGACCGCTCGTAGATGCAGGCCACGCCCGGCAGCGCCGCGAGCGCCCGGGCGAGCGCGTCGCGCCAGCGGTCGGCGCCTGCGGACAGGCACGCGAGCACGATCGTGTCGCCGTAGCGGTCGGCGATGACACCGGGCAGCCCGTCCGACTCGCCGTGGACGAGGCGCGCGCCGCTGTGCCGCGCATCGAGCAGCGGCGCCCGCGCGGCCGCGGACCGGCCGATCGCACGTTCGAAGAACGCGTCGTCGATCGTGTCGCCTGCGGCGAACGACCAGACCCGCGCGCGAATCTGCGAGACCGGCGAATAGGCGGCGTGGGCGAGCCAGGCGCCGTCGGCCGCCACGACGGCGACGGTGTCGCCCGATTGCGGCGCGCCGTCGACGCGGTCGATCGCGCCCGAGAATATCCAGGGGTGGCGCTGCGCGAGCGACCGCTCGCGACCGGCCTTGAGGACGATCGTGGCAGCGCTCGCGTGCACCGGCCGCGGCGCGTGGCGCGCGGCGGTGCGGGCGATGCGCGCGCGAACGCCGCGGCGGTCGCCGCCGTCAGCCGAGCGCGACACCGAAGAGCCGGCCGAGACCGTAGGTGACGCCGCCGGCGAGCGCGCCCAGCGCAAGCATCCGTGCGCCCGAGTACCACGCGCTGCGGCCGGTGAAGAGCGACAGCGTCGCGCCGATCGCGAACAGCGCGACGCCGGAGACGGCGACGCCCGTCTGCAGCGCGCGCGCGCCCGACATGAACAGCAACGGGGCAAGCGGAAGGGCCGCACCCGCGGCGAACGCGAGGAACGAGGACGCCGCGGCGCCGGCGGGCGAACCCAGCTCCGCCGGATTGAGGCCGAGCTCCTCGCGCGCGAGCGTGTCGAGCGCGTGCTGCGGATCGGCGACGATCTGCTTCGCGAGCTTCGTCGCTTCCCTCTGCGGCAGACCCTTGGCGGCGTAGATGAGCGCGAGCTCCTGCGCTTCGGCCTCGGGATACTGCTTCAACTCGTCGCGCTCGAGCGCGATCTGGTGCTCGAAGAGTTCGCGCTGCGAACGGACCGACACGTACTCGCCGGCGGCCATCGCGAATGCGCCGGCGGCCAGGCCCGCGACGCCGGACATCAGCACGAGGCGCGCGTCACCGCTGGCGCCGGCGACCCCCAGCATCAGGCTCGCGTTCGACACCAGCCCATCATTGACGCCGAACACGGCCGCGCGCAGGTTGCCGCCGCTGCCCAAGTTGCGGTGCCGGAGCTCGACGGCGCTGCTCGCGGTCGGTACGGCATGGCCCGAGTCGAGCGCGAAGGACGTCGTGTACACCGCCATGCCGCGCACCTTCATCGCGGACAGCACGTGCTTCATCCGGCGGGGGCCCAGCCGGCGCACCAGGCGCGCGACGAGCTGCGCGCGCGCGTCGGGCGCGTAGGGCGGCGGGGGCGGGTGGCCGCGGGCGGTGAGCTGGGCGCGCCAGATGGCCGCCTGCGCCGTCGCCTCGCCGGCCAGCCGCTGGAACAGTTCGGCGCGCACGGTACCGGCTTCGGCCGCAGCACACGCGCGGTACAGGAACGCCGACCGCTGCTCCTCGCGCCAGCTTTCGCGCGGATTCATGCGGGGCCTTCCGCGTAGGCCGCACGCAGCGCTTCGACGCGCTTGCGATTGACGCCCAGGTCGCTGTGGCCCAGCCGCGAGGCCGAGCGCACGTCGATGACGCCGCGCGGGACGTCGACGACGAACTCGACATCGTCGACGAATCCCATCAGCTTCGAGGCGAACGTCGCGTACAGGTAGTCGTCGCGCTGCACGATGATCGTCGCGTCCGGTTGCGCGGCGACGACGCGGGTGAGCGCCGCCATGGACGACAGCGGAGGCCCGCGCAGCGGAAACGGCGCGATGCGGTGCGCGTCGTCGGCGGACTGGCTCGACACGCAGTTGGGCTTGTCGGGACACGGCGCGAGCCGGCCATCGCGCGCGCCCACGTCGGCCGGCGGCGCGCCGGCGAAGAGGCTACCGAAGAGCGCAGCCATCGCGGCTCCCGGCCACAGCACGAATGCAACGAGCGGGATTCGGCGTGCGCGCATCGCGCGTCATACCGAGCGGGTGATCCTGCCGCCGACGCGGACGTTCTGTCCGGTCACGTAGCCCGCGTCGGCGGACAGCAGGAGCGCGACCGTCTTCGCGATCTCGTCGGCGCGGCCGTAGCGCGAGGTCGGGATCGTCGCGCGACCGCCGAGTTCGCGCGCGCGCGCCGCGCCCATCCCTTTGCTGGCGGCGGTGACGAGCGCGACCGGGGCGGTCATGCGGCGGGATCCTTCAGTCGGCGATCGCGGCGTCGATGCTCGCCATCACTTCGGGCGTGAGCTTCGGGACGACGGCGAGCGCCTGCATGTTTTCCTGCACCTGCGTGGGCCGGCTGGCGCCCGTGATGACCGTCGACACGTGCGGATTCTTGAGGCACCACGCGAGCGCCATCTGCGCGAGCGTGCATCCCAGGTCCGCGGCGATCGGCGCGAGCTTCTTCACTTTCTCGATCTTCGCGCGCTCGGTCAGGCGCTCGGCGAGCCATTCGTAGCCCTTCACCGCGCCGCGCGAATCGGCGGGCACGCCGTCGTTGTACTTGCCCGTCAACAGGCCCGACGCGAGCGGGCTCCAGATCGTCGTGCCGAGCCCCAGGTCGGCGTACAGCCGCGCGTATTCGCGCTCGACGCGCTCGCGATGGAACAGGTTGTACTGCGGCTGCTCCATCACCGGCTTGTGCAGGTGGTGCTTGTCGGCGATGTGCCACGCGGCGGCGATCTCGGCGGCCGACCATTCGGACGTGCCCCAGTAGTGCGCCTTCCCCGAAGCGACGATGTCGGACATCGCGAACACGGTCTCGTCGAGCGAGGTGTCCGGATCAGCGCGGTGGCAGAAGACGAGGTCGACGTAGTCGAGCCCGAAACGCAGGAGCGACCCGTCGATCGCCTGCATCAGGTACTTGCGGTTGAGCGTGCTCTTCTCGTTGGGGCCGTCGGCAAGGCCCCAGAAAAACTTCGTCGACACGATGTACGACGCCCGGCGCCAGCCGAGCTTCTTCAGCGCGGCGCCCATCAGGCGTTCGGACTCGCCCTTCGCGTAGACCTCCGCATTGTCGAAGAAGTTGACGCCGGCATCGTACGCCGCCGCCATGCACTCGCGCGCAATGTCGGCGCCCATCTGGTTACCGTAGGTGACCCACGAGCCGAACGAAAGCTCGCTCACTTTGAGTCCGGAACGGCCCAGCCGGCGGTAGTTCATGGCGTGACGGTCGATGTTGAAGGGTGCGGCGGGAAGGGCGTAGCGACCGCGCGCGGCGTGCGCGCGGTGTCCGGCTCATTCTAACCGAAGGCCGCGTGGGCGCCGGGGACGGACCGTGGCGGGTCCGCAGGATGCGGGTGGCGCGCGTGCCGGCGGAGCCCGCTAGAGCGTGCCCGGGCCGCGGCGCGATCCGCTTTCGAGCCTCTCCTGGCACGCGATGCAGCGGGCAGCGGACGGAGTGGCGTGCAGGCGCGCGTACGGAATCGGCGCGGCGCATTCCACGCACGTGCCGTACGTGCCGTTCGCCAGTCGCGCGAGCGCCGCCTCGATCTCCGAGAGCTCGCCCGCATCGCGCGAGACTTCGGCGACGTCGAGCGCCGTCTCCAGGTCGGCGACCGCCCAGTCGTCCGTTTCCTCCATCCGGTTGCGCAGGCCCAGCAGCGCCGGATTCTCCTGCGCGTTGAGCTTGGCGGTCAGTTCGCTGCGCACGATGCGCCGGCGTGCCTCGAGCTCGCGTGCGAGCGTGCCGCGTTCCTCCGCGGTCAGCCGTGCTGTCATTCGGATTCTCCGTCTGCGTGAGGCGCCGCCTCAAGGATCGGCGGCGTGCCTGTTCATCGTCCATCCGCGTCCGCCAAAAGGCAAGCGGAACACATGCACGGGGGCTTGAATCCCCCACCATCGACCCTAGATTGGCACTACCGGCGGGCGGTCGCCTTGCGCGTCGTCAACGGCGGCGCCGCCCGCGCACCCCAATCATCGATGACAGGAGAACCACCATGAACGCACTGCAAGTCTATGGACCTTTCGGCGACGCCCGCTTCGACGACCTGATCCGCGGCTTCCTCAAGCCCGTCCGCGCAGCGCGCGACGCGGCGGCGCCGATCAAGGTCGATGTCACCGAGAAGCCCGAGGCCTTCGTCGTGCACGCCGAGATCCCGGGCGTGAAGAAGGAAGACATCCAGGTGACGGTCGAAGGCAACCAGGTGACGATCGCGGCCGAAGTGAAGCGCGAATCCGAGCAGAAGGAAGGCGACCGCGTGCTGCGCAGCGAGCGCTACTACGGCGCCGTCTACCGCAGCTTCGTGCTGCCCGTCGAACTCGACGAGACGGCGAGCCAGGCGAAGTACGAAGGCGGCGTCCTCGAGCTGACGCTGGCGAAGAAGGCGCAGGTTGCCGGCCGCAAGCTGACGATCCAGTAACGCGGCATCACGATGCCGAAGGCGCGTCCGGGGCCGGCGGTCCCGGGCGCGACTGCGCGCGGCTAGCGCACGCGCTTGGCGGCGAACTCCTCCTCGATGTTGTCGCGGAAGTAGCTCCACGGCGACGACGCCGACGAGAACCGCCGCCACACCTCGGGCGACACGCCTGCGTACTGGTACGTGCCGGAGGTGAGTTCCACCACCAGCAGCTTTTCCCGCTCGTTGTAGCCGGCGGCGCGCAGGCTGCCGCCGGCAAGGCGTTTCATTTCCACGTGGGCCTCGCGCGACCTTGCGGCCGCCGGCACGGCGCCGCGGCCGTCGCCAGTATCCGGCGCCCCGCAAAGTGCCGTCAACCGGCAGGAGGGACGCTATACTCGGCCGATGCGCGCACTGCACCGGATCGTCGGCATCGTCCTGCGCCCGAAGGCCGAATGGGAGCTGATCGCGCGCGAGGAGTCGACGGTCGACGACCTGCTGCGCCGGTACATCCTGCCGCTGTCGCTGCTCGCGCCGATCGCGACGATGATCGGCATGAAGTACTTCGACGCGGCGTGGGACGAGGACCTGGGCTACATGGTGCCGTCGCAGGAGATCTTCACGGCCGGGGCCACGACGCTCTTCGCGTCGATCGTCTCGGTGTTCGCGCTGGCCGGCATCTTCGTGCTGATCGCGCCCATGTACGGGAGCTCGCGCGACTACCGCAAGGCGCTCAAGGTCGCGACGTACGGCGCGGTCCCGGTCATGCTGGCCGGGGCGACGCTCGTGCTCCCGATCATGGCGATCATCGGGCTGGCGGGCCTCTCGCATTCGCTGTTCGTGTACTGGCTCGGCGTGAAGCAGGTGCTGAACGTGCGGGGCAGCCACAGTTCCGAGTTCATCGGGATATCGATGCTGATGCTCATCGTCGCGTCCACGCTCGCGGGCGCGGCGGCGAGCGCCGCCGGCATGTTCTGATCAGTCTTTCGGCGCGCTGCCCCACAACGCCTTGAGCCGCGCATCGCGGCCGCACCCGGTCCGGTAGTACGTGTAGCGCACCGGGTTCTTCACGTAGTAGTCCTGGTGGTAGTCCTCCGCCGGCCAGAACTCTCCGGCCGCGACGACCGGGGTCACGATCGGATCCTTGAACGGCTTGGTCATCGCGAGCTGCGCCTTGGAGTTCTCGGCCGCCTTCCGCTGCTCGTCCGTGTGCACGAAGATCGCCGTCCGGTACTGGGTGCCGACGTCGCAGAACTGACGGTCCTTCACCGTCGGGTCGACGTTGTGCCAGAACACGTCGAGGAGCTTCTCGTACGTCACCTTCGTCGGGTCGTAGACGACCTGCACGACTTCGGCGTGTCCGGTGCTGCCGCTCGACACCGCCTCGTAGGTCGGATTCTTCACAGTGCCGCCCATGTACCCCGACGTCGTGCTGAGCACGCCCGGCAGCTTGTCGTATGGGGGCTCCATGCACCAGAAGCAGCCGCCCGCGAACGTCGCGACGGCCGTTCCCGCGGGCGGCGCCTTGGGCGCCTGGGCGAACGCCGCGGCCGCGGCCAGCAACGCGACGGCGGCGCCCGCGAGCAGCGCGCGGGGAAAGCGGAAGGAATGGAAAGCGGTCATCGGAGGGCCCTTTGCGTGGCGGTCGCGCCAAGTGGCGCCGCGCGTTGCATTGTAGTCGCGGGCACCGCGGCCGCCTTACACCCGGGCCTACGTCAACGCGGAAGGCCGGCGCGTGCGCGGCAGTATGCGTAGATCGCGGCGTCGTCCTGCTCGCCGAGCCCCGCAGCGACGGTCGCCGCAAACGCGGCGTGCGCGGCCTCCGCGAACGGCGCGGCGGCGCCGTGGCGACGCGCGAATTCGACCGCGATGCCCACGTCCTTGGTGAGGATGCGCGCGGCGGCGCGCGGCGCGTAGTCGCCCGCGAGCGCGCGCGGCATCCGGTCCGCGAAGATCCAGCTGCCCCCGGAGCTCGCGTTGACGATGTCGACGACCAGCGCCGGGTCGAGCCCCGCCTTGACGGCGAGCGCCAGCGCTTCCGCGCCCGCGGCCAGGTTCACGGCGGCCAGCAGGTTGTTGACGATCTTGAACTTGGCCGCGTCGCCCGCGCGCGAACCGACGTGGAACACGGTGCCCGCGATCGCGGCGAGCACCGGCGCGCAGCGGGCTCGCGCCGCGTCGTCGCCCGCGACCATCATCGTCATCGTGCCGTCCGCCGCGCGCTTCGGACCGCCGGAAACGGGCGCGTCGACGAGCAGGCCGCCGTGCGCCGCGACGCGCGGCGCGAGCGCGGCGACGAAGTCGGGATCGACGGTCGAGGCGAGCATCACGACGTGGCCCGCGGGCAGCGCGGCGGCGGCGCCTTCCGGTCCGAAGAGCACCGTTTCGACCTGCGGCGCGTCGACGACGAGGATGATCGACGCGTCGCACGCGCGGACGAGGGCCGCGGGCGAAGGATCGCAGGCGGCGCCCAGCGCCTTCGCCTCGTCCTCCGCCGCGCGCCGGATGTCGCGGACGCGCGTGGGGAAGCCGGCCCGCAGGAGGCTCGCGACCACGCCCATGCCCATGGCGCCCGCGCCGATCACGCCGACGGCTTGCGGAAAGGTCACGGCCGCAGGGAGGCCGCCGCGCGCGGGCGCGGCATTACTTCGCGGGCGGCAGCACGGCGTACGGTTCGCAGTCGCGCAGCGGCGTCGTCGTGTTGTCGGCGATGAACTGGAGCTCTGCCCCCTTGCCGCGCAGCTCCATGTTCCCGTTGCTGTACCGGACGAGTCCGCCACCCGTGCTCGGGATCTGGTAGAGCGTCACGCGCTGCATGCCGGGGAGCAGCACGCGCGCTTCTCCTTCGACGAACCGCACGATGAACCGCTCGCCGTTCAACTGGCATGCGAACGTGTTCTTCGCGAGTTCCTCTTCCTTCTTCTTCTGCGGATTCTCGCAGGCGGATAGCGCGAGCACTGAGGCGAGCGCCGCTGCGAGCGGAACCACGAGCGAACTGGCGACGGACCGGGACATGCGGGACTCCACGAGGCGATGCCTGCGAGGATAGCACCGCGGACCGTCGCACTGCACCGCCGCGACCACCGGGATGCGCGGCGATTCACAGCGCTCTGCGCCCCGTCGGCCCAGGCGGCGCCACGCCGGCCGCGCGGTCAGCACTCGGCGACGTTGACGGCAACGCCGCCGATGGAGGTCGACTTGTAGCGCCCGGCCATCGCGCGCCCCGATTCGACGACCGAGCGCGCCAGCACGTCGAGTCCGAGGCGGGGCGAGGGCATGCGCAGCGCGGCAAGCGCGGCGTCGTGGGCGCGCGCCGCGGCGAGCGCGTTGCGCTCGATGCAGGGCTGTTCGATGTGCCCGCCGCCCGGGTCGCAGGCGAGCCCCAGGTGGGGCGCGAGGGCACATTCCGCCGCGTAGAGGACCTGCGCGTTGCTGGCGTTCTGCACGGCCGCAAACCCCGCGGCCGCCATCGCAGCCGCCACGCCGACCTCGCCCTGGCAGCCGACCTGCTGCACACCTGCCGCGCGCAGCAGCGCGCCGACTGCGGCACCCGCCAGCAGGAAGTCGATTGCGCGTTCCTGGTGGCCCAAGGGCGCGCTGTCGCGCCAGAGTTGCAGCAGCGCAGCGACCGGGCCGGCGGAGCCCGCGGTCGGCGCGGAGACGACGCGGCCGCCGGCCGCGTTTTCCTCCGCCACGGCCGTCGCATAGATGGAAGCGAACTGCGCGGGCGCGGCGGCGGTCGCGCGCGCGGCATCGGACCTCGACGGCGCCATCCGCTTGCTGCCGCTGCGCAGCACGCCTTCCGTCGCCAGGCCGCGCTCGACCGATGTGCGCATGGCCTGCGCGACGACGGAGAGGCCCGCGCGCATCTCGCCCGGGCTGAAATACGTGCATTCGTTGGCGCGTACCAGGTCGGAGATCTTCTTGCCGCGGGACTGGCAGGCCGCCAGCAGCGCCTCGCCGGTGCGGAACGGGTAGGGCACGCGCGGCATCGCCGCGCCGTGCGTCGCGTCGTCGTCGGCGAGCACGGTTCCCCCGCCGGTCGAGAAATAGACGCGCGACGCGATGACCTCGCCGCGGAGGTTCCGCGCGAGGAAGCGCACCGCATTGCCGTCGTACGCGAGGGAATGATTGACGACGAAGCGCAGGTCGTGTGCGGGATCGAAGGCGACGCGCGCCCGCCCGCCCAGCGGCAGCGAACGCTCGGTCTCCGCCCGTTCGAGGCACAGCGCGAGCGCGGTGCCGTCGCAGCGCTCGGGCGGGTGGCCGGATAGTCCGGCGACGATCGCCTGGACGCTCGAATGCTCGCGTCCATGGAACGCGAGTCCGCCGTAGAGCTCGGCTTCGACGCGCGTGGTGACGCCGGTCAGGCCGTCGGCGGCGAGGTCGTGCACGAAGCGCAGCGCCGCGCGCTGCGGTCCTACCGTATGGGTGGACGACGGGCCGGGGCCGATGCGATACAACTCGAAGGCGCTGACGTACACGCTGCGATTCCCCCATGCTCGCGGTCTCCCGCGGTCGCCGTGCCGCGCCGCAGAAGGCGTCGCGCGCCTTCGCCGGCGCGTCATCGTACGCGTGCGCGAAGGTCGTGCGCTCTGTTCGCGCGCTCCCGAACGCCGCGTTGTTGTGGACGCGAGTATGGCGAGCGCGGGGTTGGCGCCGCCCACGGAACCGAAGGGCGGTCGGAGCCGTCCGCCGAGCGGCGGCCGGCGCGACGGTTGTCGATTACAACGTCGGCCCGAGTGGCGCGCCGGCATCGGTCGCGCCGGCGCCGAAAAACATGCGGGCGATTCCCGCACGCGCGGCCGCCGCTTCGCACACCGTGCAGGCGCGCGCGCTTCCGTACAGTTCGCAACCGGTCAGGTCGACCGTGCCCAGGCGGCGGCGGGCGTCGGCCAGCGCGAGACGCTCCGCATGCGCGTCGGGGTCGCGCAGCG
>Ga0209253_10000556_pt1 | contig 32279 bp, 30 predicted proteins | sample FrelakmetBRP12BR_FD_187145 | JGI IMG/M metagenome (GOLD analysis project Ga0209253, IMG submission 187145) | Freshwater lake sediment microbial communities from the University of Notre Dame, USA, for methane emissions studies - BRP12 BR (SPAdes)... | ecosystem: Environmental > Aquatic >... | reverse complement strand
CCTGGCGCGCCTCCTGCCCTGCCCGGTTGGCCGCCTCGATCGCCCGTCCCAGGAAGAGCTGAGTCGAAACGACAATGCCCACGGCCAGCGCGAATCCGACGCCTTCGATCAAGATCGCGGCGACATCGGTGACCGGGGACGTCTGGACGTCCAGCCGACCGGAAGCGTAGGCCCATCCGAACCAGGCAAACGTCAGCAGGGCGAGGACGGCGACGACGCGGCTGATACGCACCTGGATGAGCAGGCTGCTGATCAGGATCAACGACAGCAGGAATCCCCGCCCGCTTCCGGCAAGCCACCCGCTGTACAGGGCCAGCAAAGCAAACCCGTAGATGACGGCGAGGGTGGCGACGACGCGTATCCAGTCAGCCAGGCGCCGGGCGAAAAAGAGGGCCATGATCACAAGGTAGGTCGCCAGGTAGTAGGCGCCGTTGAAGGACAGGCTGCCGCGCTGGATCGTGACCAGGATCGTGTAGACGATCGCCGGGAAGGAGATTGCCAGGACCATGCCCAGCAGGGAGTTGAGGACGGCGTGACGCTGTTGGCGGAGCCAGGGGCCGCCGGCTGCCGTGGGGGGAGGGGGATCTGGCAAGGTAAGCTTCCCGTCAACGGTCATGGCGTCACCGCCTGTCTTGAGGACGAACGCACCCGACGCAACGGTTCTGCAGTGGGGCGGGTGGGAGTCGAACCCACACGAGGTCGCCCTCGGGGGATTTTAAGTCCCCGGCGTCTGCCAATTCCGCCACCGCCCCGCACCGGACATTCTATCCCGACAAGGCGCCTATCGAAAGGCGGTGTCTACGGGCAGACGGTCTCGAAGCTGGCATCCGGCAGAAGTCCGAGGGCCTCGGTGCCCGTTCGCGAAGCATCCAGCCAAACCCAGGCATGGAGTTCACCCGGGCGCACGGGTTGAGTGGAGACGCCCTCGACGGAGTAGGTCCACTCGCCTGGAGGGGTGCGGACGAAGTACGCCCAGTAGGTGCACGTCCCGACCTGCTCACACTGGCAGAAGCAGGGCTCGGCCGGGTAGTCGCAGCCCAGTCCATCGATGGCGCACACCAGCGCGCCCATGGCGTTGCGGTCGTCGAGCGTCACCGGCAACGAGGACAGCTCGAGGAGCGCGCGGCCGCTGGATTGGCTTGTGGGCAATGTGACGCAGGTCTGGCGCGTCGATCCGTCCTGGCCAACGAGGATCAGCGCCGCGCGCCCACCCTGCGATGCCTCCGGGGTGGATGCCGCCGTGCAGCCGGACACGACAAGCGACAGCGCGGCGGCGAGGGCCAGCCCGCGGCCGACGGAACGAAGCTGATCGTGAGGGGTGATCGTCATCCCGGCGAGCCTCCTCGGGCGAGCCTTCATGCGACGGATGGATTCTAGCCTGCTTGACGCTTCATCGTCAGGGGGAGCCCAACCTGCGTGCTATAATGCCGCCGGAAGGATCCCTGGCATGTTCAAGAACCTGACCCGCCTCCTCGGCGGCGATCCGATCCGCCGGCAGCTGGAGCTGTTCGGCACCCGGGTGGCCGCAATCAACGCGCTGGAGCCAGTCCTGCGCGAGCTGGACGACGCCGCCTTGCAGGCAAAGACGCGCGAGTTCAGGTTCCGACTGGCGGACGGCGAGTCGCTGGACGACCTGCTGGTGGATGCCTTCGCTGTGGTGCGCGAGGTGTCCGTGCGGGCGATCGGGCTGCGGCATTTCGATGTCCAGCTCATCGGGGGCATGGTCCTGCACGAGGGCAAGATCGCCGAGATGCGCACCGGCGAAGGCAAGACGCTGGTCGCCACGCTGCCCCTGTACCTGAACGCGCTGGAGGGGAAGGGCGTCCATCTGGTCACGGTCAACGACTACCTGGCGCGCCGGGACGCGCGCTGGATGGGCCCGATCTTCCACTTCCTGGGGTTGAGCGTGGGCGTGCTCCAGGAGGCCGCCCGCACCGAGAACGGGCGCAAGGCCTTCGTGTTCGACCCCGATCACAGCTCGGCGCAAGAGGATGTCCACCGGCTGCGCATGGTCGACCGCGAGATGGCCTACGGCGCCGACGTGACCTACGGGACGAACAACGAGTTCGGCTTCGACTACCTGCGCGACAACATGGCCCGCAGCCTGGACGCCCGCGTCCAGCGCGGCCACCGCTACGCCATCGTTGACGAGGTGGACAACATCCTGATCGACGAGGCGCGCACGCCGCTGATCATCTCCGGGCCATCGCAGGAGGATCCGCAAACCTACGAGCAGATGGCGCGCGCCGTTCGCCAGCTCAAGCCCGAGGACTTCGAGATCAGCGAGCGCGATCGCACGGTCTCGCTGACCGAGATCGGCGAGCAGCACATCGAACAACTGCTCGGCGTTTCCCTGCGCGACCCCGACCGGCCGGAGGACATCACGCCCGAGCAGGCCCGCCTGCTCGGGCACCTGGAGCAGGCGCTCAGGGCGGAGCACCTGTTCAAGCGCAACAAGCACTACGTCGTCCAGGGCGGTCGGGTCATCATCGTCGACGAATTCACCGGGCGGCTGATGGCCGGCCGGCGCTGGTCGGACGGCCTGCACCAGGCGGTGGAAGCCAAGGAAGGCACCAAAGTCCGCGAGGAGAACGTCACCTACGCCACGATCACGCTGCAGAACTACTTCCGCATGTACGCCAAGCTGGCCGGCATGACCGGCACGGCGCTGACCGAGGCGGAGGAGTTCAACAAGATCTACAAGGTCGATGTGGTCCCGCTGCCGACCAACCTGGAGTTTATCGCCAGCCAGCCGGACAGCGACCTGCTGGAAGCAGAATACCGCGAGGAAGGCAGCCGCTTCACCTACTTCTCCCGCCGGGAGGACCCCGACCGCACCCCCGTGTTCTGGCGGCGGAAGGACTACCCCGACGTCGTCTACCGGACCGAGGAAGCCAAGCTGCGCGCCGTGGCGGTTGAGATCCTCAAGCGCAATGTCATCGGCCAGCCTTTGCTGGTCGGTACAACCTCGGTCGAGATGTCCGAGCGGCTGTCCGGCCGCCTGCGGGCCGAGCCGCTTCAGCGGCTGGCGTCCGTGCTCATCCTGCGGGATGCCTACCTGCAATCCAAGGGCCTGGCTGACGATGGGATGCGCGTGGCCGAACTGGTGCCCCTGTACGCGCCGCTTGAGGAGCTGACACCTGCCCAGCTCCGGCCCCTGGCGCGTGACCTCGACGTCGTCCTGACGCCGACGCGCCCGGAGAACCTGGAGCGCCTGACCCGCTTGCTGGAGCTCGAGCCGTCGCACCGTGAACGCCTGGCGCAGGTCCTCGAGTCCGGCGTCCGGCACGCCGTGCTGAATGCCAAGAGGCACGACGAGGAATCACGTATCATCGCCGGCGCCGGAGCCTTGGGCAGCGTCACCATCGCCACGAACATGGCCGGCCGCGGCGTGGACATCAAGCTCGGCGGGGAAGTGGCCGAGGAAGTGCTCGGCGCCGTGCACCGTGTCCTGCGCCGCAATGGGATCCCCGACCCCGAGAACCTGAGCCTGGAGGAACGCCTTGCGCGGCTGGAGGCCGTCGATCGCACCACGGCCGGGATCTACGAAGCCGAGATTGGTCTCTTCCGGCAGTTCATGGAGGACGAGAAGCGCGTCAAGCTCGTCGGCGGGCTGCATGTGATCGGATCCGAACGGCACGAATCGCGGCGCATCGACAACCAGCTGCGCGGCCGCTCCGCCCGCCAGGGCGACGCCGGGTCGTCGCAGTTCTTCCTGTCCCTGGGCGATGAGCTGATGCGCCTGTTCGGCGGCTCGCAGGTGTCCGGCCTGATGGAGCGGCTGAACATCGACGACGCCGTGCCGATCGCCCATACCATTGTCAACAAGACCATCGAGCAGGCGCAGACCCGTGTGGAAGGCGCCAACTTCGATACCCGCAAGCACCTGCTGGAGTACGACGATGTCCTCAACCAGCAGCGCGAGGTCTACTACGGCCTGCGCAACCGGGTGTTCACCAAGACGGACCTGACTGAGGATGCCGCCGAGATGCTGCGCGCCGAGGCGACGCGGCACGTGGCCGCCGCGCTGGCAGACAGCGAGGGCCCGTGGAAGCTCCTCGCCTGGCTGGAGGAGACGCAGCCGACCCTCGGGCTGAACAGCGATCAGCCGTACCCTTCGTTCATGCTGCGCCTGATTCTCGACGATCTCGAACAGGCTACCGATCCGGAAGCCGTGCGCCAGGGGCTGCTGCGCTGGGCCCGGGCGGCGCGCACGACCCAGTACGAGCACCTGGCGCGGGTCGTGTCCGAGCAGACGGACCACGCCGTCGAGCGGCTCGAATCGCAGGTCAAGCAGCGCGTGGACACGGTCGAGACGGCTCTGGAGGCCGCGCGAATGGAAGCCGAGGAGGCCGACCGGGAGGTCGATCCGGCTCAGCTCCTGCGCCTGGCGGAGGAGTCGGCCGGGATGCGGATCCAGGTCGACTCGGCCGGCCTGGACCAGATCCGCTCGGATCCGCGGCGTTTCGAGAAGATGGTCCCCGACCTGGTAGAAGCCGGCCTCGGGTTGCGCATCTGGGCCGGCCTGTTGCAGTCGGTGGAGCGGCGTCTGGGTGAGCCTCTTGGGCTGGAGCCGTCCCTCAAGACCCCCATCGATTGGGACGCTGCCGCGACCACATTGGATGAAGCGGTCCGGCGCCTGTGGGACCAGCGGACGGAGGCGGTCCTTGGGGAGATCGAACAGGAAGTCTCCCTGGCGCTGGCCGACGCCGGCCCCGTGAGCGAGGTCGTGAAGACGCGCTTGTTGGTCCAGATGAGCTACGGCCAGCGCACGTTCTTTGACCGGCGCACCCATCAGAAGCGGTCGCTCGTTGTCGCGCGGCTGTCATACCCCTTCGCCGCCGCCGCAGAATTGGCGGGAGCGGAGGTGGACGAGCTGACCGGGCAGGTGCTCGATCATCTGGCCGGCGGCCTGGCGGAGATCCAGCGCTCGCTGGGTCAGTCCGAGCTGGCACGCCTCGGCGATCCCTTCCGCGACGTGGATGCCTCCCTGAAGGCCGACCTGCGCGAGGCGCTGGGCGAGCCGGCCGTCTCCTCGCTAGAGGCCGCCCCGGCTCTCAATGCCGTCCAGGGCGATCTGCGGGAGGCCGTTACAGCCGCTCTGGGACGCAGGATGATGAGCAGAGCGTTGCGCGGCTTGATCCTCGCCGTCGGAGATCGCCTGTGGGTCGACTACCTGACCCAGATGGAGGCGCTGAGGACCTCGATCGGCCTCGAGGCCTACGGCCAGCGAGACCCGCTCGTGCAGTACAAGAGCCGGGCCTTTGACATGTTCCAGCAGTTGATGGCCGACATCCGCGCCGGGGTAGCCAGCCGGCTGTTCCGTGCGCAGATGCCGGCACCGCCGGCTGCGGTCCAGGTGGCCTCCCGCGACTTCGAACCGGAGCCGGCTGCGGCTCCGGCCGCGGCGACGGCCGCCGGTCCCCATACGGCTGGCACCGAGAGCGCACGTCCCAAGCGCCGCCGACGCCACTAGCCGCCTCCCCCCGCACCTCGTCCGGTAGGAGGCCGCGGGACACCCCCGGTTCCCGATGCTCCTGACGTCGTGCTTCTGTGGGGATTCCCCCCCCTGAAGTCCCCCCGGGCAAGGACCATCCTCCCAGGCCAACAGCGCCCGAAGCGTGCTAGGCTCAGGTGGGTCGCCGCCCGTCCGTCGGACGGATGGGCCGCCGCCGTGCCCCGGAAACTGGGGGAGGCGGTCAGCCAGGCAGCGGGGAACACAGCCTGGGCAGCGCGCGATCCATTGGTCCCGACATGCTGGCAGACCGATCCAACGCCTCCGGCCCGCCGCTGTTCGAGTCGCTCCCCAAGGTGGAGCTGCACCGCCACCTGGAGGGCGCCTTGCGTATCCCGACACTGCTCGAGCTGGCGCGCGGGAATGGTTTGGCGGTCCCGCGCGACGAGCGGGCACTGCGCGCGCAGGTCCAGGTTCTGCCGCAGGACCCTCTCACCTGGGAAAACTTCCTCTCGAAGTTCGAGACGCTGCGACTGTTCTTCAGTTCCCCCAAAGTGATCCAGCGCCTCGTTCGTGAAGCGATCGAGGATCTGGCTGCCGACCACGTTGTGTATGCCGAGCTGCGCTTCACCCCGGCGGCGCTGGCGGCGTCACGCGGCTTTCAGGTCGAGGAGGTCATCGACTGGGTCGTCGACGCCGGGCGCGAAGCGATGCAGGCCACGGGGGTCCGCGTCGGGTGGATCGCCAGTGTCAACCGCCACGAGCCGGTCTCGGTGGCCGAACGTGTTGCCCAGGCGGCAGCCGATCGGCTCGCGCGTGGAGTTGTCGGCCTCGACCTGGCGGGGAACGAAGTGGACTTCTCTACGGCTCCGTTCGAGCCGGTGTTCCGCGCAGCCGCCGAGGGCGGATTGGGAATCACGCTGCATGCCGGGGAATGGGCGGACGGGGGAAGCGTCTTCCATGCCATGGAGGCGATGGGCGCCCGAAGGATCGCGCACGGCGTGCGTGCGGTCGAGGACCCGCGCGCCCTCGATCTGGCCCGCGAGCGGCGCGTCGCCTTTGAGATCTGCCTGACCAGCAACATCGCTTCGGGTGCTGTCCGCAGCTACGCCGAACACCCGCTCCCACGCCTGATCCAGGCCGGGATCCCGGTGACGTTGAACAGTGACGACCCGTCGATCTGCGGCATCCGGTTGAGCGATGAGTACCGGGCAGCCGTACAGCACTTTGGGCTCTCGCTCGACAGCTTGCGCGGGATGATCCTGACGGCGGCGCAGGCGGCCTTCCTACCCGACCGGGACAGGAACCAGCTCGAGGCCCGGCTCCAGGCGGATCTGTTCGCCATGCCGGACGGGCTCTCTGCCACGACCTGACCGCAACCTGCGGCGACGCCCCGCTCGCGCTTCGTCTCGCTTCCTCCCACAGGCTTCACTGATCCGTGCCCAAGGTCCTTCCTCGCCCGCCGGTGGATCACGCCGGGCCAGGCGCCGGGTTGGCAGGCTGACGAGAAGGATGGGTCGGGCCCGGTGGCGGGCCTGGGTTCGCTGCGAGCCGGGACGGCCGGCGGCTCCGGGGAGGGCAAGGAATCCGGCGGAGGATGCCCTCCGCCGGCGCCCGATGGATTCGCTTGTCTGAAGCGGGGACTACTTCTTCGACTCCCACTCGGCCACGGCTTCGCGGATGATGCTCTTGACTTCCGCGTCGGGTACGTCCTCGAAGGCGTAGCTCTGCACGCCGATGAACACCCGCAGCGATCCTCCGGCGCCCTCGACCAGACGGACTCCCCGGGGAGCTCCGGCCAATTCCGTCATCTTGCGCTGCAGGATCTCATCGATCTGCTCGATCATGCTGAGGGGCTTCTTCGTCTCTTCCTTCACGCGTTCGGCGGTCCGTTCACGCACGGCAGTTACACCCAGCCACTGCACCAGGTCGGCTGTGGCGTACTCAACCCGCGCGTAGTCGCGCGAGGCACGCAGATCCTCGGCGTTGGCATACTCGCGCCCGCCCACCAGGACCGAGAGTTTGCCGGTCACCTCGTCCCGCAGCAGCGTAGCCACCGCAAGCGTCCGGCGCGAGGGAATGGGGGCAGATGCTGGTGATGGCGGGACCGCCGTGGGCGAAGGCGCCGGGGGCGGGGGGGCAGAGGCGGCCTGTTGCAGGGGGGCAGCCGGGATGGCAATGGGAGCAGGTGCGGCGGGCGGCTCCACGGCTGGTGCCGGCGGCAACCTTGGCGCCGGAGGGCTCGCCAGCTCAGCGGCCACTGGAGCCTCGCTTGGCTCCGGCGCGGCCCCGCCGGGTCCCTTATCCTGCTCGCGCCGGTTCAGAATGAACGCATACGCCAGCAGCGCAAGAGCGATGCCGACGACGATCAGGACGACGCCGAGGACCAACTGGTTGTCCATGCTTGACCCCTAGACCCGCTGGCAGGCCGGGCAGATGTGCGTCCCCCGCTGCCCGACCACCAGCCGTGCAATCGGCGTGCCACAGGCAGGGCACGGCTCGCCGGTGCGCTGGTAGACGCGGAAGTGATTCTGGAACTCCCCGCCGCGATACACCCAGTCAATGCTGGCGCCATGATGCCGGAGGCCCCGCTGCAGCGACTGGCGGATCGCGTGCCACAGCGCGTGCACCTCGGCCGTCGACAGTGTATCGCTGCGCCGGAGCGGGTGTAGCCGGGCGCGGTGCAGCGCTTCATCGGCGTAGATGTTGCCAAGACCGGCAAGGAAGGTCTGGTCGAGCAACAGTGGTTTCAGCACCCGGCGCCGCCGGTGTAGGCGCTCGCCGAGCAGCCGCGGCGTGAACCCGCGCTCGAGGGGCTCGGGGCCCAGCGGCGCCAGCAGACGCCCCGGGTCGTCCAGCAGGTAGGCCTTGCCGAACTTGCGTGCGTCGCTGAAACGTAGCTCCCAGCCGTCGTCCAGGTGGAAGACGGTGCGGTCAAACGGCTCCGCGGGAGCGGCCTGAGACGCGATCTGCAGGTCTCCGCTCATCTTCAGGTGGATGAGCAGCGTGCCGCGATCGAGCGGGAAGACCAGGTACTTGCCCCGCCGCCGCACGTCGAGCACACGTTGACCGGGCAGGTCACGGCGGAAGCGGGATGCCGACGGCATGGCGATATGCCGCGGCCAGCGGATCGTTACCGATGCAATCCGCCTACCGGGCAGCGGCGGCGCGCCGTCCCACCCGTCACGCAGATGGCGCGCGATCGTCTCGACCTCGGGTAGTTCCGGCATCGCCGGCATTATACCCGTCGCGCCGTAGGCGGCAACGACCTGGACTTGTGCCGCAACTCAGTCAACCGTCACCAGGTCACGCAGGGAGGCCAGCTTCGCCGGGCCGATGCCGGGCACAAGCAGGAGGCCTTCCACCCGGGCGTAGGCGCCATGCGCCCGGCGATAGGCGATGATCTCCTTTGCCAGGCTGGGGCCGATTCCCGGAAGACGGTCCAGCTCATGCTCCGTGGTGGTGATCGGATTGACCGGCGAGCCCGGTGGGACCGCGATCGATGCCGCGGCCGGCGCGCCAGACGGGTCTGGGGTGAGTGCCGTCGCTGCCGCCAGGGGAACCCGAACTTGATCGCCGTCCTCCAGGCGGGCAGCCAGGTTGACCCCGTCCCGGTTGGCCCCTTCTGCCGGGCCTCCTGCCGCCTGGATCGCCTGCTCGACAAGCGCGCCGGCAGGCAGCTCGACCACGCCTGGCTGATGGACCGCACCGGTCACGTGGACGCGCAGCGGGACAGGGAAGGGCGGGGGGAGGAGCGTGACCGGTCTGCCTCGCGGCGGGCTCAAGAGCAGCCACACGACGCCGCCGGTGAGCAGGCCACGGAAGAACCCGAAGAGGTATGGGACGGCGCGCGCACGCATGCCTGCATCCCCTTGCCTGCGGCCTGACCGCAGGTGACACACGCACGGATTCCTCTGCGATGGGATCGGTCGTCCTGGGCAGCATAGAACAGATTGTCCTCAGCCCAAAGCGGCTATAATGCCGGGCATGCCGCCCATGTTCACCGGCTCCGGCGACGACGGCACGACGGGGCTGCTTGGCGAAGGCCGTGTCCCCAAGCACCATCCCCGCATCGCTGCCAGCGGCGACCTTGATGAAGCCTCTGCCGCCCTGGGACTGGCACGCGCCCTTGCCCAATCGCAAGATGCCCGTTCAACTCTGACGATTATTCAGCGTGACCTGTACGCGCTGATGGCCGAGGTCTCTTCTCTCCCGGAGAATGCTGCGCGCTTCAGGACGATCGGCGCCGACCGGGTGATCTGGCTGGAGGAGACGATCCGCCGCTGGGAAGCGCAGGTAGCGATGCCATCAGGATTCATCCTGCCGGGTGACTCACTCGGGGGTGCGGCGGCGGCGCTGGCTCGGACCATCGTGCGGCGTGCCGAACGAGACGTGGCGGACCTGGCGCTGTCCGGCGGTCTGGACAACCCGGAACTCCTGCGCTACCTCAACCGCCTCTCCTCGCTGTGCTTCGTACTTGAGCAGCTCGAGAATCAGGCTGCCGGGGTCAACTCCCCGAGCTTGGCGCGTACCTCGCCCTCATGATCGGTACCTGGATCAACATTGCTGCCGTGATCATCGGTGGCGCCGCCGGGCTGGCCCTCGGCGCCCGCCTTCCGGAGCGCCTGCGTCAGACCGTGATCGCCGCGCTGGGATTGTTCACCGCCGGGCTCGGCCTGCGCATGTTCCTGCAGACACAGAATCCAATCCTGGCTCTGGGAGGCCTGGCGCTCGGCGCCGGCCTGGGCGAGTGGTGGAAGATCGAAGACGGCTTGGTGTCGCTTGGGGACTGGCTCGAGCAACGGTTCACGCGTCCGGGCGGGGGCGCATCCGAAGGCAGCCGCTTTGTCCGGGGCTTCCTGACCGCCAGCCTTCTGTTCTGCGTCGGGCCGATGACCATCCTGGGCTCGATTCAGGATGGGCTCACCGGAGACTACAGCCTGCTGGCTATCAAGTCGCTCCTGGATGGCTTCGCCGCCATGGCGTTCGCCTCCACGCTGGGTGTCGGTGTCCTGTTCTCCGTCCTCGTCGTCTTCGTCTACCAGGGAGGCCTGACACTGCTTGCGGCGCAGGCTCAGGCGATCCTGACGGAGGCGATGACCGCCGAGATGACCGCAGTCGGGGGCTTGTTGTTGCTCGGCCTGGCTATCAGCAGCCTGCTGGAGATCAAGCGCATCCGAGTTGGCAACCTGCTGCCGGGACTGGTGCTGGCGCCTTTGCTGGTCGCGTTGCAGGGGCCGGCGGGCCAGCTCCTGGCGACCGTGCTGGGAGCCCTCGCTCGATAAGGACCGTCCGAGCCAGCGTTGCAGGCATCCTGCGCCCGCATCAAGGGGATGGTCACCGGCCGGGGATCCCCGGCCGGATTGGCACACAGGCAACACGCTCTGCACGCCCCTCCGCAGGATGCCCGATGGATGGGCCGCACACGTCAAGGGAGCGGGTGAAGATCGCCCCGAAGACCGACACTGTGGGCTGGGCGATCGGTTGGGAGGGGGCTCGCCGGGGAGGCAGGCGGAAGGCGGCGCATCGACTGCGATCACACGGGAGGCCTGCTGTCCCAGGCGTGCATGTCGAGAAGTGCGAGACCCACCGTGAGGTGGGTCTCATCAGGTACAAGCGATACCGAGCCGTGTACGCCTACGATGCCGCCGCCAGGGCGGCATCGATCGCCTTCTGGAACTCGGCGAACGGATAGGCTCCGCGGAGCAGCGTGCCGTTGATGAGGAAGCTAGGCGTCGAATTGATCCCGGCTTGGAGGCCGGCGGCCCTGTCGCCCCCCACGATACCGGCGGTGGCGCTGCTCGTGTAGCACTGGTCGAAGGCATCCGCTTCCAGCCCGGCGATCCCTGCCATGGCGTACAGGCGCCGTTCGGTGAAATCGCCGGCGTTCTCAGCAGTCTGGTTGGCGAACAGCAGGTCGTGGAACTCGAAGAACTTGCCCTGCTGCCCGGCACACACGCTGGCGATGGCAGCGTCCGCTGATTCCCCGCCTGCGCTCCCCCCGCCTACAACCGGGAAATTGCGGTAGGTGAAGTACACTTTGCCCGTTTCAACATAGTCTCGTACGAGCTGTGCGAACGTCTCCTCGTGGAAGGCGCGGCAGGCCGGGCATTGAAAATCCGCGAACTCCTCGATCTTCACCGGCGCATTCGGATCGCCGATCGATTGGCCGTTGGCTTGGGCATAAGCCCGCGGTTCGGGCGTCAGGATTGCCCCGATGGGTCGGTTGTTCTGCGCGATCATGAAGGCGGTGATGATCAGCGCCACGCCGACGATGGCCAGCGTCAGGATCGTCGTGGTGCGCCGACGGCGGCGCAGGCGCTGATCGCGAATCTCAGTCCGGCGGCTCATTCGTCCTCCACAAGGTCAGTGCCAAGAGCTGCATTCTGCCATACCGAGGTGGGTTTGTCTACCTTCGCTGGGTGAGTGTTCCCTGAGCGTGTCCTGCGCCGCACCCCTGGTCAGGCGAATCCGAAGCTGTCGAACCATCGACCCGCCAGGTAGTTCTCGATCGCCCGGCGGACGTACGGGATGACGTTCTCCGGCAGCGCCCGGGGATCGGCCCAACGAAGATCGTCGCACTTGTCCGGCTCCGCATTGCGCGGCGTGCCTGTCCAACGGGTGCAGGTCACGAACCAATCGATGCGCTCGTCATCCGAGCGGCGGTGCATGACGCCCATAACCTGGACGTCGTCCGGCGCGAGGTCCACTCCGACCTCCTCGCGCGCCTCCCGGATGGCGGCCGCCATCACGGTCTCCTTGCCGTCGAGGTGCCCGGCGACCACGCTGTACATGCCGTCCTCGTACCCGGTCTGGAAGCGGCGCAAGAGCAGAAGGCGTCCTCCGTCCAACAAGAACAGGTGCACAGCCGACACGATCCGGAATCGAGCGCTCATCCTGGGCCTTTCGCCTGCGAGCCCCGGAGCCCAGAATCAGGCAGAGGCAGCGTGTACACCGGATAGGCCTGGCCGGTGTCGTGGAATCCAAGCCGGCGGTACAGACGCAGGCTGGGGGCATTGTCGGCCTGGGTGTTCACCGACATCCGGTCAAAGCCGCGCAGACCGAACTCATACAGCAGATGCTGGACCAGCGCCCGGCCGTAGCCTCTGCCCTGCAGCCGCGGGTGGACGGCAAGTCGTGCCAGATGAGCACCCAATGCCGAAGCGGTCGATAGCTGATAGCCGGCCAGCACGCCGTCGGCTTCCAGGACCGTCACGACCGCGGCCTGATCCAGCGCCGCGGAGAGCACGGGCAGCGAGTACGCCCACAGACCGGCAAATGCCTCCTGGTCCAGCGCCAGCAGATCCGCCAGATCGCTCGCCTGATACGGCCGCAGCCGGACGGCCGCAGGCACTACCGGCGCGGCAGGCCGCCCCTGGTGCTCGAGGAAAACGACGCGGTTCGTCTCGGCGAATCCCGACCGGCGCAACAACGCCGCCATCCACGCCTCCGCCGAGAGGGCAGCCGCGGTCGTGGCCCCCATGCGGGTCGCCGCCTGGGCGGCGAGGGGCCACAGCATGGCCCAGGCATCCGCCGGCGGCAGGCCGGACGCAGAGGCAAACACGCGGATCCACGCGAATCCCGGGGGATCCGGTGGGCAGGCGAGGCACGCCGCGTGCCCCACTTGGTTCATGGTCACTAGGAACGGCGACAGGCAGAGCAGGTCACTCGCTTCGAGCCAATCGAGGTGAGCGTGCCGCCAGCGAGCGGCGGCCAGCAACCCGTCGATCAGGTGCCGGTCATCGGGGCCGGCATCGCGCGTGGTCCAGGCTCGCGGGGTAGGCATGGATGCGGGGAACGGTTAGCCGCGCAGCAGACGCGACGGGAGGCGAAGCAGGCGTTGAAGCCAGCGGTCGCGCAGGCTGCGGCGGGGTTTGTGCTCCAGTCCGGTCTGCATGCTTGTTAGGGCATCCAGCGGCCGGCCGCGCTTGAGCTGAAGCTGCGAGAGGCTGTTGAGGACGATCGCCTGGGCTGCGCCGTCACCCAGGACGGAGAAACGCTCCGCCGCGGCCTGGTAAAGACGTTCGGCCGCCTCGAGATCGCCACAGGCATCGGCGGCCGAAGCGAGATTGCCGACGGCCTGAGCCGCGCGCGCCGGATCGCCAGCGCGCTCGAAGATGTCCAGCGTGCCTTCGACGGCACGCCGCGCCTCCTGAGGACGTCCCGCCTGCAGCAGCGCAACAGCCTGGTTGTTGGCAGCCTCGGCCGACGCCGGAAGATCCCCGGCCTGCTCATACGCCTCCCGCGCAGCTCGGAAGCCTTCGGCGGCATCCGAGAAGCGGCCCTGCCGGAAATCCTGCAGGGCGCGCTGAGACCGCGACGTGGGGGTGGGCGCCGGTACGGTCACAAGGTGATGTCGAGCAGAAGCTCGGCCACGTTGCGCAGTTGATCGACCGGCATCGTGCTCAGCCGATGCGCCATGCGCAGGTAGGGGACGCTTTCCGGCGAGGCCAGGAACTCGCGCAGCTCCGGCGGAAGATTGATGACCGTTCCCAGCGCCTGCTGCAGGGTGTCCCAATCGGCGACCGGGCCTTCGCGGTCCAGGTACTCGTTGACCGTGTGCCCGAGAACGCCCAGCAACGCCTCCAGGTCGGGCAGAGGAAGGGGCCGGTCGCCATCCTCGTAGGCGCGCAGGCGCGCCACGGTGATCCCTGCCTGCTCGGCCACCTGACGCACGCTCAGCCCGGAGGCCTCGCGGTGCATGCGCAGCTGGGCGGCGATCAGGCGTTGGCGCAGGGCGATCAACGCCGGGGGGTTGGCGTCGAGCCGCATCTTGCGCCGGCCGGGGGTCTCCGACCAGAACTGCCGCAGCGGCGCATTGAGGAAGTAGGCCAGCAGTTCAAGCTCAGGCAGGGAGATGGCCTTGCGGCCGCTTTCGTAGGCGTTCAGAGCCCCGGGCGTCACGCCGATCGCGTCGGCGGTTTCGCGCAGCGTGCGGCCCGCCGTCATCCGCACTTCGCGCAACATCGCTCCGAGGATCTTGGCCCGCAGCGATTCAGCCTGTGGGTTGCTCATGGTTGCCTCCCGTTGCCGAACAGCCGGCCGGATTATAGCAGACGGGTTAGCCGCGCGGCGCGCCGGCGGCGCGCGGTTTCGACTTCTCGACCAGCCCAGCAGCAATGTCCCGCATCGCGTCCACGGCTGCGTCCTCTGGAAAGCGCATATGCAGCGGGGCGTGCAGGTTGTTGGCCAGGCTGAAGTTCTTGCCGAGATTGGGAATGCCCCGGTCGACGGGCCGTCCCAGCACCGCCTCGAGCGGCACACCCGTCAGGTCCTCCACCCCCAGCGCACGGTTGCTGATGACGAAGATCCGTTCGGCCAGGATGGCCTCGTGCTGCATGTACTGGAGCATGGCGCGGGTGTTGGCGGCCGAAGTCGGATCGGGGCTCATCACCACCGCCACCGCGCTGGCCTGCGAGAGCACCAGCATCGCCAGACGGGACAGGTTGCGGCCGACGTCGATGATCACCGTGTCGTACGCCGCCCGCAGCGTCTGGATCGCCGGACCGAGGCGCTGGGCCTGCAGCCGCGCCGCCTGCGCCGGGTCCTTGCAGCCCGGGACGACGGTGAAACCCCAGGCGGGCGCGATGGGCAGCTCGCGCTGCAGCAACTGGGTCGAGAGCTCCATCGGCTCGAGTTCGGTCAGCGATACGATGTCGGTCTGCGTCTTGACGCCGGTGATCTGTGCCACGTTGCCGATGGGCAGGACCAGATCGATGACCACACACGATTTCTCGGGTTCGGCGCGGGCCATGTGGCAGGCCACGTTCAGGCATACCGAGGTCGTTCCCACGCCGCCCTTGGCGCTGACGAACGGGATCAGCGTGCCGAGCGGTTTCTCCGGCTCGCCGTGGTGTACCACCTCGGGCAGCGCCGCCCGCGCCATCAGGCGCAGGAGCACTTCCACGGCGTCGGCCTGCTTGACGACGTAGTAATCCAGCCCGACGTCCAGGCCGGCCAGCGTTTCCTCCGGCTTGCTGCGCTGCGTCATGGCGATGATCGTCTTGCGTTCGGTACGCGACTCCTTGCGCAGGCGCCGGACAACCTCCAGCCCGTCCAGGTCCGGCAGCTCAAGCTCGAGGACGATGACGTCAGGTTGATCCCGCCAGGCGGCGATCAGCCCCTCCTTGCCCGAGGCGGCCACCGTCACCTCGTATCCGCGTTCCCCCATGGCGCGCGACAGGAAGGTTGCCGTCTTGGTATCCGGTTCAATGAGAAGGACAAGACTCGATGACACGCCGGCCTCCGCTGTCCGCTAGCCGCTGCCGCCCACCGGCGGCATCAGGTACCCGATCCCCTGGCGGGTCAGGATGTGGATGGGGTTCTTCGGATCCGGCTCTATCTTCTGCCGCAGCCGGCTCAGGCAGACCCACAGGATCTCCTTGTCCTCGCGGTACTCCGGCCCCCACACGCCGGTGAGCAGTTCCTCCGGCGTCAGCACCCGCCCCACGGCACCGGCTAGCGTCTGGAGCACGCGGTACTCGGTGGCCGTCAGTGAGACCTCCTTGCCGGCGATCGTGACCTGCGCACGCGCCAGGTCGATCTCCAGCTCGTGGTGCCGGAAGATGGGCTCGTGGAAGGCTTCGGTTGTCTGGCGTTCGGCCCGGCGCAGCACGGCGCGCACGCGGGCCAGGAGCTCCTGGGCTGAGAAGGGCTTGATGATGTAGTCGTCGGCCCCGACATCGAGTCCGCGGACCCGGTCGCGTTCCTCGCCCTTGGCCGTCACCATGATGATCGGCACATTCGAGAACTCGCGGATGCGCTCACACGCAGTGAAACCGTCCATCACCGGCATCATCACATCCAGGAGGACCAGGTCCGGCTGATGGGCGGCCGCCGCCTCGACCGCCAACTGGCCGTTGGCGGCGGTTACGATCGTGTAGCCCTCGCTCATCAGGTTGACTTCGATCAGCCGGACATAGCGCGGTTCGTCGTCGACCACCAGGATGGTCTTCTTGGTTGCCATCATGATCCTCCCTACACCGGGGTTCCCATAGGCTCAAGCGGAAGAGTGAACGTGAAGCAAGTCCCGCCCCCCGGAGGGCAGTCCACGTTGATCTCGCCGCCGTGAGCTTCAATGATCTTGCGGCAGATGTACAGGCCCAATCCGGTGCCCCGGATCGTGCTCTTCGATCCCGGCACGCGGTAGAAGCGCTCGAACAGGCGCGATAGGTGTTCGGGCGGGATTCCCGGCCCACGATCGCACACGCGGACGCAAACCACCGGGCCCGCGACCCGGGCGCTGATGGAGACCCCTGCACCTCCGGCGTACTTCTCGGCGTTGGACAGCAGGTTGTCGAAGACCTGCGCCAGTCGCGTGGCGTCGCCTTGCAGGATCGGGAAATCGTCCGGGACATCGAGCTCGAGCGGCATCTCGGGGTACAAGGCGCGCGCCCGGCTGGCAGTATCCTTCACCAGCGTGGCCAGCCGGACGGGCTCCAGCGTCATGCTCAGCGTGCCGCTCTCCAGGCGCGACGAGTCGAGCAGATTGTCGATCAGCTCCCGCAGCCGATCCGCCTCCTCGTCGATGATCTTGAGGAATTCCGTGCGATTGGTGCTGTCCCACTCGGCGTCGCTGCGCAGCAGGGTCGTGGTGTAGCCCTTGATGAAGCCCAGCGGCGTGCGCAGCTCGTGCGAAACCGTCGAGACGAACTCGTCCTGCATGCGGGCCAGTTCGCGCTGTGCCTCCAGCGTGGCGATGCGACGTGCCATGCGCCGGTTCTCCAGAAGCTGGCCGACGTGCCAGGCGACGAACTCCGCCAGGCGGATGTGCTCCGACGGATAGGCCGGCCCGCCGAACCGGCCGAAGACCACGCCGCCGACGTCGCGTCCACTGGCAACCAGCGGCAGCCCAAGGTAGTCCCGCCGGCGCTCGCGGCCCTCCACCGCCGGGCCGGCATCCTCCTGGCGGAGCACCGTCTGGCCCGTGCGGAACGCCTCGCGCGCCGCCGGCTCGCCCCACGTCATGTCCGCCTCGCGCGACCGGCCGCGGCCGAGCGCCCGGGCGTACGATGGCTCGACCTCGCCCGTCTCTTCGTTCTGCAGGTACAGTGCGACGGTGTCGAAGATGAAGATCGTGCGCGCCAGGCGGAAGATGGCATCGAGGCCCGCCTCGGTGTCGAAGGTCTCGGCCACGATTCGGGCGATGGCATAAACGGCATTGAGTTCGGAGCCGTGGACGAGAGGGCCGGGAGGGATCAGCGGGCCGGTCATGCCGCCGGTTCTGCCGCCGGGAGAAGGAAGCTCAGCGACGTGCCTTTGCCGAGCTCACTCTCCACGTGTACCTGCGAACCGTGGGCACCGACGATCAGCTTCACGAGCGCCAGCCCGAGGCCGGTCCCGCCGTAGCGCCGCGTTGGTGAACCGTCGAGTTGATGCAGGGGCTCGAAGATCTCCTCCAGCCGATCGCTCGGGATCCCGATCCCGGTATCGGCGACCGACAGCCGGACCAACGTGCCTTCCTTGGCCCCGCGCAGAGCAACCTCGCCCCCGGTCGGGGTGAACTTGATGCCGTTGTCGACCAACTGGAACAGGACCCAGCCCAGCTTCTCCATGTCGGCCTGGGCAGACCTCAGCTCCGGCGGCGCGCGCAGGGCAAGACGCACGCCCGCCTTCTCGGCTTTCGCACTTGAGCGTTCGATCACGCCTCGCATCAGGGCCGGCAGGTCCACCGGCTGCAGCTTCAACACCACCCCGGAGCGGGAGGCGGTTGAGAATTCGATCAGATCCTCGATCAGCCGCCCCAGGCGATCGCTGCCGCGGTGGATGACCCCCATGGCCTTGCGCTGCTCGTCGCTCAGCGGTCCGAGCTGCTCTTCCTCAAGCAGCTCAACGTACCCTAGGATGTGCGCTAGCGGAGTGCGCAGCTCGTGGCTGACGTTCGAGATCAAGTTGGCCTTGATCTGGTTCAGCTCGGTCAGCCGCTCCAGCGCCCGGCGCAGCTCGGCCGTGCGCTCGGCCACCCGGCGCTCCAACGTGCGGTTGGATTCCTGCAAGGCGGCGTGCAGCTCGATGATCTGGCGCGTGACCGCCCGGTCGAGCGTTTCGCGGTCGACCAGTTTCATCTCGAGCAGAGTCTGGCCGAGCAGGCGCCGCTGCCCGCGGTCCGACATCTCCCGCTGGCGAGCCAGGGCGCTGTCCAGCTGCTCGCTTGTCAACAGGCCCTGCTCCAGCAGGTACTCGCCGATCCGGGGCACGATCGCTTCGGGAGTCGTGGGGAAGGGCGCAGCCTGGGGAAGCCCTTCCAGATAGGCCCGTTCCGCAAGCAGAGCGATCAGGGCCAGGTCTACACCACAATTGGGGCACGTCCGCGCGTCCCGGGGAAGGGGCGAAGCACACTGCGGGCAGGGCATCCCGGGGCTGGAAGAGGGCGGATGGACCGCATCAGGCATGGGGCTCGTCTCGGCGGATGAGGCTATTCCGGCAACTATAGCCCGAGTGCAGGCTCCGGGCAAGGGCAGGCCATTGAAAGGGGGCTGTAAGGTCGGCTCCCGGCCTTCTGCCGGATAATGAGCTTGCTCGCTCGAGGCACAGGCATGGCAATCGAAGTCCTGTTGGTCGATGACGATGTCGATCTGGCGGTCATGCTCCGAACCTTGCTGCGCGGCCAGGATTTCCAGATTCGGTCCGTGTGCACCGGCGAGGAAGGCATCCGCTCGTGCCAGGACAACCCGCCGGACGTCGTCATCCTCGACCTGCTGATGCCGGAAATGGACGGATGGCAGGTGTGCGAGCGCATTCGGTCGTTCTCGGATGTTCCCATTCTGATCCTCTCAGCGCTCGGTGCGCCGGGCAGCGTCGCCCGCGCCCTGGACGCCGGCGCCGACGACTACGTGATCAAGCCGGTCCACGCCAGCCTGCTGGCGTCGCGCCTGAGGACACTTGTCCGGAGACGCTCTCTGGCGCCACGCTTCCAGGCGGCGTAGGCCCCAACCTTCGTTTCGGATCGCTGGCTGGCACCCGCGGTTCCACTCTTCAAGCTGCGCAGCAACCGCTGCGCAGTTTGGATTCAAGCTTCATGCGTTGGCGGGCAGCGGGGCCGGCTCGGCCTATCCAGCCTCCCCAGCCCCGCCACCCGGGACGGCCTCCCAGCCGACAGGGGATCGGCGAGCCGCGGCGCTCTCGGGCGCGGCGCATCCTCCACGCCTACCGGCGGGATGGTGCGCCCCGTTCCCGGCTGAGGAGAGTGCCCGGCGTTCGCTGCCCGGGCTCAGCCCCCGGCGATTTCGGCGATCACATCACGCAGCGCTTCGGCTACCCGCGCCGGCTTGGCCGGGTCGACCTGGTCGATGGTGTCCTGGGGCGAGTGCGTGATCTCGGCCATCACCTCCGCAAGGCAGTCGGTGGTCATGGCCATTGCGGGGCGCTCGTGAATCAGGAACAGCCCATGATCCCCCTGGTACCACGGATCGCCTTCCACCAGCCCGGAGTGGGCCGCCAGTCGCGTCCGGAGGATGCCCGCCAATGGATCCGGGACGTTGTACAGCGAGTAGGCCACCTGTCCGCGCCGGTAGCCGACGTCGTCCAGATTGATGCCCAGGACGATCTCTTCGAAGCGGCCGGCGTTGGCCTCCAGGAACTGCCGCTCTCCCGGGTTCGAGTAGTAATCCTCGCCGTTCATGGCCACCAACTCGACCCCCAGGCGCCCTGCGTATGCCTCCAGGAGCTCCCCCAACAACAGCAGGGCGGCCACACCGCTGGCGTTGTCGTTGGCGCCCGGTGTCCCGATCCGGCTGTCGATGTGGGCGAAGACGACGAGGCGACGCTCCGACGGCCCCTTCGAGGCGACGACGTTGCAGCCCGTGGACACAACCCGCTCGGCGCGAGACTCCACCCGCACGGATTGGGCCTCGTGCGCCGCCAGGCGGGCGCCCTCTTCCACGGTCATGAACACTGACGGCAGATCAAAGTCGCCATCCTCGAACATCGGCAGCGGGTAGAGCGCCCCCGCCATATCGGGATTGCGCGCCGTCGCCGTCACGAGGGCCGCCGGCTGCATCTCCTCCACGAGTTGGATGATCCGTCGGTGCTCATCCGGGTTGTAGAACGGGAAGTGCTTCGGCATCAGCGGCTCGCGGGCCAGGTCCCCCTGCAGGAGCAGGACCTTACCCCGGCCCCGTATCGATTCCAGTTCCGAAAGGCTACGGGCGGTCGCCAATGACGCCTCGACCGTGCAGCCGAGAGAGTAGGGGCTGGGGAAAGCTTCGAAGGTCCCGCCACCGGCAGACACACGTGCGCCAGACTCCCTCCAATCGATGCAGTCGAAGGCCGGGGTCGACACCTGGAAGCCGAAGGCGCGTAGCTGTTCGGTGGCGTAGCGCGTCGCCGCCTGATTCCCGTCACTGCCCACCCGGCGGTTGCAGATGTCGACGCAAAGCGCACTCAGGTGCACGATCGACTGGGCGACGAGAGGATCCAGGGACATGGCTCACGCTCCGCGTGTGGGGCTGGTGCGCAATACGGTCGGATGATACCTCGGCCGAGGTCTTCCCTGCCCTCCTCTGGGCGCGAGTCCCCAAGGGGTCGCGAAGGGACGGGAGGAAAGGCGCGGGGGTGCATCACAGTCCAGCCGTCCGATGCAGCCCACACGGCTGTTGGTCCTAGACTGGCACGTCGGAACCACTTGTCGCCAGTCGACGGGGGTGTGGTTCCATCACCGTCAAAATGCCAGGTGACCGCGGTCTTCAACGCGCCCCCTACGACATCCGCGCGCAGGCGACTGGAGATCGGGGGTGGCGGTCCCGAGGTCAAGCTCAGTTGCCTGGCCTCGACGGCCGGGTGCGGCCTCTCAACCATCGGTGATCGTCGGGTACCGGAACCATCTTCCCACCGCCAGAAACCAGACCGCCGCAGCGGGCTGCGGCAGTCGAAGCTCGTGCAACGGGTGATGGAGCCTAGGCCGGCGGCGTGTAGGTCACGCCGAGGACTGTGGCCACGCGCTGCAGCATGGCCTTCTCGGGATCGCTGAATCGCTGGCCGCCGATGCCCAGGAAGCCGCCTTCAGTGGCAGCTCCGGCCACCATCTGGGCAATCTGCATCAGCCACTGCTTGTACTCACCGGTTTCCTCCGCGCTGGCCTTGGCGGTCACCGCGGCGACGGCCTTGCTCACGCCATCCAGAGCCAGGTTGGCCAGATCCTCGGGGCTCTTGACGCTGGGATCGGGCTTGAGCATTTCCTGCACGTCGTCGCGGTTCTCCTTGATCCTGGTCTCCAGGGCGGAGATCAGCGATCCGATCAAGGTGCTGTTGGGGAACGCGGCGCGGCCTGCGATCGTTGCCTGGGCAACCTTCACCGCCTCCTTGATGGTGCCCAGGCCGCTGCCGCTGCTCATCGCCATCGCCATCCCCAGGTTGAAGGGTGCCGTGCTCAGCCGCGCCTGCTCTTCCGATGTGAAATCAGTGATCGTTGTCATGCTTCTCCGCTCTGGATGGCCCAGGGTGGGGTACGCGGATACCTGGACCGGGACTCTAGCCTGGGGCGTTGTGCTTGTCCAGTCCCACAAGACCCGGCAGATCAGCTTGGCGCTCGACATCGGCCGAGGCGAAGCGGAGCGAGTCTCGGGCGTCAACCGCCAGTGTCATTGCAGCCTCTCGATGGGAGCAGGGTGGCCGTGGTCGTTCTCGCTGGTGCCGCCGCAGCCTGGGTTCAATGGGCCTATCGCTGGCAGGCGGGGCGGCGATCGCCGGGAGGTGCTGAGCTACGCCGAAGCGCCAAGCGCCTCGGCGCGCGCCAGCATCGGCTTGAGCAGGGCGTAGATGGCGGCATGCACGGGGACGTCGATGCCAAGCTCCTGCGCCAGGCGGACGATGGTGCCGCTGAACGCCTCCAGTTCGAAACGCCGGCCGTCGGCCACATCGCGCTGCAGGGAGGAGGTCATACCGGGCTCTAGACCGTCGACCAGGGCGATTGAGCGCGCGACGACGTCTTCCGCCACCCTGGCGCCCGAGGCGCGGCTCACGGCCTCCACTTCCCGCATTGCCTCGACCAGCAGCGCGCGGGTCGCCGGATCGGCGCGCACTTCGCCCGCCGGGGCGCGCGCCAGCGCCGTGACGCCGCCGAAGGATGCAATGAAGACGAACTTCGACCACAAGTCCGCCAGGATGTCCGCCGACTGGCGCGCCTCCACGCCGCAGGCTCGCCAGGCCGTGACAAGCTCCTCGAGCACCGCGTGGGGATGGCTGTCCAGGGCCCCGACGACGACGCGCCGAAGCCGGCTCTCCTGACGAATGACCCCGGGGGCTTCGATGCGCGCCGCGATGCTGCAGGTCCCGCCGACGATGCAGCCTCGTGCCAGGATGTCGGACAGCACGCGATGGGCGTCGATGCCATTGAGCAAGGGTACGACGACCGTTTGCTCGTTGACGATCGGCGCCAGCGGACGGGCGACCGCCTCCAGATCGTAGTACTTGACCGCCACTAGGACGATCTCCGGCGGCGCCAGCGACGCGGCATCATCCAGGGCGTCGGCTGGGTGCACGGTGAAGTCGCCGTTCAGGCTGTGGATCATCAGACCCTGCTGCCGGATGGCCTCCAGATGGCGTCCGCGGGCCAGGAAGGTGACGGCGTGCCCGGCCTGTGCCAGCAGGCCTCCGAAGTAGCCTCCAACCCCGCCCGTCCCGGCAACGACGATCCTCACCTGGGCCTCACAATGCCGCCCGCACCGCGCCGCCGTCGAAGAACAGGGCGTGCCCGTGGATGTAGGACGCCGCCGGAGATGCCAGCCAGGCGATCGCCCGGCCATACTCCTCGACCGTTCCCATCCGGCCCAGCGGGATCTCGCGCGTGATTCTCGAGGTCTCTTCGGCAATCGAGGTCTTGTTGCGCGTTGAGCGATCGGTCACCAGCTGCTCGACGCGCTCGGTCCATGTCCAACCCGGATTGATCGAGTTGACGCGGATGCCCTTGGGTCCCAGTTCGCAGGCCAGCGACTTGACCAGCCCGATCACCGCCATTCGCAGCGCGTTCGAGAGCACCAGGTTGTCGAGCGGCTGTTTCACCGTGAAAGACTGCGTGGCGACGATACTGCCTTCGCCGCGCGCGACCATGTGAGGTACGGCGGCGTAGCACAGGTAGACGGTGCTCATCACCGTCAGACGAACAGCTGCCTCCCAATCCTCCGGGCCGAACGCCAGGAAGCTCCCCGGGGGTGGGCCGCCGGCATTCAAGATGAGGATGTCCAGGTGGCCCAGGCGCTCGATCGCCTGGCTCACAACCCGGTCCACGTCCTCCCGGCGCGACACGTCAGCGCGCAGAGCGTGCACCGTCGCGCCGGTGGCCGCGCGAATCTCGGCCGCCGCAGTCTCCGTCCGGTCGCTGCGCGCGCACAGGGCGACCTGCGCGCCCTGTCGAGCGAGCTCCATGGCAGCCGCCTTGCCCAGACCTTTCGATGCCGCGGTGACCAGAGCCGTCTTGCCCGTCAGTCCCAGATCCATGGATTGCCTCCCTGTCGCCATCGGGTCGACGACTTCGGATCTACTTCGCTGGAAGCGCGCCGCCCGGCCGGCTGAGATTGACCGTGAACGCGCGCCAAGTCCCCACAGGTACACCCACGCGAAACCCCGCCTGCTCCCCAAGCCGTTGGACGGTGCCGCGCCCCTGGAAGTGCGGGTCGGGGAATACCTCTGTGACCGACAGGATTCCGCCCGGCTTCAGGCTGGCACGGATCTCGCGCAGCGCGGCCAATCGGTCGGGGATCTCGCCCAGGACGGTGACCAGGACGGCGCGATCGAACTCGCCGGCAGGCAGCTTGCCGCTGCCGAGCCCGGCGTGCAGCATCTCGACATTCTTGACGGCGCTGGCCTGCAGGCGCGCCTTCAGCCGGCTGAGCATCGCCTCCTGCAGGTCCAGGGCTACTACACGACCCTGCGGGCCCACTCGCTCGGCAAGAGGCAGTGTCAGCCGTCCCGGGCCGCAGCCGGCATCCAGCACCGTCATCCCTGCCTGAACACCGGCGCGGTCGAGCAGCACGCGGCTTCCCGCCACTCGGTCCATCATCCGGTTCTCCAGAAGCCACAGACACGCGGTCGGGCAGGGGAGTGCATGCCGGCGGGCAAGCACACGCCAGCCGGCGACTACTCCTGCGATGAGGACAAGCAGGCCACCTGCCAGCCACACGACCCATGGGACCATGTCAGCTACCTTCCCGCCGGTGGAACCGGCGCTCAAGATCGGTGTCGCGAAGCATAGATCAGGAAATCGATGTCCCCGGGCGACCGGCCAAGCTCTCCCAGCCGCAGGCCGGCTTCAGCCCGATGGTGTGTCCCGTGGTTGAAGGCATGCACGATGAGCACCCACAGCGATTGGGTCCGAGGCTTTGCGTGGGCCCAGTGGAAGGTGAGTGGACGCACGAGCTTGTCCTCGGGGATCGATCGAACGAACTCGAGCCAGCGCGCATCCTCCTGCCGCATCAACTCCCGCAGTTCGGACGCGCCCGGAACCTTGCTCTCCGACAGAGACCGAGCCGGGGCCTCGCCGGTCTCACACGCCAGACGCCAGTACCACTGCGTATCGGCCATATGCAGCAGCGTTTGGAAGAGCGTGCCGTGGCTGAGGGAGCAGGGGGCATGCAGGTCGGATGGCGCCAGGTGGACGACGCGGCGCATCACGCGCTCGCTGGCCCAGTGGTTGTATTCGGCAAGCATGACGACATCGGAGATCCGCATGGCGTGTTGCCTCCCCGGAGTCGGGCGAAGGCGCGCGTCGGCGCAGAATGCCGTAGGACAGGACGGCTGCGCGCGTTAGGCGCCGCGTGCCTTGCGTGCTCGCTGAACGGCCGCCGAGGCCGCGAACGCAGTCCGCATGTCCTCGTCCGGCAACCTCTGGCCAAGATCGGCCAGGGTCTGCAGGGCCCGGTCGAGGATCTGCAGGCCCCGTGCGGCTTGCCCGCTGCCCTGCAGGGCCAGCCCGAGGTCGGTCAGCGCCCGGGCGGCGTCGAAAGGACGCCCGATGGATTCCCACGCCGCCGCCGCGTTCTCGAGCGGGGCCCGCGCCCGCTCCGGCTCGCCCGAAGCCAGTGCCAGGAGACCCACGGCTTCGTTCAACGATGCCTCCGTCTCGGCGGAGCGGAGCTGCTGGTGGGCGCGTTCAATCCGGGGCAGCCAGTCGCTGGAATGGGCGGGCGATAGGGAAGCTTCGAAAGAAACCCATGCCCGACAGGCGGCCAGCAATCCTGGGATGCTGTCGCGTTCGAGATACGGGTTCTCGTCGACGGCCTTCATCAGGCTCTCCGTCGCCGTCTTCAGCCCGTCGGCGTCTCCCACAGTCGCCTGCGCGCGAGCCAGTTGCCCGAGGTGGGGGGCGATGGTCTGAATCTCGTGCGTGGCCATGACCGCGGGCAGTTGCTCAAGCAGGATGTCGCGCGCCTGTTCCACTAGACCAAGGTCGTTGAGCATCTTCGCGCGCAGCGTGCGCGCCCACAGGCCGCTGACGCCGCCGAGGAACCCCGGCTCTTCCACCTGCACCGTCAGGATGCGCAGGGCGTCCCGCCACTGCCCGAGGAGCCACAGCACCTCCGCCTGGCGCACGTAGGCGGTTATCGTGAAGCCCCGGATATACATGCGCGTGGCGAAGGCGATCATCGCCTTCAGCAGCTCAAGCGCATCCGGGTACCGGGCGACGGTGATCAGGCATTCGACCAGGTTGATGTACCCGCGGGCAGCGTCGTGGGTCAGGCCAAGCTCGAGGGCACTGTTCAAGCTCTCCTGAAGCATGCTCAGGCCGCGCTGAGGGTCTCCCGTCATCACGCGGACCGTGCCGAGACTGTTGAGCGTGTGGACGCGCACATCGTCGGCCCCAAACTGCGCCGCCAGCGCCAGCGCGCGTTCGCCCCAGGCCAGGCAGTCGTCATACTCCGAGGCCAGCATGTGCATCTGGCACATCGAGCTGACGGCGCGTGCCAGTTCGGGCGAGGTCGGTTCCTGCTCGAGGATGTGGAGAGCCTCACGGTAGTGGAGCAAGGCCGTCTGGCGGTCCCCGCCCTCCCAGAAGAGGCGTCCAATCATCCGCTCGAGGTCGCCGCTCCTCAGACGGTCCTCAAGCGCGGTGTAGAGGTCGCGCGCCTCCTCGAAGGCCGGGCGGGCGCCCGGATGGGCCGCCAGCCAACGGCAGGTGCCGAGCCGCGAGAGCAAGTCGGCCCGGCCGCGCCGATCCTCCGCCGGCCAGACCTCGAGCGCCGCCTCGAAAAAACGCATGGCGTCTTCCAGCGCCCCCACCTGCTGGGCGTGCTCTGCCGCGCGCAGGTAGCAGGCGCGGGCCTTCTCCTCGTCCCCGGCGCCGGCTGCGTGGAAGCCGATACTCTCCAGATCATCCGGCCGCAGGCCTTCGTAGGCGGACGCCGCGCGGCGATGCATCCGCTGCAGGCGCAGGCTGCTCACGCCGTCGCGCAGAGTCGCCGGGATCAGCGCGTGCTCGAAGACGAAGCTCAGCTCGCCCGGCCGGCCGCGTTCGGCGGGGTTGGATGGCCTGTGCTCGCTGATCAGCTGGGCGCGGCTGGCGAGCTCCAGGGCTTCGATAACCCGGTCCTCATCGATCGCCAGCGCGGCGTGCAGGATGTCAAACGGAAACTCGCGTCCGAGCACGGCCGCCATGCGCAGGATGTCCTGCGCCTGCTCCGGGAGCTTGGCCACCCGGATCTGGATGGCCAGCCGCACGCTTTGCGGGATGCGCAGTTCCTGGATCGCGACCTGGGCCTGCCAGCGCCCAGCCTGCAGCGAGAGCCGGTCGTCCTGCAGCAATGCCCGGCAGACCTCCTCAACGAAGAAGGGGTTGCCTTCGGTCTCCTGGAAGATCCCATCGGCCAGCTCGTCGGCCACCGGACCGCTGAGCAATGTCTCGAGCATCTGGCGCGTCTCCTCGCGCGTCAGGCGCGAGAGCTTGATACGCGTCGCCAGGTGCTCGCGGGTCAAGTTGTACAGCAGCTCATTGAGCGCGCCGGATTCTTCCAGCTCGATCTCGCGGTAGGTGAGCACGAGCAGGATACGCTGACGCGCCGCCGCCCGCGCCAGTTGGCGCACGACATACAGCGTGCCGCTGTCGGCCCAGTGCAGGTCATCCAGGAACAGGAGCAGCGGAGCCGAGGCGGCCAGCGCCGAGCACAACGCCGCAAGGCTCTCGCACAAGCGCTCGCGCTCCGCCAGAGGTTCGAGAATCGGATTCACCGCCACGGCTGGGAAGCGTGCACGCAGTTCGGGCGCCAGCACCACCAGCTCGGCGACCGTCTCGGGGGCCAGCGGCAGCGAGGCCGCGTCGGCACCTGCCTGGCGGACGAGCCGGATGATCGGCGCATAGGGCGCGCCGCCTTCCGGATGCGCCTCGGCGAACAGCACCCGCCCGCCCGAGACCTGAGCCTGCGCCAACAGCTCGCGAACCAGTCGCGTCTTGCCCACGCCGGGTTCGCCGCTGACCAGGAGGACCTGGCCCATCCCCGTCACTGCCTGCCGCCAGAGAGCCGTCGCGGTGGCCAGCTCCGCCTGCCGGCCGACGAGCCGGCCGCGGGCGATGCGGTCCAGGAGCGGCAGTTCACCCTGGACCCCGCCGCCAGTCGCACCCCGCTCGATCGCGGCCAGCCGTCGTTCAACTTCGGCTGCCGATGCCGGCCGGTCGATCACCTGCTTGGCCAGGAGCTGCACGATCAGATCGTTGAAGCCCGGGGGCAGGTCGTCGCGGTAGGCGCGGGGTGGAACCACGGGCGCGTAGATGTGCTGTGCCACCAGCGCCAATGGATCTTCGGCCGTGAAGGGCAGACGTCCGGCGACCAACTCGTACAGGATGACCCCGAGCGCGTACAGGTCGGTGCGGGCATCCGCCGGCTGCCCGAGTGCCTGCTCGGGCGCGATGTAGTGCAGCGAGCCGACGAGCGATCCCTCGGCGGTCAGACGCGAGGCGATCGGGCGCGCAAGCCCGAAGTCCACCAGCTTGACCCGGCCCTCCGGCGTGAACAGGATGTTCTCCGGCTTCAGGTCGCGGTGGACGATCCCGTTGCGATGCGCGTGCTCGAGCGCGGCGCAGATCTCCCCGCCCACGCGGGCGGCCTGCGCCCAGCCGTCGATCGTGAGGTCGTGGAGCGACGGCCCTTCCACCAGTTCCATCACCACGAAGGCCGTGTCGCCCGCCAGTGCCGCGTCGTAGATGCCGACGATGCCGGGGTGATTGATGCCCGCCGCGGCGCGCGCTTCCTCCAGGAGGCGGGCCTGAGCCTCGCCGGTCAGCGACGAGCCGCCCAGCACCTTGACGGCGACGTCTCGCTTGAGGAGTGAGTCGTGAGCGCGGTAGACAACCCCCGAGCCGCCGCGCCCGAGCTCGGTCAGCAGACGATAGCGGCCGAGGATTTCAGTGGGCATGGTGGGTTGCTCGCGAGCGGCTGAGGTAGTTCACGCCGAGGCGACGCGGCGCAGGACGACGACGGTGACATCATCGGACGGGGCCGTGGTCCCCAGGAACGCGGCGTGAGACTCCAGCAGCCCGGTCAGGATCTCCCCGGCGGTTGCGTCGGCCAGCGACCGGACCGCCTGGCGGGTGCGTTCGACCCCGAACTCGTCCCCGGCCGAGTCCGACCCCTCGGTCAGGCCATCCGTGTACAGGACGATGACGTCGCCGTCTTCCAGCGTCTCGATTCCCTGACCGTAGCGCGCCTCGCCGTCGATCCCCAGCGGTAGCCCGTGACGCCCGAGCTCGGTGAGTCCCCGTTGGCGGGCATGGTAGAGCAAGGGTGGGTTGTGCCCGGCGTTCACCCAGGTGACCTGGCCGCTTGCGGATCCAATCTCGGCATAGCACAGCGTGACGAACATCCCATTGGCCGAGTCGGCGGCCACCAGGCGGTTGGCTGCCGTCAAGGCGTCAGCCGCCGTGGGCCGGCTGGTGATGCTGGCGCGCAGGACACTGCGCGTATGTGCCATGAACAGCGCCGCCGGCATGCCTTTGTCGGTGACGTCGGCGATGACGATACCGAGCCGGCCGCCGTCCAGCGGGACGAAATCGTAGAAGTCGCCCGACACCTCGCGCGCCGGGCGCCACGCCGCAGCGAAGTCCCACCCTGGCAGCGCGGGTGTCTGACGCGGGATCAGGTTGTTCTGCACCTCGCGCGCCATCTGCAGCTCCCGCTCCAGCCGGCCGCGGTCGACGGCGATGGCGTACAGCCGAGCGTTCTCGATGGCGATCGCCGCGCTCGAGGCGATACCCGTCAGCAGCTCGAGGTCCTGCGGCGAGAAGATACCGACCTGCAGCCGGTTGTCGACGTAGATGACGCCGATCGTGTTGCCTTTGAGCTGGAGAGGGACGCACAGGATGGCCCGCAGCCCGAGGATGCGTACGCTGGTCCGCCCACCCAGCCAGGAGTCCGTTTGCGCGTCGCTGGTCAGCGTTGGCTGGCCATTGGCCGCCACCCGCTCAATGACCGAACGTGACACCTGGAATTCCGGCGCGTCGATGCCCTGCTGATCCATGCCGCGAGCGACGCGGAACCCCAATGCGCCGCTCGGCTCGCGCAGCATCAGGAAGCCGCGCTCGGCACGCGTGGTGGCGATCACCTCGTCCAGGACCCGATCCAGCACTTCGTCCAGATTGAGCGACGAGCTGAAGGCCTGCGAGATGCGGTAGAGCGTGGCGAGATGGTCGGGAGGCGATGCGCTCATCATGCGATGGGTGACCGTCCGGTCGAACGCCGGGACCTGGGCCGCGCCGAGGCTACCACGTCAGGAGCTTCTGGTCGATGACCTGCAGGTCAGGCCGCCGCGACTCAATCCAGCCGGGGACGCCGTCCAGCACCTGCTGTGTGTGAGGCCCGTCACTGCTCACGACGGCACAGGCAATCACGGCCGCCGTGTGACTGTCCTGGCGTTCGATCTCCGCGGCGGAGACGTTGAACTCGCGGTGCAGACCCGCCAGCAGCGGCTTGAGGCGGCCGCGCTTCTCTTTGAGCGACGCGCACCCGGGGAGCCGAAGTTCGATCGTCAGCACAGCCACATGCATCCGTTAAGTCTAGCCGCCGGGCGGGAGGCTGGCAAGCCCATGGGTGGGAACGGGGTCGAGGCACAGCAATCGATCTCAGTCGTGACATGGGCGCCCATGGAGGGCCGCCGCGGGATGCTTCAGCCGGACCCCGGCCTGATTGCCGCGGGCCCGCGGGGCCCGCCGCGCCGCGTCCACGCTTCGGCAGCGTAGCGCTCCCGGCGCAGCTGCGCGGCCCGGGCGGTCTCGTCCTCGCTCGGGGTGGCTTCGACCAGATGCAACCCGAGCGCGTGGCGGAAGCCATCGGCGATCGCCTCCGCTGCTTGATCCCACGGCACCGGCCGGGCCAGCAGGTCCTCAAGCGTCGCCGCCCGCCGGCGGACGCGCTCGCAGGCCGCCTCACGTTCCGCCTCGTGTGCGTAGGCCAGGCCGAGGCAGATCCGGCCGAGGTCGCCCTGCAAGGGGAGAGAGCCGTGCTGCAGCACGCCGGCCACCCGACGCAGTTGCGCACTGCCGATCAGCTTCCGCCCGCCGGCGGTGATCTCGTGGGCGCTGGGCACCTCGAAGCACACCGGATTCGATCGGTCTGTCTCCGACAGGGCCTGCTCCGGCGCTGTGTCGGCGGTGACGCCAAGCGCTGTCAGCCCCGCCAGCAGTCCCTGGCTGAGAAGCCGATAGCTCCCCAGGACGCCGCCGGCGACCAGCGGGTGATCGATCGGCGCCGTGATCGAGTAGGTCAGTTCGTCGGTGTGCAGAATCGCCCGGCCCCCCGTCGCACGCCGGACCAGGTCCCAGCCCAACGATGCCAGGCGCCCCGGATCCGCCTGGTCTGCCGGCTGCGCATGACCGAGCGATAGGCAGGCCGGCACCCAGCGGTACAAACGGAGGGTCGGAGGCGCTCGGCGCGCCGAGACCGCTTCCAGCAGCGCTTCGTCCAGCGCCATGTTGTCCGCGCCCGGGAGGGCCGGAGAGAGCACCAGCCGCCAGGTGCCTGCATCCATGCGCCGATTATATCGGGCATGGACATCCGTTCCGGATGCAGATGCCATCCGATCTCGCCAGGCGGGAGGACCTGAGGGCACCAGGAGCCGGCCGTGTGCCCCAATCCGCGACCAGCCCATTCGAGAGAGAACGCCTGTCGGTCACAACCAGATTCCACGGGCACGCCGCGCGGAGATACCGTATGGTAGACTTCGGCGCTCGTACACGCGTCGATTTCGACGGGGATCCTACCCGTGGGCCTGACTGCGGACCATGGTCGATCATCCACCAGCCGACGCTCCCCGCGCGGGGCTGCAAGGCTTGTGCTCCTCGCGGTCGTGTTGAGCGCATGTGCACCCAACGCGGCCGGTGCCCTCACCACCCCGACGACCACGCTCCCCGCTCCCACCGCTCGGCCCGTTACACCTGCGCCGAGCCAGACCATCGAGCCGCTCTCCCCGCTTCAGGGTACGGTGTCCATCTGGACCGCCTGGGAAGCGGATCGCGTGGCCGATCTCTCGGACCTCCTGGAGAGCTTTCATCAGCAGCACCCCCGCGTACAGATCAGCCTGAGCTACTTCCGCCCCGAGGAGCTGCTCGAAGCGTATGGCCTCGCCGTGCGCGATGGGATCGGCCCCACCGTTCTCCTGGGTCCGTCGGCCTGGGGACCTTCGCTCCTGCGCCAGGGTCTGATAGTCGACATCGCCCCACGCGTCTTGCCGGCGCAGCGTGATGCCATTCACCCGCCGCTGTGGAGCCAGGTCTCCGATGCCGGAGCGGTGGTGGGACTGCCGGTGCGGACGCGCGGGACCGTCCTGTACCGCAACCGAAACCTGGCGCCGCAGCCCGCCGCAACACTGCAGGACCTGCTGGTCACGCACCACCCCGTCGTCTACAAGC
>Ga0209253_10000555_pt1 | contig 32334 bp, 37 predicted proteins | sample FrelakmetBRP12BR_FD_187145 | JGI IMG/M metagenome (GOLD analysis project Ga0209253, IMG submission 187145) | Freshwater lake sediment microbial communities from the University of Notre Dame, USA, for methane emissions studies - BRP12 BR (SPAdes)... | ecosystem: Environmental > Aquatic >... | reverse complement strand
CGCTTTGAAGGCACCGTATCCCCCCATGGAATTACCGGCAATAAGTGTATCCTCACGGCGATGGGTTAGTCCAAAGACATCCTTGAGGTAATGCGGTAGCTCATCCGTTAGGTAGGAAAAATAATTCTGCCCATTGGGTTGGTCGGTATAAAAACTGCGACCTGCCGATGGCATGATAACCACCAATCCATAGAGGGCGGCGATGGATTCTATGGCGGTATAGCGCTGCCAGGCACTTCCATCATCGCTGAGACCATGCAGCAGGTAAAGCACTTTTCGCCTGGCAACTGGAACATCTCTCATTTCGCCGGGACCAGGAATGATGATGTACAGGGGCAGATTGACTTTTACAGTTTCGGGGACGTGATCGATACGTAATAATGCCATATTGTCCTGCCTGTTTATTCAATTTCAACTGCTGCCGGAGAGGCATCTGCTTTTTCGAAGTTGATGAAGAACGAAAAGACGAAGCTGATCACCATCAGAATTGGAGGGAAAATGGTGAGCAGGAATCGGGCTGCCTGGTCGGGATGAGGCCCAGGGTTGTTACCACTCTCATATTGATATAAGACAAAAACCAGGTAAAAACCAAAACTGGTGAACAAACCACTCAGCCGGTTCATGAATCCCAGTGCGTTCGAGATGAGTCCCTCCCGGCGCAGGTTGTGCTTTTGTGTATCCTCGTCCATGATCTTCGCGCCGATCAAATCCATGGTGGTAATCACCCCGGCAAAGCCGAAACCGACCAGGGCACTGCAAATAATCCCGGTAACCAGGGAATTGGCAAAATAGAGCGGGATGAAGGCTACTGCCAGAGTGCCCAAAGAAGCTCTCCAGATGGGCATCAAGGAGTATTTTCTGACCCATCTAGCCCAAATTGCAACACAACTGATGGCAATGAGCAGGACCGCAGCAAACAGGAATGTCGTCTGGCTATCTGAAAGTCCCAAGGCATATTTGACAAAAAAAGGCATCGAAGCAAGTACAAGTGCCATGGCAGCGCTATAAAATGCATTGGCAAATCCAGCAACCCAGAATTTCCGGTTGGTGATCAAATCCTTGATACTGTTCCATAGACGGGGCTTTTCTTCATCGGGAGGGATGCTCGTTTCCTTGCTGGTAAAGGTCATATACAGGATAACCACACCACCAAGGAGACCATATAGTATGGCTGTAAGGCTGTATCCAAGGGCATTGGTCACCATGGGCGTTAAGGCGATGCTGATGATCATGGCGACCAGCTGAAAAGCCTGCCGGAGGGCATTCACATTTGCGCGGTTTGAATCCTCCCGGAAAAGTTCGGGGAATAGTGCGCCATAATTGGCATTGATGACTGAATCGAGGGTGCCGGTAAGCATATAAAAAAGCATGCAATAGACAACCAGGGAGTTTTGCTCTTGAAATGCGGGAGGGCTGTAAAAAGCGATGAAACACAAGACTAATAATGGAGTACCGATCACCAACCAGGGACGCCTACGCCCCCAGCGCGTGCGTGTCCGGTCGGAGAGAAAGCCGTACACCGGGTTATCCAAGGCATCGATGAAGGTATAAATCAACAGCATGAGAGAAAATTGGACGGTCGTCATCCCCAGACTGTCCACATAATATATAGCCGCATAGGTTTTTAGCATATTGATGGGGATCGAAGTGCCAAACATCCCGACAGCATAATTAAAGGATTTCAGACGAGGATTTTGCATCGTGAAAACCTCCGTTTATGAAAATAAGTCGCTTAAAAAAGTTTCGGCGATTGGTATTTTTGTATTATATAACAGAACCTAAAGCAAGCACGGGATTGGTGAAGCGCTGCTCTTCAATAACACGCCTGGTTATCTCATAGCCTCGGGTAATCAATGCATCGGTATGGCGAAAATCCCAAATCTGGATCTGCGTTTCACCCGCAAGACCAAGGTAAAGCAGGGGGACACCACGCGCTTCAGCCAGCTCCAACTCGAGAGTCTTCTGGCGTGTCTCCACTGAATAGATCATCCGGTCCACAAATCCACGGACACCATCCCCCACAGCGTTCATCTCACGCGAGTCAACCAAATCGAGGGCAACAATTGCTGTCGCCCCTGCTTTTAGAGCCGACTCGATCGGTAATCCACTCACGAAGCCTCCATCCATAAGATAGCGCCCTTGTTTTCTATCTGGCATAAACCAGGGGGGTAGGGCGGTGGAGAGTAACAAAGCATCCAGGACTTTTTCGTCCGGCAGATATCCATGTAATATCGGTTTCCCCGTGTTCAGGTCTGAAGAGACAAGGATTAGCTGGGGCTTCGTTATGTCCCCAAAACTTATGTCAGGATTTAAACCGTTGTTAACCAAAAACTCTTTCAGGTGGTGGGAAGGATCGCTGGATGAGCGTCCAAACATGGCACGTACAGTCAGCCATATATAGTTGGTTGGGAGCAGATCGCTCGCTTTAGCATGCTGCCATACCGATACAAGCTTATCCAGGCTTCCCTTTGAAAAGCCATTGATAGCCAGATGGGCGGCATTGGCAGCTCCAATTGAAACGCCAATCAACAAGTCGGGGTGAAATCCATACTCCAATAAGGCATACAATGCCCCCACCTGTAGTGCCCCACGTGCCCCACCTCCACTAAACGCAAAAACCAGTTTCTTGTCCAAAAAAATCCCCTCTCATCGGTCATATCGTATCTGGATGAACTTCCTTACCAGTCCTGGCAGATTCGAGCGTAGCCAGGCTAAATTGTAGCACCGATTTACCAGTGGGACCATCCAGCTTCGGTTGGTTGCCAATTTTTAACTTTTCAATACAATCCTGTGTAGCAGCAATAAAACTATCATGCCATTCCACACCTGCCACAGGGATGGGGGTGGTTTTGCCGTCCTTGAAGAGCATCAACTCCGGTAAATCTAAAGTTTTAGCAGTATAGCGGTTGATAAACAGAATCCCTCTCTCACCAACAATCTCGATACGGTCATCATCGGCATAATAGAGCGAGTTGATGCGCATTTTGGGGGTATGTTCAATATCCAGTGTTCCATAACAGCGCGGCGCTTTGTATTGGAACATGATCACAGCCGGGGCATCGATACTGACCATCCCGCCCGCCTGTGAGACAGGTGTTTTATCGATCCAGGCATACACTCTTTCAACTGGTCCGCCTAAATAATATGCCACCGAGAATAAGTGGTAACCATGATCAAAGACCAGGGGACCACCACCGCATTGCTTCTCATTAAAACGCCACAACCATGCAGAAAGCGGTACATCCCAGGATGAATCGGCCGTTCCGGTGGAAACATGCAGGCGAATGGCGCGGATGGCACCAATCTCCCCAGCTTCGATCATCTGGCGGGCACGCACAGCGGGGGCATAATAGACAAAGTTCTCATATACACGCAGCATCACCCCGGCTTTGTCTGCCGCGTCGATCATCTCATCCGCTTCGACGGCCGATAGCGCCATCGGCTTCTGGACAGAGACATGCTTTCCTGCCTGGCAAGCCTCCACGGTCATCGTACAGTGCAAATGGTGGGGGGTCAAGAGCTCAACCAAGTCAATCTCCTTATCCTCCAGAACCTGGCGATAATCGGTATAGACTTTTTCCACCCCCCATTCTTTGGCTTTCTTGCGAGCGCGGGATTTATTGGTATCGCAAACGGCCGTGATACGGGCATCCTCGCGCCCACGGTAGCCCATCTGGTGCAGGTCGGAGATGCGCCCACAGCCAACCATTGCAACTCGAATCGGTTTCATGATCTGCCTCCTCAGCTACTAGGATTGGAGCATCCTCTTGCGTCGTTTGATGGGCATCCAGCGCACCGACAACCATTGCCTGGGCAATGCCATCACATGGAGCCACCGTGTTGAATTCCGCTGGTGCTCCGCCAGCCTCGCGCACCCCTTGTTTCATCCTTTCAGCCAGGGAACACAGGTGAAAATGCCCCGGATTCAGCTCATCCCAGGAATTGACAATACCGATCAGCGGCCTGTCAAAATCACTATCCTGATAACCCATTGCCCTGTATAAGGCACGCGGGTAAGCAGCATGTGTCCCTTCAAAGATTCCACGACCGGAGGCTTTCATAGCCCAATCTCATGGCGCAAGGCTTGGGTCTCTTCGACCCAATTACCCACATTCCAGCGACCAAAAACGCCCATCCCACCCAATTCATTCGACCCGTAATAAACCGGGAGATGGATCAGGGATAGCCCAGCATGTCGACCCGCCTTCTCGAGGGCAGCCTGCAGCTCTTCGGGTGTGCGCCCGCCATCCAGACATTGCAGGCCAGGGGCGGATCCAGCCCATTCAAGGTAATCCACTTTCAGGGTGTTCCAGGTGGCAAAGCCAACCCCATATTGAGCCTCCTGCAGCCCAGTGATGGCTCCCATGCGGCCGTTATCCAGGATCAAGATACAGCCGTGCACCGCATGCTGAATGCCATCAACCAGTATCTGCGGGTTCATGGTGAACGAGCCATCACCTGTCAGTGCCACGCCATAGAATGGTTGCGTGGCAGCAGCGGTTGACAATAAAGCTGAAACTGCAAAACCCATATACGAAGCTCCGGTCTCGGTATAGGTCTGGCAGGGGTTTTCATCTTCAACAATCTGGAAACCATTAGCCTGCACATCCCCAGCATCGAAAAAGCAGATGGCGTCATGTTTCTTTGCCCAGTCAGTGGCGATTTTAATGGCGGCCGGCTGCGTTAATACTACTTCATCCCAATAATCATCCGTTAGCACAGGCGTTTTATAGCGCAGTAGCTTATATTCCTGCCAGGAGGTTTTCTTTTCAGCACAAGCCTGCAGCCAGTCAGATCTGTCCAACCCGGGTGAACCGATCGCCTGGTTCAACTTTTCCAGAGTTAGGCTCACATCTCCAACAAATGCCAGCGTGTGGTTGTAATGGGTAGCATCATCCCAATCGGCATTGAGGTTGATCACCCGGGTAACATTCGGGTACCCCGTGCGCGAGCAATCCGATTGACAAACCCCGCGCGTCCCAACTGCGATAAGCAGGTCGGCATGTTCCATGGCATAATTCCCGCATAGCGAGCCCTTCGAGCCTCCCACAGACATGTTCTGTGGGTGACTATAAGGTATGCAGCCGGTGGCGATGGGTGTATGCACAAGCACGCTGCCCGACCGTTCAAGCAGTTTTAATAACTGTGAACCGGCCGCGCGACCGCCCCCACCTACCTTTATAATAATACGCTTTGCATCATGGATCCATCTGACCGCTCGGGAATAATCAGCCTCTGCAGCACCCTGCGTTGAAATATGTGCCTCGGGTAATTCATCCAGGTTAAAATTGGGCATCCAGGTCGGTTGGGTGTTCATCGGCATCAGCAAGTAAAACGGTCCAGCACGGTAGGGATGGTCCACTGTGGCGGCACCGCGTTGCAAAGCGGTCGGTAAAGCGGCTGGTGTATGGAGAGCATAAGTACGTCCCATGGAGGCGGCCAGCTGAAGGAAAAGTCCCTGGTCATGCTTTGGGATCTGCTGCATGTTGAAACCCTCGTCCTCCGTCGTCTCATCGCCGAACAGATACCAGACACCGATGCCATCCGAGACTGGGACAAGAGAGGCGGCCAAAGCCTGCAACGCACCCGGTCCAATGGAAGTGACCACGGCAGCTTTTTCTCCTCTGACCCAACGTAAGGCGGTTGCAGCATGAGAAGCTTCGATCTCACTGCGTAGACCAAAGACCTTGAGAAGCCCGGCTTGCTGATAAACCCGCAATACTTCACCCACTTCCGTGGAGCCGTGACCGAAGACAACAAAAAAGGCTTTCACACCCTGACGGAGCAATCCAAGCACAAGCGCTTCTGAAAGGGTGAGCCCGAGGCGTTTTGGCAGCATTCCCTGCTCAATGGCTGATGAAAGACTACCCACGCGTGATATCACAGCCGCATGCTGAGCTCTTTGTTTTGTTATTTCAATATATGGAGGCTTAGCACTTTGTGTCATGACATTGTGCTCCCTTGAATTAAGAATTTATGAACGGGTAAAGGTCATACGTTCAGAGAAAGCCTTTCCGATTTCTACCAGCTTTCCAATCAGTTCAGGCAATTTCTCGGTGGTTAGGCGTGTGGCAGGACCGGAAATGCCCATAGCGCCAACTACATTATTGTTAATATCATAAACCGGGACTGCGATACAACACACTCCCGGATCGAACTCCTCGTTATCCAACGCAAACCCTTGTTGGCGCACAGCCTCCAGGTGTTGCTGCAGTGCTTTGGGTTCCGTGATGGTATTGGGTGTAAAGGCTTGTTGGAATGACGGTAATTCAGCGCTGCTATACGCCAGCAAGATTTTCCCCAACGCGGTGCAATGCAAAGGAGCCATCTGCCCCACCCGGACATTGACACGCAACGTAGCGGGTGATTCGACCTGGTCAATGTAGAGCGCCTTACCCTGCGCCAGTATAGCTAAGTGCGCACACTCACCAGTTCGCTCCATTAATTGCTTTAAAAATGGTTTTGCTGATGCATAAAGAGGGTTGCGGGTAAGCAGACTGCCACTGAGCCTGATTATTTGCGGACCCAGAGTATAACGGCGCGTGACAGGGTCTTTCTCGGCGTAGCCATGCTTCGCCAACGTGGACATCAACCGCGAAGCGCTGCCTTTGTCCACCCCCAGGATTTCAGCCACTTCGGTGATGCTAGCGCCTGATGGGGATTGGCCCAGAAGGTCAAGGATGGTCAGCCCACGTGCAAGCGATTGGATTTCCGCCATTGTTGTTGATTATACAACAGGATTGCGTAATACGCATCATATATGAGTGTGTTTTTTTCTTTCTTGAAAAACATTCCCCATTAAACAAGTGGTTCGTGGGAGCGAATATATGATAACTCATGAGCGATCAAACAATATCAAGAAATGCATAGCAAAAAAATCTGAATACCTCGCATACGGGTATTTTCCTGACAAACCTGTATAATTATTTTGTTAAATAAAAACACATTCCGCCGGGTCTGCAAGGAGACCTAATGGACACAAACCAATCTAAATCAACAACAGTTTCATTAAGCCTCTTCACCTGGGCTGTGGTCTTGCTGGTCTCAGACTTGCCCAATGCCATCTGGCAGGCAGTATGCGGCGAGCCTCCTGCCTGGCTTTTTTGGGCAAAGATCTTTATCCTATTGATCGTTATCCTGGTCAGCCTGGCATGGAAACCGATCCAGGTCATGCGTTCCTATTTCATCTTACTGCTCGTGCTGATGCTGGCATTATGGGGCATGAACTGGGTGATGGGGACAAATACCTACAGCCAGTGGCAGAAACAAGCAGGATGGTTAGCTGCCATGGCAGGCTTTCAGCTCCTGAAGCTAGCGGTTACATCTGTCATGATCATCGTTTTACTGCTGATGGGAAGAAAGCGGAAGGAGTTTTTCTTCACCACGGGGGAGCTACGCGCACCGATCAAGCCCGTAAAAGCCGAGAAAAATCCAGGCAAACACCCCATGTCATGGGGAATCCTGGGACTCATCCTGGGAGTCTGCATTGCACCTCTCACGCTGCTCTTCTTTGGGTTAGGTAATCTCCCTTCCGCGGATATCCTGGTCGAGGCATTACCGCTATTTCCGGTGGCACTGCTTTTTGCCGCCACCAATGCCTTTTCTGAAGAAACACAATACAGGGCAGCCATGCTTGGTGACGCACAAAGAATTGTCGGACCAGATCAAGCCATCTGGCTCACAGCCACTTTTTTTGGATTTGCGCATTATTTCGGTGGGGCACCCGCTGGAGTACCCGGTGTTTTGATAGCCGGATTGCTGGGAGCTTTATTTGCCAGGTGCATGCTGGGCTCAAAAGGAATCGTTGTGCCCTGGTTCATCCACTTTTGCCAGAATGCGGTCATCTTTGCCTTTTGGGCAATTGGCTCTGTTGCTTGATTGGGTTAGACGTGCTCTATAGATTAGAAAATAAAAACTGATTTATTGCCCAGAAGTTGAAGCCCGCACAGCGTTGCATCGCTCGCAGTCTTCACGTTCACATAAAAAGGCCGAGGGGGCATCTTTGATCATTGCAGGGACTGAATCAACCAATTTTTCCAGCGGGATAGCTTGAATGATTGTCTTGCCCAGCTCCACCTTACGGATGACATCTACCAACTGTGGGGAAAGGGCATTAAAACCATCTGAACACCCCGGGAACCCAGGGCAGGTAACAACTCCCTTCGGGGTTAACGCCCAGCGCACGAACTGTTTGCGCCCGGCAAGCTTCTCGCCATAATGGATGCTGGTATTGACCGTTTGGTCAACACCCAAGAGAAGCACCCATCCTTCTTCTTCTGTAAGAGCTTGAATGGGAAGGAGTGGTTCCTGGATAGTTTGGGTATCCAGGATCGGTTTCGCATTCATACCTGAGAAGGACAGGATGGGATGGATTGAACGATCCGCCTTGGGGTGAATGCGCAACGCTTCAGCTAAAGCCCCCATCAATCGATCGGCTGGTAGACCAGGGCGGTAGAATTCCGCCATCGTATTGGCATCTCTCCCGCTTCCGTAAGTGATGGCGTTATCTGGTGGACCTACTTCGGGGACAAGCATCGTTTGGTAAGTACAAGCGGGCATAATGAAAGTATGGAAAGACGATAAAAGGGCGCCAAGGATCGTATCCACTCCACCATGCACCTCTCCAAATGCAGCCAGTGAAGCATGGGCAATTACTGGTCGGGAGCGTTCAATATCCAGCTTTCTAAAAGCGGTGATGAAATCACGAAAGGTCAACAAAAACGTTCATACTCCCTTCCAGATTGCCTTTCGCTTTTCCACAAAAGCCTGCATGCCTTCTTTCTGGTCCTGAGAAGCAAATAACAAGTAAAAAGCGCGGCGCTCATCTGCCAACCCGTCACTCAGGAAGGATTCGTAGGCATGATTGATGGCTTCCTTACCCAGGCGCACTGCCAAAGGCGCCCGGGCGGCAATTTCCGCGGCAAGCTGTAGCGCTTCTTCCAGGTAGCGTTCAACCGGGACCACCCGGTTGACCAAACCAAAACTCCAGGCTTCTTCTGCTGTAAGGGTACGGTTGTTCAGCACCATCTCCATGGCGATGGCTTTACCCACTGCATGCGTCAGGCGCTGCGTACCTCCAGCGCCGGGAATCACCCCAAGGTTGATCTCCGGCTGTCCAAAACGGGCAGTTTCTGAAACAACGATCATGTCGCATGACATCGCCAACTCATTACCACCGCCAAGGCACCACCCTGAAACTGCAGCAATGATTGGTTTGTGGATGCTTTGTATGCGATCAAATTGGGGAATGTGACTGTGAAGCAGCATGTGCACGGAGGTCGCATCTGCCATTTCCTTGATATCTGCCCCGGCAGCAAAAGCCTGGTCATCCCCAGTAATGACCATCGCACCAACTTTAGGATCGCCATCGAAGGCTTGCAAGGCATCGTTTAACTCCCGCAACACGGTGCTGTTAAGTGCATTGCGTACCTTGGGGCGGTTGATACGCACAAGCCCGACGTGCTCATGGGTCTCAACCAGAATGGTTTCATAAGTAGCGGTCATAAAGCCTCCCTTATCGAGATGATGGGTTAATAATATTATGGGACCTTATGATTAGGATTATATATCATCCTGGAGAGTCACACGGTAAGAAAGGCGGCTAACTGTATTAAATGCTGATGGGAATACTCCAGCTGTAATTCCACCCACCATTGCAAAGTGTGTTCACCCCACCAGGGATGCCGGGCAGTGGCGCTCCAGTTTTCTGAAGGTAATGAACTCAACCAGGATACTTCCTGCAAACGTTGGCCTGTAAACTCTTCTAAAATCACTGGGACCGGCGTATCTGGATCATAATGGTTCGCCATCCAGGCATTGTCATCGAAGAGGGGCAGCAGGTGGGCTTTTTTACTCACAATCCCCTGCAGCAGGGGGTAGAAAACATGGATCTCGAGCACGCATAAGTGAGACAGGGTGTAATGGGGTGCATGTGCAGCGTGTTCATATGGAGGCAGCCAGACATTGGGTGGAATCGCTGCTATAGTTTTGGATAAAACAGGAATCACACCCTCCAAAGTTGATAACAATTCCCGCCGGTAAGCTTCCAATTCTTCCATACGGTCCCTCACTCCAACCAACGACCATTATCCCGTGAATTCAACAGATATCACCTGCCCTGTCAGGGAAGAAGCTGCATTGGAACACAAGAACACCACCAGGCTGACCAGGTCAGGGTGGTCTCCCAATTTGACATCAGGAAACGATTGAAGCCACTGATGAATAGTATCGATATTCCATCCCTGTGTAATGAACGGCGTTTCTTCACTTACACCCGTACAGACAGCATTTAAACTAATATTGTAAGGAATTAATTCTTTTGCGGCAGCGTGGATTAGTCCAATCAAGCCTGCCTGGCTGACTAAATATGCAGCAAGCCCCTTGTGTGCCTTCCCTTTCCCGGTGGGGGAGATCATATTGACTATCGCACCACCTCCATGCTGGCGCATTACACGCCCAACTTGCTGTATGCAGAAGAACGCTCCTACCAGGTTTACGTCCAAGGTACGATGAAATTCCCACTCATCCATATCAAGAACAGAAGCATGCGGTTCCACCGATGCATGATTGACCAGGATGTCTATTTGTCCGAATTGCTCCAGCACTTGTGCAACCATGCCTTCGATGGGCATGCGCCTGGCAATATCAAACACATACGCCTTGGCGTTCCCACCAACTTGCAGAATTTGATTGACGGTTTCATCCAAATTGATTGGATTGATATCATTAGCAGCCACTGCCACACCCAGAGAGGCGAAAGCCACGGCAATCTCGCGGCCTAAACCCCGACCAGCTCCGGTGATCAACGCTACTTTACCAACAAATTCATCCATAACCCATCTCCCATACCTTATTGATTCAACTTACTGGTTATTGTCTTTTGAAACACAGGCAACAACAACATCCTGGTTTTGGCTGGCGTTGAGCGAGAGACCCAGGTAAGGAGAGGGGTCAAGGGTGTTACCAATCTCCAGCTCATTGCTGAAGCTGCCCTGGCCATCATCCTTTACAATGGAAAAGTGCAGGTGAACACCTACCGGGTTATTGGGGTCACCGGAGAAATCTCCCTGATAACCCAGGAAAGTGCCCTCTTCAACAAAAACCTTATTGGTTCCGGGTGGAAATTGTGGTGAAATATAGGAGGTGCCATTTTTATCTGCCATATGGGTGTAATAGGTCCATATTTGGCGCCCGGGCTGCAACGGATCTGACGGAATGCGAACGATGACGGTCGATTTCCAATCGGGCAGGCGGGTGAGGTAACCGGAGTATGCCACAACTACCGGGGTCTTGCCCGGCATCTCCCCACCAAATACATCGATACCTTGATGCTTGTGCCCTGGGCGGAATGAATCTCCCCAGACAAAACCCACATAACCGCTGGTGGGCTGGCTAAATGGTGCCTCTCCACATCGCTCACCTGTCTGAATCGTCCAATCCGTATGGGCGGAGGGATTGTCCATCCACTGGTGCAGTCGGTCCATTCGTCCGGCCTGGGTGCGCAGCCACGGATACCCAAAGTAAGCAGCAACAAGGATGATCACGAAGAGCAAACCAAAAATCCAACGCAACATCACAGGGCGCTCCTTAGCCTGCATCACCAGACCCCCAGGTGCTTATCATGTTCCACTTATTTATGCATTGAGTTATTTGCATTGACCTAATTCGTGCAATCTCCAAGCTTGGATACACTTCAAACTAGGAATTAATAATTGTAACTAAATTATAAAGTATATAATGACCATCTATAACCACAAGAAGCGCCATGGACAGGCATAAATCGGGCAGGTTTGTGTTTTGTCCATTTAAATAAAGGATAATTATGCATCCAGAATTCCCAACGCAATTCGAAAGTGCGCGTTTATGCCTGCGCTGCTATAGACCTGGCGATGGAAAATGGTATTATGCCATGAGTGTGAAGAATCATGATCATCTCATGCAGTATGAAGCGGAGAATTCTGCATTTAACATCGCCAATGAAGAGGCTGCTGAAAAATTAATCCGGGATTTTGCCTCTGCATGGATAAAGGGGTCATATTTTCTCATGGGTGCCTTTGATAAAAAGACAGATGAATTCGTCGCACAAATTTACGTTGGACCGGTGGATTGGAAATTACCGGAATTTGAGATCGGGTACTTTGTGGATGTGGGGCATGAAGGCCGGGGGTATGTGACTGAGGCTGTTCAGGCTACTCTGGGAATCATCTTTGAGCAACTGCATGCCCATCGTGTGAGGCTTGGATGCAACGAAACTAATCTGCGCAGCATCGGGGTGGCTGAGCGATGCAATATGACCCAAGAGGGTCGCCTCCGGGAAAACAAGCGCAACCCGGATGGAACTTACAGCAATTCATTGATTTACGGGCTGTTAAGAAGTGAATATCAGGCAGGGTGATGCCAGGCTTGTAAATCGAATGAGGTTAGTCAGGTGGTTTTCTCACTTGGCGCTTGAGGCCTTCATGATACGGGTATTCGCCAAGCTGACATACTCAGGATTGAGCTCATAACCGATATAGTGCCTGCCTGCCTTATGGGCTGCGATGGCTGTTTGCCCGCTTCCCATGAACGGGTCAAGCACCACATCGCCCTTGAAAGAATATAGCTGGATCAAGCGACCAGGTAGCTCAACGGGGAATGGGGCTGGATGTCCGATTTTACTGGCGGGTTCGGCTGGGAAGGTCCAAACACTTTTGGTGAATTCGAGAAACTGCTCTTTAGAGATTGTATTTTCCCTGTGAAATGGATTTTGCCGTTTGAAAGCACCCTTCGAAAAGACCAGGATATACTCGTGTACATCACGCAAAGTGGGATTAGCAGCCGATTTCCAGCTCCCCCAAGCTGTGGATGGGCTGGCACTGGCAGCTTTGTTCCAGATAATCTCGCCGCGCATTAAAAAGCCCAGGCGAAGCATACTCTCGGTGATCCAGGTATGCAGAGGGATATAGGGCTTGCGCCCGAGGTTGGCAATGTTTATACAAGCCCGGCCACCTGGAACAAGCAGCCTGAAAACCTCTGCCCAAACCCTTTCCAACCATTCAAGATACTCCTGCATGGTCAGATCTTGATCATATTCTTTGCCAACATTATAGGGAGGTGAGGTCACCATCAAGTGTATGCTGCTGTCAGGCAACTCAGACATGCACTCGGCAGAACAGCAAAAGATATGGTCCAGGCATTTCAAAGGAACAGGGTTTTCCACAAAATCAGTTATGCGTTCCTGGGGTTGCCCCTGGTATATACGACCGGCATAAAAAGGTGTCGAATCATGATTTTCGCGCCTGGGCACCCCAAATATGCTGGTAGTCGTGCTCTGCCGTTTTTTCACTATGGGCTACTCTAGTAAATCCAATATTTTGGCTCGGGTTACCTTAAGGATTTCTTGCGGGTTGAGGCGCACCAGGGCATTCTCTGCACCTCCCCCTGCATAGGCTTCAGGTGATTTGAGCACCTTCGGGTCGATCAGCGTGGTCAATGGCTGGCGATGACCAAACGGTGGCATCGCACCCACTTCATAACCACTGATTTCAAGCACCCTATCTGGAGCGGCGAGTTTTACCCGTTTCTTGCCCACTCCAAACAAGTCAGCAATAGCCCGTCGATGAATCGCCGATTTTCCACAAGCAACCGCCAACACCGGCCGATCATCAACCATGAACAGGATGGATTTGACAATTTGCTCCGGCATGGCACCCACAGCCAAAGCTGCAGCCTCCACGGTGGGAGTGGGTACACTTAGATGCAAAATTTCACCCTGGATACAGTTAGCCTGCATATATACAGCTAACTCATCCACGCCCATTCTAGCTGCTGGCATTCAGTCCTGCTTTCCTATATTTTCGAATATTATCCATATCGTCCTGGCTGTGATCGGCGATAAATAGTTTCACCCTACCTCCAGTCATATCTTGCAACAACCTGCCCGCTTCCTTACCCGATGGAGAAGCCAGCCCGGCTTGCAAGGCAGGTAAATTATCAAAATACAATTCGTGGACCAGGGCATATTGTATATCGCCATATAACACCTGGCTTATCCGGCTGGTGGATTCTCTTCGTAGACCAGGAATGTTTTCTGCGGCATGTAAAAAACGCGGCCATAAATTATGAAAGCCAGGTGTTGAAGTCGATTCAACCAGGATGATCAATTTATACATGTGCTCATTATACCCTTGGGAATTGAAGCAAAAAAATCGGATAAATACATTATTTTTCGTGGTATGATTCCGAAAATAAGGAAGTATTAAATGGATGATAAGATCACGATCATCGAAGGCCCACCTCCAATCTTTGAGGATGTACAGGAAGGTTGGCCTTTGGGCTTGAATGAAAGCCCATCGTTACATAAGCTGGCGCTAACACGTTTGCGAACCTTTAATGGCCCTTCGCTGGTGGAGCGGTGTTACCGCGCCTGGCGAGATTTGAATACCATCCATCTGGAATTTCGTGCTGCCGACGGATTGATACACAAGACACCTATCGTAGCATCGCGCACTTTGGAAACAGACGATGGACAGCTCATCTTCTTGTGGGTGCGTCTGACCGAGCAGGAAGCATTACTGGAACTCGACGCAGATGATGACCAAAATGATAGAGAGGATGATGATCCAGATTCGCCGGTCTAATCCTTGACCAGGCTCAAAATGGCAGGGCAGGTTTGACCAACCTGCCTGTTTTTTTATTAAGAGTACAATAAACATGGGAGGAAAACTGATGGCAGAATTCATTCGTTCCGAATTTCAAGATGGCATTTTCGTGATTACCATGGATCGCCCGAAGGTGAATGCGCTAAATTTAGAGATGGTGAAAGCGCTTCAAGGAGCATTCAGGGAGGCAGCCCAACATACACAGGCTCGAGTTGTGCTCCTGAGAGCAGCAGGGTATACCTTCAGCGGCGGACAGGATGTTTATGAAATCCTGAATGCCGAAGGGGTGTCTTACCGCAAGCATATGCAAGAGACATATAACCCGTTAATCCTCCAAATACGCCAGCTGCATTTACCCGTTCTGGCTGAAATACAAGGAACAGTGGCGGGGGCAGGGCTGGGAATGGCTTTGGCCTGTGACTTGCGGATTGCCAGTGATGACACCCGCTTCGTTTTTGGCTTCCTTGGGATCGGGCTGGCACCTGATTCAGGGATCTCTTTATTTCTGCCTGCATTGATTGGCTTGGGACGGGCTACTGAAGCGGCTTTTTTCAATGAACCAATTACGGCTCAACAGGCTTTAAGCTGGGGATTGGTCAACCGCGTGGTCCCAGCAGATATGCTGCATACAGACGCATTTGAGATGGCTAAAGCGTTGGCGATGGGACCAATTCACACCATGGGATTGGCCAAGCGCGACTTCAACAAAGCCATCTTCCCCCACCTGGAACAGATTTTGGATTATGAAGCACACATCCAAGAGATCGCCCGGTTAGGAGCAGAGCACAAAGAGGGGGTAAAAGCTTTTATGGAGAAAAGGCTGCCTGATTGGGAATAATGCTATCCAACGCGGAAGAACATTGTTGCTAGAGTCAGGAAAGAAAACAAAGCTCCCACACCAACACCTGCAATAATGACCTCCCGGTTGGTGCGTACATCCTTGAGCATATAAGGTGCGTACAACCCTTGCCTCTGCAATAACGGACCGCCAAACCAGGCAAACAACGTTCCCCCAATCAGACCGCCGATATGTCCCCAATTATCTATTCCGGAATTCGGAGTCGAACCAATAATCAGATTAATCACTGCGATCATGACCACCTGAGATAACGCCCGACGGGCGACACTTCCAAATACTTCCCGATTCTTATAAAGGAGCACGCCTTCTGCTCCTATTAAACCAAATATGGCAGTGGATGATCCGAGCGAAGGGTTTTGAGTGAACATGAATGACATTACATTCCCTGCAAAACCAGCCAAAATGAACAGCACCAAGTAGCGCCGACGACCATAAAACCGTTCAAGCGTCGGACCGATAGAAAACAATGCATACATATTAAAACCAAGATGCAGGATCGAACCATGCAAGAACATGGGAGTAAATAATCGCCAGACCTGGCCTTGCATAATCAAACTATTCTCTTTAATTAAAGCGCTTGTAATGTCAATATAATTGGTAACCTGAAGAAGGTAAACAACGACACAGAAACCGATCAAAACGTAAGTCACATAAGGGCGGAAAGACAGACGGACTGCCGGTGGCCCACCAGGAACTGCTGATGGAGGAGTAATATCGTATGGGGCGGGGTTACCCTGATTCATAGCGTAATTTTCCTTTGCTTCACCCGGTGGTGCTCCGCCACAATAATCGAAATGATGATATCCACCGTCTCATCAAGGTGGTGCACGCGATTTAATACCACGTAATCGAATGAATCAGCATGGGTCATCTCCTGACGGGCGGTGGCGATGCGCAGTTTTAGACCTTCAGGCGTCTCCGTCTTTCGTTCTTGAAGGCGATTAACCAGATCCTGTTCATCCTGGACAGTCAGGAATATCGTCAGGGCCTCCGGGCATAACCTGCGTATCGTAGCCGCGCCCTGTACATCCAGGCGCATAATGACGTCCTTACCGCTAGCTAACGCATCCCGAACCTGGGCTTTTGGGATGCCCTTGTAGTCGTTATAAACGATGGCATGCTCTAATAACTCACCTTTTTCGATCATTTCTGCAAATTCATCGTGTGAATAGAAAAAATAGTCCCTCCCGTTAACTTCATTGGGACGCGGCAAGCGGGTAGCCGCTGTCACCACAAAGTGAAGGGGTAGATTTCTCTCTTTCATCCGCTGAATTACCGTATCTTTGCCAACTCCTGAGGGGCCAGAAATGACGATAACGAGTGGTTCCGGGTGTGGTATGTTGAATTCGAATTCGTTCATAGAAATCTCCGCTGACAAGCATTATAATTCAGCCTTGTGAAGGCTGCGAAGGTAAACTAACCGGCATCGTTACAAATGGAGATCAATTTATGCCAATTTATCAGTATAGGTGCTTAAACTGTAAGAAACGCTTTGAAATTTTCTTATCCTACCAGGAATATGGGGAAAAGAATGTTTTATGCCCTCACTGTGCAAGCGACCAGATTCAAAGGCGCATTGGACGGATACGGATTGCCAAATCAGAAGAAAGCCGGATGGATGACCTAACAGATGTATCGGATCTGGAAGGGCTCGAGAATGATCCTAAAGCACTGGGTAAGATGATGCGGAAAATGAGCAACGAGATGGGTGAGGAAGTAGGCCCGGAGTTTGATGAGGTTGTCGACCGTTTGGAGTCCGGGCAAAGCCCGGAAGATATCGAGAAAGCGATCCCTGATCTGGAAGGGGGAGGTAGTAATTTTGGAGGAGCGGATGAATACTAAACGCTACCTCTCTATTTGTTTATCTGCAATCTTGCGGTGACCACGCGACGTATCTCGTTCTGCACCTGGACAGGGGGCTGTGAGGCATCGATAACTTCCCAACGCTGTGGCTCGGTTCGCATAAGCTGGAGATATCCTTGCCGTACTCGCCGGTGAAATTCCAGGTTATAAGCATCCAAACGGTTCCACTCTCCCTTTAATTCCTTACGGCGCAAGCCAATTTCCACGTCCACATCCAATAAAATCGTCAGGTCGGGTTTCAATCCCCCTGTCGCAAATGTCACCAGCACTCTCAAGGGTTCGATGTCAATTTGATGACCATAGCCTTGGTAAGCCAAGGTTGAATCAGCATATCGGTCGCTGACCACAACGCCTCCTTTAGCTAGATGTGGCCGGATGACCTGTTCAACCAGCTGAGCTCGTGAAGCCTGAAAGAGCAATATCTCCGTGCGTGGGTTCATTTCCTTGTTTTCAAGGTTATGCAGGACTGTTCTTATTTGCTCGCTGATAGACGTACCGCCGGGTTCGCGGGTAGTCAATACATCAAAACCAGACTTACGCAAATAATCTGCCAACTTAGGGAGCTGGGTTGTCTTTCCACTGCCTTCAGGACCTTCAAGTGTAATGAACATACTCGTTAATCTCTAAATATCCTGACTCGCCGGTAAGGTTCCTTGCCATAGGAGTGGGAAGTCAGGTTTGCCTGACGAGCCATCTGGTGTTGCAAACGGCGAATATACGCAGTTGCTGGTGGCAGCTCAACATATCGCTCGCCATTCAAGACCGCATCAATAGCTGCCTGGGTGCTCTGCACGGCTGGATCCATGGTTCGATCTTCGGGCACTGCTGTAGAAAGGTTATACAAATCACTAAGGAAGTGCTGCATTTGATTAACCGTATTTGCCCGTAAAACATAAATGGGCATACCTCGATTCTCAGCATCTATCACAGGGCGCTGCCGGTTCCGGTAATAGGATCTAAGTGTCACCAATACTTCTGCTTCTTCCAATTCGTTTACAACCACTGCAGGAACCCCCAGCCACTTGGCAGCCTGGACCAACCGGTTGCGTGCCACTCCGTATGGATAAATCCGCATCGTTTGTAGGGCTGAAGCAGTGTGATTGCCATTTTCATCCTCGCGAGCTCTCGAAACCTCCTCCGAATGAGCCCTGCTTTCAACAAACGGCTGTCTGTGATCCTTTCCAAATTCCATCGACTGCCGGCTGAATCCCTGAGCACCTATTCCACGCTTGACCGGAGGGGTGGAATGTTCAATATGAATTTCACCACTCTCGTCCCGAAAACGGATTTCGGGCGGGCTAGGATACCCCCGCAGCAATGTATCTACCGAGTTGCCTACATCCAGGTGTACTGCCAGGCGGTCGCGGGTTTGTATTTCAATCAGCATATCAAATGTAGGAGGTGACCGCCGTTCGAGGACAGTTTTCTGGGTACCCCGCCGGCGTGCTTCCTCATCAGAAAGTGTTACCGATTCAATGCCTCCTACAAGATCCGAAAGAGTTGGATTGAGTAATAAGTTTTCAAGTGAGTTACCGTGGGCGGTCCCAATCAGCTGTACCCCACGCTCGGCTATCGTACGAGCAGCCTCGGCTTCCAGCTCGCGGCCAATTTCATCGATTACGATCACCTCAGGATTGTGATTTTCCACCGCTTCAATCATCACTTCATGCTGTAAGGCTGGGGTGGATACCTGCATACGCCTGGCACGGCCAACTGCAGGATGGGGCACATCTCCATCACCCCCGATTTCATTGGATGTATCGACAATAACCACACGCTTTTTTTCCGCCAGAAGACGTGCAGCTTCACGCAACATGGTTGTTTTACCAATCCCCGGGCGACCCAACAGCAGTATGCTTTTGCCACTTTCAATCAAATCCTGGATGATATCAGTGGTCCCATAGACAGCACGACCCACTCTGCAGGTCAGACCTACAATACTTCCTCGGCGGTTGCGAATGGCTGCAATCCGATGTAAAGTCCGCTCCATCCCGGCGCGATTATCTGCATCAAAGGCGCTTATGCGCTCGACTAAGTAATCAATATCTTCATGGGTAACCTCAAGCTGGCTGAGCGCTTCTTCCTGATCAATATACCGTGCGGTCGGAGTCCGCCCAAGATCGAGGATCACTTCGAGCAAATCATCTGACCGATTAATAATATTGAGCTGTTTAGCCATCAGGGGCGGTAAAACATTCAACAAAACATCCAGGTTGTCAGTTATTCGTTTTCTTGTCATATATATTCCAAAGAAACCAGTCTGATTTTGGAGGTTTCTTTATCCTCTGGTTAAAGAATCGGCTCTTGGATGATTTTCAATGTCTGAAAGTTCCAAGGGCTGTGCCTTCTCAATCTGAGCGATGGGTACTGTTGGCTCGGCATGGGTACCATTCATGACAGGTAGAGGGTGGGTTTGTTTAACCCGGTTGGTAAGTGCGAGATGCCGTACCATTACAGCTTGTTGTGGACTCGGCAGAGCACCAATAGCCTCAATGGCTATTTCCAACCAGGATTGGTATGATCGCACACAAATATACAGTGGGCGATTGCGCCTGCCAGGTAATCTGTTCAATAAAAATGCTAGCTTACGATCAAAATTTTCAACATCTGGGTGGACGTAAGGCTGAACCCATATACCATACCGCCCGTATTTTAGCTCAACGAATGCCCTTATATCGCCATTGTGGTGATGTATGAAACCTTTTATATTTTTCTTTGACATTGGTTCTACTTGTTGAACCAAACCTGGCACCACATTAGAGTATAAAGAACGTGCCCCTATCATATCACTCGGCCCAATTGCTCTCCAGGTAACCTTGTCTTCTTCACCTGCGGGTTGTTTGTCTAATTGCCATATTCGCTGCCTGGCATAAATTGCAAATCCTACCCGGCGTATAATTTGATACACTTGGCTGCTTTCATTAACATCTGCCAGGATGTGGAAAGCTCCTTGATTTCCTATCTGCACAGCCATGTAATCTAACAAAGCAGATAAATCAGCTATTTCCATGCTGTTCTCAGGGGCAAGAAAAGAAAGCCTGGCGTATGAAGTCCCCATCCCATGAGTCATCTGCCCAATTAACGGCTTACCAGCTGGAAGGCAGTTCTCACATCGATAGGTATAGGACCTTGTTGCCGGTCCCAGGAAGGTGAGAAGTGCACCTAAAGGTACCAATGTGGGCCCGTGGATGAATACGCGGGTACTATCTAGGAATAATCCCTGATTGCGATAGCTATGCAGGAGCGGAAAATCACGCCATACAAATGGGTGAATATTCATGCTACCAGGTGTAAGAAATAGCGGTGGAAACGATCGTCTTGGGTCAACTCTGGGTGAAAGGCAGTAGCTAATAATCGCCCCTGCCTGGCTGCAACAATGCGACCATCCTGAAGGCTTGCTAAAACACAAGCATCACCCTGTACTGACTCAATCAGAGGTGCGCGGATGAATACAGCATGGAAAAGCCTGCCGTCAAGATCAATTTTTTGCAGTGCAGGAACTTCTAAATCCACCTCAAAGCTATTCACCTGGCGACCAAACGCATTACGCTCTACAGTAATATCCATCAATTGGAGAAGAGGCTGGTCGCGATGGGCATCCTTGGACAGAAAAATTGCCCCTGCGCATGTGCCCCAAATCGCCTTGTCCTTGCCAAATCTGCGTAAGGGTTCCATAAGTCCGTAGCTCACTGCCAGTTTGGCAAAGGTTGTTGATTCTCCACCGGGAATGATCAAGCCACTTAGGCCTTCAAGCTGTTCGGGTAATCGTACTTCAGCGACTGCTACACCTAATCGACTGAGCATCAACCTGTGCTCAGCAAAATCACCTTGTAATGCTAATATACCAATCTGCATTTACCAGCCGCGTCCAGCGATTCGCTCCACTTCTGGCATGGTAGAGACATTACGCCCAACCATGGGTTCACCGAGGTTTCGGCTTACTTCAGCCAGGATGTAGGGGTCGTTGTAGTGAGTGACTGCTTTGACAATCGAAACTGCACGCTTTGCCGGCTCTCCAGATTTGAAGATACCCGACCCAACAAAAACGCCATCCACACCCAGCTGCATCATCAAGGCGGCATCTGCAGGGGTTGCGACGCCACCTGCCGCGAAATTCACCACCGGCATACGACCTAACTGGCGTGTCTCAACCACCAGCTCATACGGTGCTCCAATCTCTTTCGAAAAAGCCATCAACTCTTCATTTGGGAGATTCTGCAAGCGCCGAATCTCCCCCATGACGGTGCGCGCATGCCTGACAGCCTCGACCACATCGCCAGTTCCTGCTTCGCCCTTGGTACGGATCATAGCCGCTCCTTCACCAATCCGCCGTAAAGCTTCCCCAAGGTTTCGACAACCACATACAAATGGCACCTTAAAATCGTGCTTATAAATGTGGTGCTCTTCATCTGCAGGGGTTAAGACCTCCGATTCGTCAATGTAATCAACCCCAATGGCTTCCAGAATCTGTGCTTCTACGAAATGCCCAATCCGGCACTTTGCCATCACCGGGATGGATACGGCATCCATGATCTGCAGGATCAGCTCCGGATCGCTCATACGAGCCACGCCCCCTTGAGCGCGGATATCCGCAGGTACCCGTTCTAGTGCCATCACCGCAACTGCACCAGCATCCTCCGCAATTTTGGCATGCTCAGCAGTGACCACATCCATGATCACCCCACCCTTGAGCATCTGAGCTAGACCTTTCTTTACTGTAAATGTATTTGTTTGCGCTTCCATTCCATCAACCTCCTAAAAACAAGAAAAGACTCCCGTGCTTCACTAGCAACGCCAGTCTCGCAATAACATCATTTATAATAACACCTCTTCTAGCATTCTACCACGCCCCTTGGGAGGTGACAATCCGTCGGCTAGTTCACAAAACAATGCTACACTTGAATCCTGCCAAGTATTTTGATACAGTTAAGGAAATTGCAGTTTAGCGATGCAGGAAAAGCGGAATGGAGAGATTTCAATGAACCTGATTAGTGTAAAAATCGAAAAACCCGAGGAAATTAATTTCATCCTGGGGCAGTCCCACTTCATCAAGACCGTGGAAGATGTACACGAAGCATTGGTAAACGCGGTGCCGGGTATCAAGTTTGGGGTTGCCTTTTGTGAAGCGTCAGGGAAATGCCTGATCCGCTGGAGCGGCACCGATGAAACCATGATCGACCTAGCACGCAAGAACGCCCAGGCAATTGGTGCGGGTCACAGCTTCATCATCTTTTTGGGTAATGATTTCTACCCTGTCAACGTGCTAAATGCCATAAAAACTGTGCCAGAAGTCTGCCGAGTATTCTGCGCAACCGCCAACCCGGTGGAAGTCTTGGTTGCTGAAACCGAGCAGGGGCGGGGCATCCTGGGCGTGGTGGATGGCTCGTCACCGATGGGAATTGAGGGCGATGAGGATATTGCCTGGCGCAAGGAGTTTCTGCGGATGATCGGCTATAAATTGTAATTATCAAGTATGGAATGTTTGGGACCAACGCCCTCTGTTTTTATATCACTTTATCGTCCCCCTGCAACGATAGACCCGATGGCCATAAAAGAAAAGATCATGACATCCTGCAGAAAATGGATAAACCATGCCCAAAAGGAACCTTTCGTTTCTAACATGCTTTTACCCAACAGCCAACCCAAGATTCCAGCCATGAGAACACCAACGATTCCATAAGGCACCCCATAATAATGCCCAATCCCAAAATAAGCAGCGGTTATCAACAACGCGTGTGGGTTACTAAGCACACCCTGTAATACAGCCAGCTGTGAGGCGCGATAATTCATTTCTTCGCTGAATGAGTTCATCAAAGCTAGAAGCAGGACAACCGGTAAGAGTGGGAGCGCTTGAACAAGGGAGCTCATGGAAGGTCTTCCAAAGAATATCAAAAAAGCTAAGGTTCCCAGACTGATGCAGATTGATAGGATAAGGCTGAATTTATTCCAGCGTGTCCCTGGTTTCACTCCCAGCCACAATTTAGTGTGGTTAACGCGCGTTTATTAATAATGATATTGTAATATTATACTGTTTTAATAGTATAATATTTAAGAGTAAACCCTATGAACCTAGATATATATATTGATAAAGACAACCATTTCCCGATTTACGTACAGATAAAAGACCAAATCCTGGGTCTGATTCAATCGGGTCAAATCAAACCAGGCGATCGACTCCCTACTTTACAAGAACTATCGGTTGAGCTATTGGTAAATATCAATACGGTTGCGCTTGCCTACCGCGATTTGACCAATAATGGGACGCTCATCAGCGCACGCGGCAAAGGCACCTTTGTTGCTGGTAATGCAACAGAAGAAGAAATTCAGGCCTTTCGAGTGGAAAAACTACAATCCTTGATCGATGCTTTACTCAAGGAAACCGATCATTTAGGCTACAGCCGCGAGGAAGTGGGGCGTGCAATCGTAGATCAATTTAGGAAGGGGACCGCGAATAGACCTTAAGAATCAAGTTGCCTGATACTGGTAGCATTATGGTGTATCCCTTCAGGCAATGGTGTAATCCAATCCAAGGGGGTAGATCAGCTGTGTGGGTGAGGTCCCTATGCGCTCACTCTGGAAATCGAAAGCACAAGGGCTGGATTAAATCTGAAAATGTATTATCAGTTCTATCCTACCTTAATGTCCCAACGCCTCAGGGTAAACGCCTATCGAATATTTCCAGAAGCCACAACATTTTTATTACAGACGAGAATAGGAGCGCCACTAAAGATTTCATAACGATTTCTTCCCTGGGTATCAACATTCGTCATTCAGCAGGGTGGATTAAAAAGTGTCTGCAGCGCAGGTTATTGGAGTTGGTTTTTCCAGCAAAACAACCAAGGAACTCAAGGCTGGGTAATTCTGATCAAACCAGATGGATCCAATTGAAAACGCACTAACACAGTTTTCGAAGAACATATCCTGCTATTATGTGTATTATTGAACAGACAGATGGATTGTCCTTCTAGAGCGATCCGTTCACTTACTCTAATGCTTTTAAATAATCTTTACAGGCCTGTAAATCCCCGATGAGCTCGTCAACTTTTCTGATGGTATACCGCAGGGAGGCGCCTGAATACCCGCCCGATTTTGAAGTACCCACCACCTTACGGACCGTTTTACGGAGAATATTCATCACACCAAGAAACTCCCTGACAGCAATACCGAAATCCTGTTCTTTCCTGCGTTTATCTAATTCTTTTATTTCCTGAGCATCATTCTCGTGCAGCCTGCTCGACTTTTCTAACTCCACCCTGGCAATCGACCTTCGTAAAATATCCGCAGCTGTGTCACTCGATAACACCGGAGAGGCAATGATCAACTGCTTCACTTCCATTGTGGGGGCATCGTGATAAGCGCGTGCAATTTCAGTAGTTTGGAGCTGGGTCAGACCTTCTGCAGAAACTTTTGCAGCGACCGCTTTCTTTGCCTCCAGGTCATCCCCCAAAGCCTGGGCAATTTTCACGGTCTTGATCATACCCTCATCCTTGCCTTGATTTTGTACGTGCACAAATACTCCCGCCTCTTTTTCGCGCCGATACTGAAGCCATTGATTAATTGTGCCGACGGGGATGGAGGTCCTGCGTGCAATTTCATGCTGGCTAAAGCCCATATCGACCAACCTATGTGCCCATTCCGCTTTATCATCGGCTGTCATATCTTCGCCGGACAGATTCTCAATACCAGACTGGACAAGGTTGTCAATCTCATCCTGCAACACAACCAAAGCGTCTATCTCGCTCCAACCTGCACGACGGGCAGCTTCCACTCTTCGATGCCCCCAGACAATCGTGTAGCCTCCCGGTGTTTCATAAACACCGATTGGCTCGACCTGACCTTCCTCCAGCAGCGACCAGCAAAGCTCCTTCATTTTTTCTTCATCCCATGTCTTACGAATGGGATTTGGTGAAGGTTTTATATTTTCTATCCGGATTTTCATAAGCCCTTACCTCCAGATTATTTCATGACAGGAGCTTCAACCGATCGACCCACAACATTTTCACCATGGATCGGCATAACAATTATAGTGCAGAAGGGAGGAAAGATGAATATACCAACCCCCAAGAACCCCTGCATCTCCAGCGTCAATAGCAACCCTACAGCAAGCACCCTCACGAAACAATATTTGTCTCAGCAACCAAGCATCGCCATTTTAACTGGAATGTTTCACGTGAAACACTATTCAATCCAATATCCAGGGAGCACAGCTTATCAGATATGTTTCACGTGAAACATCATCATAATTACACAATACATTGCCGTATAATGTATTCATGTATGATATGTTACATTATTCTGATTTTGTGTATTTATGTTAAATCGAGGGCGTAAATATAGCAAACCACTAAATAATCTATATTAATTATCCCCCATTTTCGCGCGCCCAGGTATCAATTAACTCCTCGACCATATCCAGGTATGCATCCAACCCTGCAACCTTCTCCGAAAAGGCATCCCCGAGCAAGCCTAATTGTTCCCCAGCTTTCTGCCAGGCAGAACGTATTTGATTATCACCTGGTAGTATGCTTATGGTTTGTGTCCACGTGCGCCACAATGGCCAAAGCGCATCGTGTGCAGATGGGCTTTTCAAGATGGCATCCACCGCCCTTTGATAATAAAACCATCGCTGTGGGTGCAAACGGGCAGGCGTTTCATCGCCTGGTAATGCGCTATATGCTTTCTGCCATTCGGGTATCCATGCGCGGAGGTTATCCGCATCCACCGCAGAGGCGCCCAGCAAGCCTAAAAATCCTGCATATAATCCCGGCTTGTTCACTGCCTCTGCTCTAGCTGGGAGATCCAATAAAAATCTTCGCTCAGTCAGGTTATACCCACTCAAGCCTGCCACGGCATTGGCAGTATGTTCCAAGGTGCGCAGATAATGAAAAGCGTCCTGCGGTTCAGGAGGGCGAGGGTGGTCCATAAACGATTCCCACATTTCTCTTGCGTGTCCCGCTTGCTTGCGCACGCGGAGTAATATGTTTCCCACGCTGGTAAATTGTCCCCTGACGCTGGCTTGTACAAAATCCATAAAGTGCTGTGGGTCATGCATAATCTTGCACCCGTATACTGCCGGTCCCAGCCATGGATGCGCCCGCAGCTCACGCGGTTGACGATAAATTGAGTGCGAATGGTGGGAGATATCTAGGTGCACTTCGTCGGATATCCTGACAATCTCACGTTCAATACCAACTTCATGGGTATGAATTAAAAAAAGGTCAATATCTGCCGAATTTCCAAGCAAGGGTGAATCTCCCAGTAAAGACCCTTGCAAATAAACAGCCAGCAGTGTACGATCGGTCCCCACATATTTAGTGACGGCATCATTGGCAACTTTGAGCAGCATACTTTGATTAATACGCATTTTTACCCCCCCACAAAGAAAAGCTGGCTTTTTTAATTGATATTTTTTCTTGGTACGCGAAAATCATCGCCTGTCTCGAATCATCAGATTCCCTCAACCAATGTGAATGAAGCCTGAAAAGGCACTTGTTTTAATGTTTGCCGTATCCGATTCTCAACCCATTTGAGGTCTTCTACCCGGCGAATATAATCCAGCTCATTGGTATCCAAAGTGAGGACAGTCACATTACCCGTAACCTTCCTGGCCTGATTTTCAATAAAAAAGGAATCATAAGCTTGATTAAGTTGATCGATGTAATTTAATTCCATGTTGCGCTCATATGGCCTATCGCGCGAAGCGATACGCTGCATGAGCACCTCCGTATCGGCGCGTAAGTAGACAATTAAATTAGGAAGGGGGATTTTTTCTGCTAAAGCATCATGCACCCGGTAGTACATTTCCAGCTCATCACCATTAAGGTTGATGCGAGCGAACAGGGCATCCTTAGCAAAGGTATAATCCGTGATCAATGGTTCACCTTGCTTAAGAAGCTCTGGCACAGACCGTCTTTGTTGGTAATATCTGCTAAGCAGGAAGAAGATCTGCGTTTGAAATGCATATCTTTGGCGGTCGGCATAAAAGTCAGATAGAAATGGATTTTCCTCAAAAACTTCCAAAACCAAGGCAGCCTGGAAAGCCGGCTGCAGCAGGCGAGCCAAAGTGGTCTTCCCAACCCCAATTACACCTTCGATTGCTACGTACATATCAAACTCCCTCGCCTGGGCGAAATGTAATATCGTTTAAAAATGACTGTAGACTGTTTGCGACCAGGAGTGGTTGTTCCAACATAACCATATGGCCAGCGTTGGGGATAACATTTAACCGCGCATTGGGCATGAAACTGGACAGATATTGAGCATAACGCACGGGCGTCATCTGGTCGTCCTCACCACAAATTACTAAAGTGTTTTGGTGGATCGCTCCTAATCGATCCATAACATCAAACTGATTGCAAGCCTGTAAATCACCGTATAACACACTTTGCCGGATTTCTTCCATGCGCCTAGCGGCAAGCTCTACCAACCGTGGAGGCGCTTTTGAACTGAATGAACATGCCACCAATAATTCGGCAGCTTTATAGAAGGTGGTTAGATCAGACGCAAAATTCAAAAGTTCCGGATTTACGCGTAAACGTGCCCCAGCTCCGAGTAAACCTAATCCCACAACATATTCTGGATGGTGGATTGCCAGGGCTAAGGCAATTGCACTTCCCATTGAGTGGCCAACAAATACTGCCCGTCGTATTTGAAGCGATTCCAACCATTGGATTAAATATCTGGCGTAGTCTTCAATGTTTTGCTGCCCATCACAAACATCAGATTTACCATGTCCGGGCAGGTCAATCGCATAGACTGTATACCCACGCAGCCGACGAATATCTGGCGGCCAATAAAGATGCATGCCCCCTGCTCCGTGTATCAACACCAATGGTGGGTTTTCAGCTCCAACATCACGATGGAAGGCGTAATACAAATTTATCGAGACAGGCATTATTGCTTAACCGCCTCTTCGCAGCCGTTCTGTAGCCTCTTCGGTTAATGGGATGATTACGCGAACTGTTGTGCCTTTGCCCACATCAGAATCGAGTTTAAAGACACCATTCACCATTTCAGCGCGTTCATTCATGTTTTTAAGCCCCAAGCTGCCGCGCTGATCATAATTAGATTCAACAGCTTTTTTATCAAAACCAACCCCATCATCCTGTATCTCGAGCAAAATAAAATCGTTATTGAATCCTTTCATTCGGATCCAAATATTATTTGCCTGGGCGTATTTACATGCATTGTTAACCGCTTCTTCGGCAATATAGAAGACGATGGTTTGACGGCTCATCTCAAGCTGTGAAACCAGATGCTCTTCCGCTTCCACAATCACATTCTGGTCATAGGTCTCGTGTGTCTTTTCAGCCATCGCTTTCAATGCACCCACTAAACCTTGCGATTCGAGCTCCAATGGGCGCAAGGTAAATAACATATGGCGAATTTCTTTGGTTGTTCTACGGGCAAGTTCTTCTATTTTTACCAGCTCGTCGGCGGTTGCTTTTGGATCCCTTTCTAGTAAACGGCGCGCAAAATTAAGACGCATCGCAATGGCAGCCATGGATTGGGTGGGCCCATCGTGCAGGTCACGGGCGAGCTTTTTGTGCTCCTGTTCCTGTATTTCAATCATGCGCTCTTTTTCTTGTTGGATTTCACTATAGAGACGGGCGTTTTGAATCGCAATTACTGACTGGTGGGCGATGATTTCAAGCAGTTCACACTTGGGTTGAGTGAAAAAGTTTGGGTCTGAGTGTGCAAATAACAGGACCCCGTATGTGTCCAATCCTGCCCTTAGAGGAAGGCAATATGCAACCCCACAGGTACGAAGAGCAATGATACGGCTTAATTCCGGATCCTTGGCGATGGCATTGCTGCTTTTTGGTATTCCCTCTGTAATTACTTCTCCAATCAGCCCACTGGCGCCAGGAAGCAGCACCCGCATATCCGCCTGGGTAAAATGACGAGCTGAGCCAACGGCCAGTGCAGGGTGTTCATAATCCGATTCTGTAAAGAGCATGACAGCGCTGACCAGTTTTTCAGCCGGGCTGTTTGGTGTAGCCAGGACCCTTGCGCCTAGATCCAGTGCAATTTCCAGTACTCTCTGGTACTTTAAAGTTGCGGTTAATTTGGATATGAGGTTATATACTTCACGCATCCTGCGACTATCAATATTCCTAAGATTCTTATCCCCGCCGTGATTTGGGCGTAGCCCATGAAACAAATCACCCAGATGCAGTTGTCCAAGTGCGCTTAAAAGACCCAAACAAAGCAATATACCCACAAAAATGGAAACAACGACTACGAGGAGGGTATCACTTAACTGGCTCATCGCCATTATGATAACTCAAAATACACGGCTTGGAAAGCTTCTTAAGGATATGAAATTTAGATTTGAATGCCTTAAGATTTACCGAGGAGCTCTAGCAGTATCGGGATGGCGGCCTTAATCGCCCTTGCCCTATGGCTGAGAAGATTTTTCTTACTCATACTGAGCTCTGCCATTGTCATCCCAACTTCAGGAATAAAAAAGATGGGATCATAACCAAAGCCATTCGTTCCCCGTTCAAATGGGATAATCTCACCCGGGCAATCCCCTTGGGTGAAATATACCTGTTCGTCTGGGGTGGCAATGGCAACCGTGCAATGGAAATGTGCTGTCCAGGGGCGAGGCTGAGCCTGCAAGAAATTCAACAGGTAAGCTCTTCGGTCTTTGTCAGAGGCGTTGGGCAAGGGAGAAAAGCGGGCAGACCGGATACCGGGTGAACCATCCAAGGCGTCCACTTCTAAACCCGAATCGTCCGCTAAAGCCACCAAACCAGATGCATGCATAAATGCAAATGCCTTCAATGAGGCATTTTCTTCATAGGTATTACCCGTTTCTGCTACGTCCAGAGATAGACCCATCATATCCGGAGTGATAATCTCCAAAGCCAAGTCATCTAACAGCGAAAGTATCTCGCTTAATTTACCTCTACTATTGGTTGCAGCTAATAAACGCCTCATAATTTATCTCCATTATCCGGTTAACTGACTTATAAAACACCATATATGGACAATCACCACCAATTTTACCCTACCCGTGGCAACAAAATATGTTATAATAACCGACCAATATAATAAATTACTTTGCGTAATTCAGGGCATTATTAATAGTTTAGTTATAGATCAACGTGTCTGACCCACATTCTCCTCTGCGCCTGAATGTCGGCTTCATTGTTGCCCAATCCGCCGGTTTTAGCCGGGATTTTCCCTTCGATCTCCCACAAATAAATATCCCTCCAGATTTAAAGATAGGCAGCCTGTCAGGTTCAATTCGGGCTTCCCGCACACCACAGGGCATTTTATTACAGGGGGATTTACAAGCCAGAATGACCCTTGAGTGTGTACGCTGCCTGACGGACTTTCAACAATCCTTGAAGGTCAATTTTACCGAATTGTATGCTTTTTCCCAGCGTTATGTAACGGATGCAGGTTTATTAATGCCCGAGACTGGCATTATTGACCTCACGCCTGTATTGCGTGAATATTTTTTATTAGAGATTCCTATTAGCCCATTGTGCAATATGGAATGCGAAGGCCTTTGTCTGATATGTGGAAATAACCTAAATGAAGGCACCTGTAATCACGATGATGAAACCGGTGATCCTAGATTCGCTTCATTGAAAGCATTGTTGGACAAACAGGCACCTTGAAGGGGAGGGAAAATAATGACAAATCACCAACCGCATCAACTTGAAGCAATCGAAACATTACTAGAAAAAGCCGATCTGCAAGGTTATCTGACCACTGGGGATATTATGGAGGTTTTCCCATGGGATGGAGATGATGATGAGCGCCTGTTGGAACTCTTTGGAATGCTGCATCGCCAGGGTGTGGAAATTGTAATAGAAGATGAAGCGGAACCAGAACCCGACCTCTCGAAGCTGGAAACATCCCCCTTAGATTTAGGTTCTTCATCCTTGGTTAGCGCTCTACTGCCTAATCTCGAAAATATCTCTGCGGATGATAGTGTTGGCCTGTATCTTAAAGAAATGTCACGGGTTCCGCTACTAACCCTGGCAGAAGAGGTGAGTTTAGCACAAAGGATAGAGCTCGCAAAATACTCAAAAGCCAGACTTTCCAAGATGAACGGGAAAGGCTCCAGCAAAAACCGGAAAGAGCTTGAGAATAATGTCAAGGATGGAATTTTAGCACGGGAGCACCTGATCAAGGCTAACACACGCTTAGTTGTCAGCGTGGCAAAAAAGTATATTGGACGTGGGGTTGCCTTCCTTGATCTAATCCAGGAAGGAAATCTGGGCTTGATGAAGGCAGTATCGAAGTTCGAATACCAGCGTGGTTTTCGTTTCTCAACCTATGCTACCTGGTGGATCAGGCAAACAATCACCCGTTCCATCGCAGACCAGAGTCGCACCATACGTATCCCAGTTCATATGACAGACCGTTTACGAATGATGTATAAAGCTGCCCACAGGCTGGAGCAAAGCTATGGCCGCCCACCAACCCAAGAGGAATTATGTCTTGAAATGGGAGTGGGGCATGAAAAGCTTCAGTGGATGCTTGAAGTAGCCCGTATCCCGGTATCCTTGGAAAGCCCAGTTGGAGAAGAAGATGACACAGAGCTGGGTATGTTCGTGGAAGATACCATCACCCCTTCACCATCTCAGACCACTTACGAGAAAATGTTGCACGAGTGCGTTGAGCAGGTGCTTTCCACACTTTCCCCACGTGAAGCCCGTATCCTGCGCCTGCGCTTTGGACTTGAAAATGGGCATCCGTATACATTAGAAGAAGTGGGGCACAAGTTTGGATTAACCCGCGAGCGTATCCGCCAGATTGAAGGGAAAGCGTTACGAAGGCTGCGCCACCCCAGCCGGGCAAGGATGCTTAGGGAATATCTGTAAGGGTTGATCATACTAAATCCTGAAACTCGTTACTGTATCAAATTTCCATAGAATGGAAAGAGAGAGATAATCAACCATGGAGATACCTGTAAAGTGACTTGACCCAGGGTTTGTCTTGATCAGGTCC
>Ga0209253_10000554_pt1 | contig 32344 bp, 26 predicted proteins | sample FrelakmetBRP12BR_FD_187145 | JGI IMG/M metagenome (GOLD analysis project Ga0209253, IMG submission 187145) | Freshwater lake sediment microbial communities from the University of Notre Dame, USA, for methane emissions studies - BRP12 BR (SPAdes)... | ecosystem: Environmental > Aquatic >... | reverse complement strand
CGGGCAGCCGACGCCTCGAGCCGCTTCGCCGCCGAGCCGGTCTTCGACCTCGGCTTCGAGTTCTCCGGCGCGCAACTCACGCCTTGCGGCGGCACCGTGCTGCGCGCCGGCGGCGGACTCGGCTTTGACCAGGCAGCCGGCGTGTGCTGGTTGACGCTGTTGGCCCGCTTCCGGCAAGCCGGACCGCTGGTCTTCAACTCGAACCTCGACCGCGTGACGTTCATGGCCGGTCACTCGCCCTGGCTGATTGACTCCACTGACGCGCTGCCCGAGATCGTTGCCGCGCTTGGAGCGGACAATCTCAGCATCGATGCCTGGCCGGCGCTGGATGAGGCGGGCGTCCCGTTGTCAGGTACGGTGTGGACCGACAACGCCTACTTCGCCGTCGGCACGCCAGCCAGCGACCTGGAAGCGAGCTGGGCACTCGTCAACCTGCTGATCAGCCCGGAAGGCCAGGAACGTCTGGCGCAGTCGGATGGCTCGTGGTTCCTGCCGGTTGCCCGCACCGTCCAGCCCCTCGAGCCGCTCGGTATCCAAGCCGCCTCGGTTCTGACGGAGGCGACAGCCATGCCGCTGGCCGCCAACCTCAATACGTACCGTCTGCCACTTGAACGGGCCGTGGTCGCTGTGGCCTCTCAGGCGGCGGACCCGGTCGAGGCCTTGCGACGCGCCACCGAACTCATCCGCAACGAGCTCACGCAGAGCCCGCCTGGCGGATAGCATCCCTCGCGGAGGCCGCATGACCGTACCCGGATGGATCGCCGACGCCGTCTTCTACCAGATCTTTCCCGATCGCTTCGCCAACGGCGACCCGTCGAACGATCCGCCCGGGGTCCAGCCCTGGGGCGCGCCGCCGACCATCTGGGGCTTCCAGGGCGGCGACCTGCGCGGCGTGCGGGACCACCTCGATTACCTCGCCGACCTTGGCGTCACCGCGCTGCTGTTCAATCCGATCTTCCAGGCCTCGTCGAACCACCGCTACAACACCATGGACTACTACCGGATCGACCCCAAGCTTGGGACGCACGACGATTTCCGGGCGTTGCTCGATGCTGCCCATGGGCGCGGGATGCGGGTCGTGCTGGACGGCGTGTTCAACCACTGCGGTCGCGGGTTCTTCGCCTTCACCGATCTCCTGGAGAACGAGTCCCATTCTCCCTACATCCACTGGTTCCATGTCAAGAAGTTTCCCCTGAACGCCTTCACGCCTGGCGAGGCAGAGCACTACCTCGCCTGGTGGAAGTTCAAGAGCCTGCCGAAGTTCAACACCAGCAACCCCGAGGTCCGTCGCTACATCCTGGGCGTGGCGCGGCACTGGGTGGAGCAGGGGATCGACGGCTGGCGGCTGGACGTGCCCAACGAGATCGACGACGATCCGTTCTGGGCGGAGTTCCGGCAGACCGTCAAGGACGTCAACCCGGACGCCTACCTGGTGGGCGAGATCTGGGATGGCGATCCGCGTTGGGTCAGCCCCGACCACTTCGACGGCCTGCTCAACTACCCGCTGCGCGACATGATCCTTGGCTACCTGGGCGGCAAGGGCATCAAGGCGGCGGATTTCGGACGGCGCACGGTGGACCTGCTCGCCCGCTACGCGCCCGAGAATGCGTTCGCACACTACCTGTCCCTCGGCTCACACGACACGGAGCGCCTGCGCACCATGTGCGCAGGCGACCTTCGACGCGTCCGCCTGGCTTTCCTGTTCCAGTTCTTCTACCCGGGTGCGCCGGGGATCTACTATGGAGACGAGATCGGGCTCGAAGGCGGCAAGGATCCCGACTCCCGGCGCGCCTTCCCGTGGGACCCGGTCCGCTGGGATGCTGACCTGCATGCCTGGGTCCGTACGCTCGCCCATCTGCGCCGCTCGCAGGCGGTCTTGCGCCGGGGCGAGTTCCGCTTCCTGGCGGCAGACAACGCCGCCCAGACGGCAGCCTTCACCAGGACCCTGGGGGAGGACACGGCCGTGCTCATCCTGAATGCCTCGGACTCCGCCCAGCCCATCCGAATTCCAGCCGCAACCATCGGCCTGATCGAACGCCAGGTCCTTACCAGCGCGGTGGCCGGCGCGGTGCGGACAGTCGAGGGCGGGGCGCTGCAGCTCACACTCCCACCGCTGAGCGGCGAGCTGCTGTTGACCCCCTCGCGCAGCTGAGACGCGCCCGGGCTGCGCGCCCCAGGGCCGCATCGGCGACCGACGTGCCCTCTGCGACGCAGATGTATAATGCGCGCCGCAGCACCTGCCGCACGTGGGGGCTGCGGGGCCGGTCATGCATCTGATTCTGACGCACGAGCAGGCAGATTTCGATGCCACCGCCGCACTGCTGGCGGCCCGGCTGCTGCAGCCGGAGGCGCTGGCCGTCTTGCCGCGCCGGATCAACCGCAACGTGCGCGCGTTCCTCACGCTGTACGGCGACTCCCTGCCGTTCACCGAGGCAGATGACGTCCCGCGCCAGGCCATCGAACGCGTGACCCTGGTGGACACCCAGGCGCTGCCGTCGTTCAAGGGCCTCTCGCCGCGCACTCAGGTCCACGTCGTCGACCACCATCCTCCGGCCTCCCCGCGCGACCCGGGCTGGATCGCCGACCTGGAGCCGCTGGGCTCGACGACCACCCTCCTGGTGGAGGAACTCCAGGAGGCGGCGCCGCCGCTCGACCTTGTCGGTGCCACGCTGCTGCTGATGGGCATCTACGAAGATACGGGTTCCCTGAGCTACGCCGGGACGACCCATCGCGACCTGCTCGCCTGTGCCTGGCTCCTCGAGCAGGGTGCCAGCCTGGCGATCGCCGATGACTTCCTGAATCATCCGCTCTCGGCCGACCAGCGGCGCCTGTACGATCGGCTGCTGGCGGCGGCCGAGACTCACACCTTTCACGGGCTGTCGATCGTCATTGCCTGCGGGTCCGCCGAAGGTATGGTGGATGAGATCTCCACCCTGGCGCACAAGCTGCGCGACCTGTTCGATCCCGCCGGGCTGTTTGTACTTGTCGCTCTGAACGGCACCGTGCAACTCGTGGCCCGCGCCACGAGCGACGCCGTCGACGTCGCCCGTCTGGCCGAGCACTTCGGCGGCGGCGGGCACAGCCGAGCGGCAGCGGCGCTCATCCGCGACCGCCGGCCGGAGGACGTCCGCGACGAACTGCTTCAGCTGCTCGAGTCGGCCATCCGCCCGACGCGCACCGTGGGCGAGATCATGTCGCTCGAGCCGCAGCTGCTCAGCCCTGCCGTGCGCGTCTCAGATGCTGCCGAACGCATGCAGCGCTTCGGGCACGAGGGTTACCCTGTGGTCGAGGCAAACCGCGTCGTCGGCCTGCTCACGCGACGGGCGGTCGACCGGGCCATGGCCCACGGGCTCGGTGCCCGGCCGGTGTCCAGCGTCATGGAGGCCGGCAGCCTGGTCGTCTCGCCGGCGGATTCCGTGCTGCACCTCCAGCGTGTGATGATTCAGCACGACTGGGGCCAGGTTCCGGTTGCCGACCCGGTCACCGGCGAGATCATCGGCATCGTCACCCGCACCGATCTGTTGCGCACGCTGGCCGCTGAGGCGAGCGGCGCGCGCCCCGCCAGCCTGGCACCGCGGCTGGAATCGGCGCTGGCCCCCGAACGGCTGGCACTCCTGCGCCTGGTCGCCCGCCAGGCGGAGACCCAGGGCACCGCCATCTACATCGTGGGTGGTTTCGTGCGCGATCTGGCTCTGGGGCTTCCAAGCCTTGACTTCGATCTGGTGGTCGAGGGTGATGCGATTGCACTGGCACGCGCGCTGGCCGCGGCGTATGGCGGTCGCGTCAGCAGTCACACGCGCTTCGGGACGGCCAAGTGGCACATCGATCCCCGCCAGGCGGAGCTGCTGCGCGCCCTCGACGGGCGCCGCGCCGAACGCCTCGACCTCCCGGCCTCGCTTGACCTGGTCAGCGCGCGCACGGAGTTCTACGCTCACCCGACGGCGTTGCCCTCGGTCCAGCGCGGGAGCATCAAGCTCGATCTGCACCGCAGGGACTTCACCATCAACACCCTCGCCCTGCGGCTGGACGGCCGCCGGTACGGTGAGCTGCTCGATCCATGGGGCGGGGGGCGCGACCTCGAGCACCGGCTGATCCGGGTCCTGCACTCGATCAGCTTCATCGATGATCCCACGCGCATGCTGCGCGCCGTCCGCCTCGAACAGCGGCTGGGCTTCACGCTGGAGGCGCGCACGCTCGAGCTGATGCATCAGGCTATGCCGCTGCTCGCTCGCGTCAGCGGAGAGCGGCTGCGCGATGAGCTCGAGCTGATCTTCGCCGAGCCGTGCGCCGGGCAGGCGCTGGCGCGCCTGCATGCTCTTGGGCTGCTGGCGTCCGTTCATCCGGCTCTCACGTGGGATCCGTGGATGCAGGCGCGTCTGGAGGCGGCGCGTACCTTGCAGCCGCCCGAGGCCTGGAAGCTGCGCGAGCCGCCGGAAGCCGAACGGCTGATCTACGCCTTGTGGCTGGCCCGCCTGGACGCCAACCAGGTGGCCGCCGTGTGCGATCGTCTGCACTTCTCGCTCGCCTCGCGCTCTGTCGTGGTCGACGCCAACCGGTTGACGGCGGCGCTCCCCCGCTGGCCGGCTGGTGTCTCACCCAGCGAAGTAGCTGCGCGGCTTGATGATGTCGGCGAGGAGAGCCTGGTGGCCGCCTGGCTTGCGCTCGCCGATGCGCCCGAGGCACGTGCCGCGCTGGCATCCTACCTGGCTGTGTGGAGGCGCGTTGCCCCACTCACCGACGGCCGGGCGCTCCGCCGCCTGGGACTCCCTCCAGGGCCGGCATACCGCCAAATCCTCACCACGCTGCGCGCCGCCTGGCTCGACGGTCAGTTGGAAAACGCGGAGCAGGAGCATGAGCTGCTGCGCACGCTGGTCACCCGTGGAGGCGCGGGTGGCTGAAGCGCCCCCCGTCGTCATCCGACAGGCCCGCGCCGACGACCTGGAGGCCATCGAGTGGGATGGCGAGTACCGGCGTTACCGCCTGGTCTACCAGCGTGCCTATGCCGAGTCGCTGCGCGGCCGGCGCGTTCTGCTGGTCGCCGAGTCCGAGGGCCGGGTCATCGGGCAGGTCTTCGTCCAGGTTGACTCGTCTCTCAGCGGCGGCAACAACCGGGCGGCCTACCTGTACGCACTGCGCGTCCGGCCGGAGTACCGCAACCGCGGCATCGGCGGCGAGCTGGTGCGCGAGGCCGAGTCCATCCTGCGGCAGCGGGGATTCGTTCGCGCCTTGATCTCGGTGGCTCAAGACAATCACGCCGCCCGGCGGTTGTACGAACGGCTCGGGTACGAGGTCTTCGGCGAGGACGCGGGGAACTGGTCGTACTTCGACGACCGGGGCCACATCCAGGAAGTCCACGAGCCCGCCTTCTTGCTCGAGAAGTTGCTCTAGGCCCGCGCCGCCGTGGTCCCACCAACCCATTCGAAAGCCTGGATCCATTCCGGCGGGCCCGCGCGAGCTCGTCGCGCAGGTGAACCCTACGTGTCGGGGACCGGCCGTGCCGCCTGCCAGCGTCCACGGGCCGTCCGCCCGCATGGCGTGGCACGTTTCTTGCTTATCTCTATCGGACGGGTCGATGGGACGCGGTGCGTCCCTCCGTCGCCAGCATGCGCACACGACACGAACGCCACCGCCCCGAGATGAGGGACCTTCATCTACCAGTGCGTGCCGCCCTTGAGGCTGCAGCCCTCCTGGCTGCGTGCTTCGGGTTGATTGCCGGGTGTGTCCCGCAGCCCGCGAGGCAAAGCAGGCTGCCGGCTCCATGGAGCGGCGAGATCCCTTTGGCCAGCATCGAATCCGAAGCACCGCCCCCATCCGCGACACCCCTTCCCATCTTCAGCCTGATCGCGACGGCGCGGCCCGCCGGGATGCCCGATCTGGAGCCGACGCCCGACGCGATTCGGGAGCCGCCGACGCTCAGGACATCGGCGGATACCTACGTCGTCCAGCCGGGCGACAGCCTCAACCGAATCGCCGGGCAATTCGGCGTCAGCGCCGAGAGCATCTTGCGCGCCAACCGACTGGCCAGTGCAGACCTCCTTCCGGTGTGGATGGCCCTCGTCATTCCGGCGCCGTTGCCGCAGTCAGCCGGACCGTTCAACAAGCTGCTTCCGGACTCTGAGCTCGTCTTCGGCCCGGCGGCCGCCTTGTTCAATGTGCGGGCCGAGGTGGTCCGCCAGGGCGGGTACCTGTCCGGCTACTCGGAGGAAATCGAGGAGCGCGTGCTGTCCGGCGTGGAGATCGTCGAGCTGGTCGCTCGGCGCTACTCCGTCAACCCGCGCCTGCTGCTGGCCGTCCTTGAGTTCCAGAGCGGGTGGCTGCGCGCCTCCAACCCGGACGCCTCGACCCGCACTTACCCGATGGGCTTCATCCGCTTGCGCAGCGAGGGATTGTTCAGCCAGCTCTCGCTGGCGGCTGATATGTTGAACAAGGGCTACTACCTGTGGCGCGCCGGCTGGGCCGGTCCTTTTGTCACACCCGACGGCGCCGCCATCCCGCCGGGCGAAGGCATCAATGCCGGGACGGCGGGGGTCCAGTACTTGTTTTCGCAGCTGTACGCCTCCAATGAGTGGAGGCGTGTCGTCGGCGCAGATGGGTTCTACGCCGCCTGGACCGGCCTGTACGGGAATCCGTTTCACCGCGGCGTCGAGCCGATGCTTCCGCCTGGCCTGGCACAACCAGATCTGCACCTGCCCTTCGAGAACGGGATTGCCTGGTCGTTCACGGGTGGTCCGCACAGCAGTTGGCATACCGGTGCCGCCTGGGCGGCCCTTGACTTCGCGCCTCCCGGCGACGCGCTCGGATGCCTAGGGTCCGATGCCTGGGTTACGGCGGCCGCCGATGGGCTGGTGCTGCGTGCCGATCAGGGGGAGTTGATCCTCGATCTGGATCAGGACGGGATCGAGCAGACCGGATGGGTGCTGCTCTACTTGCATGTGGAGAGCCGCGATCGGGCGCAGCCGGGGACGCGTGTGCAGGCCGGTGATCGCCTCGGCCACCCATCCTGCGAGGGCGGCGTCTCGTCCGGGATGCACCTGCACCTGGCGCGCAAGTATAATGGCGAGTGGATCCCTGCCGATGGATCGCTGCCCTTCGCCCTGGATGGGTGGATTTCGAAAGGGGCAGGACGTGAGTACGACGGCACGCTCGAACGCGGCGGCGTGATCCTTGAAGCCTGCGATTGTCGGAACGACGGCAATCAGGTCGCTCGCTGAGGCGCGCGTGCAACCCCGCCGACCTGTTCCCCTGCTCCCGACCGCCGCAGTCACGCTGAGTCTGCTCGGCTCACTCCTGGCCTGCGCTCGCGCCGACGTCCCGTCTCCCAATGGCCCTGGCAGCCTGCCCGTGGCCGTGCCGCCGACGGTGACCATCGGGCAACCTCCGGTCGAGACAGTCGTTGTGGGGCCAACCCTCGAACCGACGCCGACGGCCGGGTCGCCGGCGCCGCTGGTCTCACCGACCTTCCCGCCGACGGCGGTCATCGATCCCGGCGCTGAAGGGGAGACGGTGCTGTATGAGTCCCAGGCCGGCGATACGCCGCGGGCCGTTGCCGTCCGCTTCGGCGTCTTGCCGTCTGACCTCTCCTCGCCCGGCGGCCCACTGCCCGACGAGGGGGCCCTGATGGATGCCGGGACCCGGCTGATCATCCCTCGCCGGCTCACATCCACCGGCCCTTCCGAGCACCTGATCCCCGACAGCGAGATGGTCTTCTCGCCCAACGCCGCCGACTTCGACGTGAGCGGATTCGCACGGGGCCAGGCTGGCTATCTCACGCGCTATCAGGAATTCGTGGCCGGAAAGATGCGAACCGGACCGGAGGTCCTGGCGCTGGCGGCGCGCGACAACTCGCTCAACCCGCGGTTGTTGCTGGCGCTGCTCGAGCACCAGGCCGGGTGGGTCACGAATCCCACGCGCCCCGCCGGCGACCAATGGAAGTACCCGATGGGCTGGATCGAGCCGGGCGACGCCGGGCTCTATCGCCAGCTCACCTGGGCGGCCAACGAGCTGGGCAACGGCTACTACGGCTGGCGAGCCGGAACGATCACGGAGATCCGTACTCGCGACGGGGTCAACATCCGCCTGGCGCCGGACCTGAACGCCGGGACGGTTGCGTTGCAGTACTACCTGGCGTTGCATGACAACACCCAGAAGTGGGCCATCGATATCGGTCCGGACGGATTCCTGTCGACCTACGAGCGCCTGTTCGGCGATCCCGACTCCTACTTTCACCCGCTGTACGAACCCGGGATCGAACAGCCGGCGCTGATCCTGCCCTTCCTGCCCGGGCACATCTGGTCCTACACGGGCGGCCCGCACGGTGCCTGGGAGCGTGAGGCGGCCTGGGCGGCGCTCGACTTCGCCCCGTCCACGGCCATCTCAGGTTGCAGCGTCTCGGATGATTGGGCGGTGGCCGCCGCGGCGGGGCTCGTGCTGCGCAGCGAGAACGGCGTCGTCGTCCTCGATCTCGACGGCGACGGCCGCGAGCAGACCGGCTGGTCGCTGCTCTACCTGCACATTGCCTCCACCTCGCGCGTTGCCGCCGGCGCCTTCTTGCTCGAGGGCGATCTGGTCGGCCATCCCTCGTGCGAAGGCGGCACCGCGACCGGAACGCACATCCACCTGGCGCGCAAGTACAATGGGGAATGGATGCTGGCCGACGGTCCGCTGCCCTTCACGCTGAGCGGGTGGCAAGCACGCGCTGGTACGAAGCCGTACGAAGGCGCGCTGCTCAAGGACGGCCAAACGGTGTTGGCCTGCCCGTGTGCCTCGAAGGAAACGCTGCTCTCCCGATGAGACCCGCTTCAAGGATCATCCTGCTCGCGCTGGCGGCGGCTGCGGCCGCCTGCGCTCCCACAGCGCTCGCCACAGCACCGGCGGTCTCGCCCACCTTCACGCTCGAGGCCGGCGGTCCGACGCCGCTGCCGGTACGCACCCCGCATCCCCCTGGCGAGGTCTTCATCTACGAGGCTCAGCAAGGCGACACGCTCCCGGCTGTGGCCGACCACTTCCGTTCGAGCTTGCGTGAGGTGCTGGCCGCCAATCCGAACCTGCCGGCCGGCATCACGACGCTTCCACCGGGTTATCCGATCCGCGTGCCGGCATACTACCTGCCGCTGGGCGGCTCGCCCCTGCACATTCTCCCCGACAGCGAGGTGATCAACGGGCCCGGCGCGGTGGCCTACGACACACTGACGGAAATCACCTCGCGCCCCGGATTCCTGGCCGGCCTGAGCGACTACGCCAATGCCCGGCAGCGGCCGGCCTGGGAGATCGTCGACATCGTCGCACGGGAGTATTCGATCCACCCGCGGCTGCTGCTGACCTTGCTCGAGAATGGGTCCGGCGCACTCACCCGGCCGGAGCCGGCGGGCGAGGCCACGACCTATCCGCTGGGCTACCCGAGCGAGCGCTATCGCGGCCTGTACCGCCAGCTTCTGTGGGCGGCCGAGCAGTTGAACAACGGCTACTACGGATGGCGGGCTGGATCGCTGACGGAACTTGAGCTGGCCGATGGACGCCTGGTGCGGCTCGATCCCTGGCAGAACGCAGGCACTGCCGCGCTTCACAACCTGCTCGCCGGCATGTATCCTCAGGCGGACTTTGATCGTCAGACGGGTCCGGAAGGTCTGCAGCAACTGTACCGCTCGCTGTGGGGCGACCCGTTCGAGCGTCAGGTCGAGTTCATCCCCGGAAACCTGCAGCAGGCGGAGCTGGCCCTTCCGTTCCTTCCCAACCGCGTCTGGGATTTCAGCGGGGGCCCGCACGACACCTGGGGAACGGCGCTTCCGCTCGGCGCCCTCGACTTCGCCCCGCCGGCGATGGAGGGCGGCTGCGCACTCTCGGGCGAGTGGATCGCCGCGCCGGCGTCCGGGATCATCACCCGCAGCGAAGAGGCGACGGTGGTGCTGGATCTGGGGGATGACGGCGACGAGCGAACGGGATGGGCGCTGCTGTTCTTCCATGTCGGCACCGAGGGGCGCATCGCCGCCGGGACCGCGCTGGAACAGGGGGATCAGATCGGCCACCCCTCGTGCGAAGGGGGCCGGTCTACCGGCACCCACTTTCACATCGCCCGCAAGTACAACGGCGAGTGGATACCTGCCGGCGGCCCACTGCCTTTTGTCCTCGACGGTTGGGTGGCGGCCTCCGGGGAGCAGCCGTATGAGGGTACACTGACCAAGGGCTCGAAGGTCGTCTCAGCCTCGACGACCTCGACGGCCGCCAACCGAATCCTGTATACGCTGCCGGGCCAAACGACACCCTAGCGTGACCCCGGCGGGGACATCAGACCCGCGACCGTCCACGGCATATCGGACACCACCCGCAACGAAGGCGCCCGGCATGTGCCGGGCGCTCACGCGTGACTTGATCTTCGCCCCCCCATCACACGTCGAAGTACAACGTCATCTCGTACGGGTGCGGCCGGTTGCGCACCTGGTAGTACTCCTCGTTCAGCTTGTGCGCGATCCAGTCGGCGATCAGCCCTTCATCGAACGCGCCCCCGGTCATCAGGAATGCGTGGTCGTTCTCGAGTGCCCGGCAGGCCTCCAGCAGGCTGGCCGGGAGCGGCTTGATCTGCCGACGCTGCTCCTCGGTCCAGGCAAAGATATCGGCGTCGATCGGGCCGAAGCCACTCGCCTGCGGATCGATCTGCCGGGCGATGCCATCCAAACCGGCCAGGAGCTGCGCCGCCAATGCCAGGTAGACATTGCAGGTGGCATCCGGTGGACGGAACTCGAAGCGTGCCGTGTCCGGCTGATCGGCGTATTTCGGCACGCGAATGGCGGCGCTGCGGTTGCCGAGCGAGAAGAAGGCATTCACCGGCGCCTCGAAGCCGGGGACGAGCCGGCGATAGGAATTGGTGCTGGGGTTGGTCAGGGCGAGCAGCGCCGGGCCGTGCTCGAGGATGCCGCCGATGTAGTGCAGCGCGGTCCGGCTCAGCTTGCCGTAGCCGCCGGCGTCGTAGAACACGTTCGCCCCGCGCAGGAACAGATGCTGGTGGAAGTGCATGCCGCTGCCGGCCTCGCCGTACAACGGCTTCGGCATGAATGTCGCCGTCTGACCCTGCCGGTGGGCGGTCATCTTGGCGACGTACTTGACCATCTGTGTGACATCCCCGGAGCGCACCAGCCCCATCATCGGCGTCTCGATCTCGCACTGCCCCGGCCCGCCGACCTCATGATGGTGGTACTTGACCTCGACGCCCATGGCCTCCAGGTGCATCACCATCTCGGTGCGCAGGTTGTAGAGCTGGTCTTTGGGCGGCAGGGCGTGGTATCCGCCGTGCAGGGGGATCAGGTGGCCGTGTCCCCCGGTGGCCGAACGCCAGACGGCCTCGCGGCTGTCGACCCGGTAGGAGGCACGGTTGACATCGTTCTCGAACGCCACCTCGTCGAAGACGTAGAACTCATACTCCGGCCCCCAGCGGCTTTCGTCAGCGACGCCCGTCTCGAGCATCACCTGCTCGGCTCGCAGAGCGATGTTGCGCGGATCGCGCGCGAAAGGCTTCTTCGTATCCGCTTCGAACGCCGAGCAGATCAGGCTCAGCGTCGGCACGTCCCAGAATGGGTCCAGAAACGCGGTATCCAGATCGGGCAGCAGGACCATGTCACCGGACTTGACCGACTTGAGCCCCACTGACGATCCGTCGAATCCGATGCCGTCGCGCAGTGTGGGTTCGCCGAACTCGTGCGCCGGGATGGTCACGTGATGCCAGCGCCCCCACAGGTCGCTGAACTTCATGTCAACCATCTGGACGTTGTGCTGGCGCAGGTAGGCCTGGACATCCCCGAGGCTCGAGAACCTTACGCGGCTGAGGCTGGTCATCGTGTCCCTCCGTGTGCCCGGAGGGCGGTTGCCCTTCCGGCGATGGTGTCCCCCTCCCGCCGACCTCGATTCGGGTGGCGGGGATTCACACCTTCGTGATGGTCAGCGACTCAGGCGTGAACTCCATGCGCCAGTAGCCGGCGCCCTCGAGCTTGTACTCAAGGGCCAGGCGCTCACGCCCTCGCTCTTCAGACATCAAACGGATCGGCCGCGCGAAAGCGAAGGTCACCAGATCAGGATCCCACTCCCCCTGGTGGGCCGGATCAAAGCGTTCGGGCGGATCGAAGAGGCGGGCAATGGCGGTCTCACCCAGCAGCAGGCGCAGGATGGACTCGGGCGCGTCGGCGGACCACAAGAGGCTCGCCGTCGCCTGCGCCTCGACCTCGTCGGCGCGCTCATCTTCACTCAGCGGTGCCTGCACCGGGGACCAGACGGTCGGCAGGTCATCGACGTGGATCGTCTCCGGGTCCATGATGGCCGGCATCACCGACCTCCCCGGTGCTTCTTGGCTTTGGCTTTCGGCGGCTTCCGAGACTCGGCTGGGCGCTTCTTCGTGGCGCCAGGCGAGGGGCGTGACGGCTTGAGCGATGCTTTCCTTGCCTGCCTCTTGCCCTTCTTCGCTGCCTTGCCCGGCTTCTTCCGCGGTTCCGGTTCAGGCTCGGGGACCGGCTTGAGCTCGAGGCGCGCCAACCCGGCGGCGATGCGGACGATCCGGTCGGTGTCCTTGACCTCCAGCAGCATCTTGCCGGCTCCGGCGCGCGTCCGGCGCGGCGCGTCCCCCAGGCGGAGCGAGCGCGCGCCGGCGCGTGCCTGGTGCACCGCCACGCGATCATCCTCCTGGCCGACGGCTGCCCCGGCCAGGTGGGCGCTTCCGGAGGTCTTCCACGCCATCACACCCTTGCCGTAGCGGCCCTGCACCGGGAATTGGCTCAAGGCGACGCGCTTCACATGACCGTCGTCGCGTACCAGCAGGAGCTCCGCATCGGCACGGACGGTGTCCATGCCCACCAGCCGGTCTCCGGCGCCGTCTTCGAGCTTGATCCCCATCACGCCGCCGGCGGCCAGCCCCATCGGCCGCACGTGCTGCTCGTCGAACCGGATTGCCTGACCGCCGCTGCTGACCAGCAGGATTTCCTGGTCGCCTTGCGTGATCCGCGTCCAACCCAGGACGTCTCCCTCGGCGATGTTCATGGCGACGAAGGGTTTGGCCGACGGCCCGGGCAGTGCTTCGAGCGGGGTCTTCTTGATCATCCCGCCGAAGGTGGCGAACACCAGGCAGGCGTCGGGAGAGAGCAGGCTGCGCTCGGGCGGAATCGCCACGCCGGCGATGACCTGCTCTCCCGAGGTGAACGACGTGCCGCGGGCCACGGGGATCCCGTCCTTGGGATCATCACATTCCGGCAGCGTGTGAACGGCCACGGCGGCGCCGGTGCCGCGCGCTTCAAACAGGTAGAGCGTATCACGCCCGCCGGCGCAGATCAGGAGCACCGGGGCCGAACGGCCGGTGAGCCGTGGCTGGCGAGCTGTCGGCGTGCGCGAGATCAACCCATCGTCGGTGACGACGACCCAGGTCTCCTTCTCGGGCGTCAGGTCGCCGGCGGTGAGGAGGGGCGCGGCCTTCTTTCCCTTCCCCTTGCGGGCCTCGACGATCAGGGTCCTGCGCCGGTCCCCGTACGTGCCCTTCACCTTCACCAGCTCCTCGACCAGCACATCCCGGAGCCTCTTCTCGGAGCCGAGCAGTCCCTCGAGCTCCTTGATGCGCGCCACGGCCTCCTTGTGCTCCTGGTCGATCTTCTTGCGCTCCAGACTGGCCAGGCGGCGCAGCGGCATGTCGAGGATCGCCCGTGCCTGCAGGTCGCTCAACTTGTAGCGCTTGCGCAGCCGCTCGTGCGCCTGGTCGGCGTCGGCCGAGCCGCGGATCAGCTGGACGACCTCATCCAGATGCTGCAGGGCGGTGCGCAGGCCTTCGAGGATGTGCGCCCGCTCGCGCGCCCGCGCCAGTTCGAACGCGCTTCGCCGGCGGACGATCTCCAGGCGGTGCTCGAGGTAGACCCGCAGGGCCTGCTTGAGCGTCAGCAGCCGGGGCTCTCCATCGACCAGCGCCAGGAGTGTGATCCCGAAGCTGACCTGCATCGGCGTGCGCCGGTAGAGCTCGGCCAGCACCTTCTCGGGCGTGGCGGTCTTGTTCAGCTCGAGCACGATGCGCAGGCCCTGGCGATCGGACTCATCGCGCAGGTCGGCCAGGCCTTCCATGTCGCCATTGCGCGCCAGTTCGGCGATCCGTTCCACCAGGGCCGACTTGTTGGTCAGGTAGGGGAGTTCGGTGACCAGGATGCGCGAGCGCCCGCGGCCCATGTCCTCGATGTGCGCCCGCGCCTGGACGACGACCTTGCCCCGGCCGGTGCCGTAGGCCGACGTCAGGCCGTCGGCATCGCCCTTGTCGCGCAGGATGATCCCGCCCGTCGGGAAGTCGGGTCCCTGGATGTGGGCCATCAGGTCCTCGACGCCGATCTTCTCCAGGCGCGACCAGTTCTCGAGCATGAAGGTCAGGGCGTCGCACACCTCGCCCATGTTGTGCGGCGGGATGCTGGTGGCCATGCCCACGGCGATGCCCGTGGCGCCGTTGACCAGCAGGTTGGGCACGGCCGTTGGAAGGACGGTCGGTTCCCTCAGCGAGCCGTCGAAGTTGTCGATGAAGTCGACGGTGTCCTTGTCGATGCCCTCGAGCATCTCCATCGCCAGGCGCTCGAGACGGGCCTCGGTGTAGCGCATGGCGGCCGGCGGATCGCCGTCGATCGAGCCGAAGTTCCCCTGCCCGTCGACCAGCGGGTAACGCATCGAGAACGTCTGGGCCATGCGCGCCATGGCCTCGTAGACGGCCATGTCGCCGTGGGGATGGAACTTACCGAGTACCTCGCCGACGATGCGCGCCGACTTCTTGAAGTCCGCTCCGGGGCGGATGCCCATGGCATGCATGGCGTACAGGATCCGCCGGTGCACCGGCTTGAGCCCGTCGCGCGAGTCGGGCAGCGCCCGCGCCACGATGACGCTCATGGCGTAGTCCAGGTACGACTGCTGCATCTCCGCATCGATGTCGATGCGGCGCACCATCCCAATCTCCATGCTTCACCTCGATACGGGCACGACCGACGGAATGATAGCGGCTGCCTCGCGGGGCGTCAATTCGCCATCCGTCCCAGGGTGGGGCACCCGGAAAAGAGCCGACGCCCCGGATAGGGGCGTCGGGTGGGACGGGTCAGGGGCGAGGGAGAATCAGGAAGTGCAGCCGTATGTGTTGTGGAGGCCGTCCGTGTCGATGTCGATCGTCTCGCCTTCGCGCAGTTCCTCCGACATCACCTTCGGATTGCCCTCCGCGTTCTGATCGAAGGCTTCGTAGACGCCGGGGTTGAACAGGTGCAGGTTGTTGGGCTCATCGAACTTCTCGGTGAGGATGAGATCGGCCGGCAGGATGCGCATCGGGTGAAAGGTGCAATTGCGGATGTAGGCCGGTACGGCCGGGTCGACGGTCTCAACCGGCAGGGCCTGCACCGCCTCGGCGCCGCCCTCAACCACGGCGTAGCGCGAGGTGGCCGTCACCCAGGCGGTCTTCCCGCCGCCCGCAGGGTCCTGGACTAACAGCCATTCGGCGTCCTGGTTTCGGGCGATCGCCACAGCACTCTGATCCTTCAGCATGTAGTTCATGACGTTGTAGGCTGTGGCAGGCCCGCGGCGCAGGGTCAAGTTGCCGCCCGTGGCGGTCACGTGCACGCTGAGGGCCGCGGTGGGTGCGGATGCTGGGGTCGGCGACGCTTCGTGGGTAGATGAGGCTGGGATCTGGGATTCCGGCGGCTGTCCCGTGACTCGGGCTTCGGTCGGCAGCGCGGCAGCCGGCGTGCCGCCGATAGGCTGGCTGCCTGTCTGAAGGCTGCAAGCGGCGGTGGCCACCGCCAGCGCGACAAGAACGAGGGTAGACGGTTGCAGAGTGTGCCGGCTTCGCATGGGCTCTCCTGGGAGGCCTTCCTGCAGCCCGGCGGTTTCCCCGGGGGCAGGGGCAGGCGGATGGCTACTGGCTAATCCATACCAATATACTCCTAATTTGGGTTCCGTGCGGATTTGGCGTTATACCTCACATGCCGGGCGGCCTCGGTCGCCGCGCCGTCAACGCCCCGCGCGATCCCGGGCCTCGTGTCGACGTTCTTCAGCTTGTGGTATCGGCGATGGGTGCCGGTCGGTACCACAGGCTGGCCGTTCCAGTGCAGTCTCCTGAGCCGGATGGCTGTCACCGCCCAGGATAGTGCCTCGAGCGGATCTTCAGTTCCTGTTGTGCTGACTCTTCAGAGGCATGGGAGTGAGGCAGGGCCGGATTCGGGGACACCGAACTCTTCGTCCTCGACCCTTGAGACCATCGAGCGGAAGACCGACCCCGCCTGCGGCCCGGACGACGGCAACCTGCGGCCTGCGAGTGGCACTGGCGGTCCTGCCCCGACCGTGATATGAAGAGGCAGGAGATTGAGGAGCCATGCTGAGTCTATTCCTGCTGCGCCTGAGCAAATTCCTCCGCCGCCTGTTGCTGGGAGAGGCGGACTTGAGGCAACACATCCGCGGCGAAGGGAATGAGATCCGGGCGGAGAAGGCCGGCCTCTCGAACGTGGAGCTGGACATCATCGGCAACCGCAACCGGATCCTCATCGGCGAGGGGTGCATCCTGAACAACCTCAAGATCCGCCTGCGCGGCTCCGGACACCTGATCGAGCTCGGCAGGAACTGCCGGGTGAGCCGCGGCGGGGTGTTCTGGTTTGAGGATGACGACTGCGAGCTGCACATCGGCCGGGATACGACCTTGGTGGAGGTGTCCATCGCCGTGACCGAGGCCGGCTCGCGGGTGGACATCGGGGAGGGGTGCATGCTGGCCAACGACATCGACATCCGCACCGGCGACTCGCACTCCATCCTCGATGCGGCCAGCGGCAGTCGGATCAACTTCGCGCAGGATGTCTCCATTCGCAATTCCGTGTGGATCGCCGCGCACGCGATCATCCTCAAGGGCGTGACCATTGGAGAGAACTCAGTTGTGGCGGCGGGGGCGGTTGTTACCAAGTCCTGTGAGCCTGGCTCTTTGCTGGCCGGCAACCCGGCACGGGTCGTCAAGACCGGAATCGCCTGGAGAAGGGAGCGGCTGGCAGGAGAGCGGACGCACGAGCGGAATCCGTGAGGAAGCCATCGCAGAGGACCGAGCGGCGGTGGTACACCCCTCAACGCTCTAGCCTGCATGCGGGTAGGCCGGGAGCGTCCACCGCGCGCCGAGCAGCGATCCACAGCCAGGACATGGCGGTGCGCTCAGCATGAGCCCCGCCTTTGTCGTTGCGTTGTGCCGTTCGTTTGGACGTTGCAGGCAGGATCACCCGTGCAGATGCCTGGCCCGACCGGGGGATCAGCCCAGCCGTCGCGCCTGCTCGGGAGGGAACCTGGATCGCCGTGTTGGATCCGGTGAAACCGGCTCTCGGCGGCGTGAGCATGCTCGCCGATGACCGCGTGGTCGAGACGAGGGACACATGCTTCTCGCAACCTGCGAGCGCTTGGCCGCCAACGGCCCTGACGGGAGCACGAAGGGCGAGAGAAGGTGACGCGAGGGATGCTGCGGGGGGCAACGCTGGGTCGATACGCCTCCCACGCGGGTGGTGATGGTCACGGGAAGGGGCGTGCGCCCGCGTACCGGCAAGCCGTCTTCTCGAGGCCGTCGGGCGCGTAGTCGGTGCCCCAGCTGCCGTTTGCCTCCATCCCCAGCGGACTCCAGGCGCGCGCCTGCGTGTACTGGGTGATGGTGGTCTCCCCGAGAACCCGTTGCAGGATGAGCCCCAGCCGGAGTGCGTCGCTGGAGCGGTACTCGAAGCGTGTGCCCGCAGGCTCTTCCCGGGTCAGCTGCAGCAGCCTATCTTCCAGGCGATCGGTGTAGTGCAGGCGCACGTGTTCGCCGAGGGGGAAGTCGTTCTCGGTGTAGTCGATGCCCGAGGTCATCTGAAGCAGGTCCTCGAGGCTGACGGCGGCAAATCCCTGGGGAGCAAGCTCAGGGATGAAGTCGGTCACCGGCTGTTGGACCGACCGGATCAGGCCGTCATCCACCGTGATTCCGGTGAGCAGCGAGAGGAAGGACTAGGAGGCCGAGAAGATCATCACCGGCGTGGCACGGTCGTATCCCTGGAAGTAGTGCTCGATCAGGATTCGGTCGCCCTGCACGGCCAGGAAGGCCACCGCGTCGTTGGCCTCAAGCAGCGAAGCCAGGCGCACCCGGCCTGAGTCCCCAAACACCAAGGGATCATCGAGCAGCTCGCCCGCCCCGAGCAGGGATGGACTCGTGCTCGCGAGGAGCTGCCTCTGAGGGAAGACCGCAAGGTCTTCGATGCCGGAGAAGTTGTAGGCCAGGATGCGTCCCACCGTCACCAGGCCTGCAGGCCCAAGCCACAGCAGGAAGCCGCCGATGGCAGCGGCGAGCAAGAAGAGGATAGTCGAGCGCGGTCGGATCATGAAGAACACGGGCCGGCGGTGGGGTGGATCGCGGCTGGCCGTCCATGTTACTCGAGGATCATCCGCATCCTTGAGAAGTCGAAAGTGACGGCCAGATCCCGGAAGAAGGCGTGCGAGATCAGGCCTCCGACGCGGAAGCCGAGCACATCACCCAGCGGTGGGGTCGATCCCTCCATGACCACCCCGGGCAGATTGGTCCGAACGACCTGGGTCGCGCCCGAACCGAGGGTCAGCCGATCGACAACGAAGTCCACCGAGCGGACCGCGCCGCCGCCCCCGATCCCCTGCTCCGCCTTCGTCCAGTCCGGGATGATCCCGGCCTGCTCCAGCGTCTCCTGCCGAGCCGTGAAGGCTTTGCCCGCCAGCCCCGTGTCGATGAAGAAGAGCGCCGGATCGGCACCGTTGAGCTGTCCCCAGGCGAGCATGTAGTGCATCTCGGCCAGCCAGAAGGGAATCTGCGCGGCGCCCGTGTCGGCCACGTGGCGATCGAGCGCCTGCAGGTTTTCCGGCGTCGGCCGGCGAAGAATCAGGGCGCCATCGCGGTAGTCAAGTGTCGCCAGGAAGTGGAGCAGCAAACGCGTCCCGATGACACCCTGAATCCTCAGCCCGTCATACAGGGACGAGATGGGGTCGACGTCCAGAGTATGGATGGGGACCTGGCGAATCGTGAAGGCGCCCAGGGAAACGGAATCGGCCCTTCCCACGCCGGTCCGTGCCTGCCGCCCGCCGCCGTAGGTTGCGGCGAAAGCGCCGGCCAGCTCCGCTCCGACCTCCCCGGCGAACTCGTCGTCCAGGATGATCTCGGCCCCTCCGGTGTCGAGGATGAAGTAGGCCGGGGGGCTACCGTTGACCGACACCGGCAGGACAGGCAGGGGATCGGTGACGACGAAGGGGATGCGGTCCTGGGCGGGTCCGTCGAGGGCATACGGGACAAGGCCTGCAAAGAGCCCGGTGTGACGCGCCAGTGTCTCCAGCTCACCCAGGGGTCCCAGAGGTATCGGACCCGCAGCCGCGCGAAACAGACGGGAGGCATCATCGAATCGATTCTGGCGGTAGTAGGCCATCGCCAGGCGCGTCTTCCGCTGAACGTCCATCGGCCAGAAGCCGGAGTGCCAGGGGGCCAGCTGGATCGCCTGCTCCAGGAGCCTTGCGGCCTCGTCGGCGCGGTTGCCCAAGAGAGCGATCGCTGCGAGTCCCTCAAGAACCCGCGAGCTTTCGGGTTCCAGCGCCGCGGCCTGGCGATAGGCAGCCTCCGCCTCATCGAACCTGGCGGAACGGTAGGCGAGATCGGCCTGCTGAACGAGAGCCCGCGCCTGAGGATCCATCCCTTCGCCTCCAAGGACCGATGCGGCGCCGATGAGGGTGGCCGACAGCATCACCAGTATGGCGCAGCCGGTGAGGACCGTCACGCCTCTTGCCGGGTCGGTGCGGCGCTTCATCTCCGCAGCCCGCTCGCCGGCTTCGCGGCCCGGCCGACGATGGCGACTACCACAGGCCCTCCCGGTGGCCACCGCCGAGGAGGCCCATGTACAGCCGGATGCCCGCCCAGCGCAGGGGTTCCGGAGGGATCGGCGGCAGGCACGGCTGCACGATCGGGAGGCGCCGCCATGCGTGATCGTCCCCGGCGATCCTGTCCGTCAGGATGCGCCCGGCGAGGTTCGCCAGCACGATCCCGTGACCACTGTAGCCCAGACCGTAGAACACGTTGCGGTGTTCGCCGCGCACGCCGATCATCCCGCTCAGCCCCCGGACGTTCATCGCCACGGGACCGGTCCAGTGGTGGGCAAGGGGGCCGCCGGTCAGCCCCGGCAGATAGCGGCCAAGGAGCTGCCGCATCGTACGCAGGTCCTCCGAGCCACGCTCGCGGCTGGCGCGAGAGGTCGTGCGACTGCCGTACTGGTAGCGGTATCCTGACGGCCCCCCGCCGAAGACGATCCGCCCCTCCTCGGTCCGCGTGACGTACAGCAGCTGCAGGGTGTCATCCGACCAGGCGGCGCCGGCGCGCCAGCCGGCACGCTCAAGCTCGGCGTCCGAGAGTGGTGGCGTCGCGGCGATGCGGCAGATCACGGGGAAGACTGTGCTTCCGAAGTATCCCAACCGCGGCGTGTACGCGTTGGCGGCCAGGACGACCGATGCGGCGTGAACCTGTGCGCCAGGCGTGGTCAGCTCGACGGTGCGGCCTTCGCGCACGCGCAGGACGGGCGTGTCCTCATAGATCGCCACGCCTTGCTCCAGCAGCACCGATCTCATGGCGCGCAGGTACTCTACGCCGTTGATCTGCCCTTCCGAACGGTCGAGGATGGCGCCATGGGCACCACGGATATCCACCCAGGAGCCCAGCTGCGTCCGGCGCACATACTCGAGAGGGATGCCGAGCTGGCCGAGCTGTTCCACCTGGGCGTGGGCTGCTTCGGCGCCGCGCGCGGTGGTCTGGACGTGCAGCACTCCGCCGCGGCTGCAACTCACGGCCAGCGAGTGTGCGGCGATTGTCTCGAAGACGGCGTCGATCGTGGAGCGGGTGACCTGGTAGGTGTACCGGATGAGGTCAGGGTCCGGGGCCGTGCCGTAGATCCAGTTGAGCATCTGGCCGCCGGACCGGCCGCTGGCGCCATTGGCCAGGTGGCGGGCCTCCAGCAGGACGATTCGTTTCTCGGGACAGCGGCGACTGAGGTTGTAGGCCGTGGAGATGCCGGTGAAGCCTCCGCCGACAATGGCCACATCGGCCCGGATGGACGCGCGCAGAGCGGGCTGGGGGTGGTCGTTGGAGCGGGCGGGCAGCCAGGCCGAGAGGTTGCCGTCCAGGTCAAGGCGATGGGCAGGGTCCACGAGGCAAGTCCTCCGCTGCCGCGCGTGCTTGACGGACGATCAAGCGTGGGCGGTCCCCAGGGCGTTGAGCAGGACGACACCCAGGATGATCAGGGCCAGGCCGATCCACTGCCCGGCGCTCATGGCTTCCTGCCAGACGACTAGCCCCACCAGCGCCATGGCGGCTGTGCCGATCCCTGACCAGATGGCATAGGTGAGGCCGAGGGGCAGGGTCTTCAGGGCGAGCGAGAGCAGGAAGAAGGACACCAGGTAACCGGCCATCACAACGGCCGACGGAAGGAGGCGTGCCATGCCCTGGCTGGCCTTCAGGGCGGAGGTGGCCAGGATCTCCGAGGCGATGGCCAGGCTCAAGTAGATCCAGGCGCGCATGCTAGCACCTCGCGGGTCGGCTCGGATCGGTATTATTGACCGTACGGTCAATAGTCTGCCACAGATTGACCCGAGAGTCAATACGATGTAAGATCGGCAAGGAGCCGATCGCCGTACAGGGAGGGGAGCGCCATGCCGGGAACTCGAGCCGACCCCCAACGCCGCCGCCGCCAGATCCTTGACGCCGCTCTGCGGGTGGCCGCCCGCCGGGGCCTGAATCAGCTGACCGTCCGAGAGGTGGCGGCCCAAGCTGAACTGAGCAGCGGGCTGGTCTTCTTCCACTACCGCAGCAAGGAGGCGCTGCTCCTGGGCCTGTTGGACGACCTGCTGTCCTGGCTCGTGGCCGGGGATGCCGCCGCCGCTGCCCGTCCGCCGACGACCCTCCCGCAGGCGATTTGCAGCGAGATATCCACCGGGCGCCTCGAGCGCGAGCGGACGGAGATCCTGCTGCAGTTCTGGGTGCTCGGGCTGGGCAGCCCCAGGATCCGCCGGCGCATCCGAGCGGCGATGAAACGCTATCAGGATCTGTTCCTGTCGGCCGCCCGCCAGGCACTTGCCGGGCGCTCGCGGACGGCCGCCCGGATCTCGCCCGAATCACTGGCGGGCCTCAGCGTCGCCGTCGTCCTCGGGAGCGAGATCGCCTCCCTGGTCGAAGCCGGATGGTTCGAGCGCTGGAATCCGGCAGCCGCCATTGAAGCGCTGCTCCGGGCCTAGGTTCCGTGTCTTCGCCCTCTGGGGCGCGCCGCCGGCCCCAGCACGGCTTGGTCTCTCCTGGTGCGGCCATCCCGCCTTGCAGGCACCCCGCGAGTGTGGTAAGATGTATCTCGCAGGTATTCGAGGTGGTTGTTCGAGAAGTGGGCGGCCCCCACTTCTCTGCGTGTACGGCCCCGTCGCCCACGAAAGTGTAGGAACGAAAGAGCATGAAGAGCGAGTTCGCCCTGGCATTCAACGAAATCACCGAGCGCTTTGGCCTGTCGCGCGAGACGGTCATGCAGGCCTTGGAGGCGGCCATGGTTTCCGCCTACCGCCGCTCGGTCAACGCTTCCTCGGCGCAAAGCGTCGAGGCGCGCATCGACCCCGAGACCGGGGAGGTGCGCATGTTGGCCGAGAAGGAAGTCGTCGACTCGGTCCAGAGTCTGCAGACCGAGGCCGACCTGGAGCAGGCCCGCGCCGTGGCGCCCGAGGCGGCCCTGGGCGATATGGTCATGGTGGATTCGACGCCCGAGGATTTCGGGCGTGTGGCGGCACAGACCGCCAAGCAGGTCATCCTGCAGCGGCTGCGTGAGGCTGAACGCGACGCCCAATACGAGGAGTTCGTCGACCGCGAGGGCGACATGGTGCACGGCACCGTGCACTCGATCACGCCGCAGGCGGTCACCGTCGGCCTCGGCCGGGCGGAAGCGATCCTGCCGCGCAACCAGCAGATCCCCGGCGAAGGGTTCCGCGTTCGGGACCGCATCCGGGTGTACGTCCTCGAAGTGCGCAAGTCGTCGCGCGGGCCGGTGATCGTGGTCACGCGCACGCATCCCAACATGCTGCGCCGGCTGCTGGAGATGGAAGTGCCGGAGATCAGCACCGGGCTGGTTGAGATCAAGGCCATCGCCCGCGAGGCCGGCAAGCGGGCCAAGGTCGCCGTGGCGGCGATGCGCGACGGGATCGACCCGGTCGGCGCGTGCGTCGGGCTGCGCGGCGTGCGCATCCAGTCGATCGTCCGCGACCTGAACGACGAGAAGATTGACGTCATCGAGTGGAATTCCGACTCGGCGACGTTCATCCTGAAGGCCCTCAGCCCGGCACGCGTCTCAGGCGTCTACCTGGACGAGGACCCGGAGCGCGGCCGCACGGCGCTGGTGGTCGTCCCGGAGGACCAGCTCAGCCTGGCCATCGGCCGCGCCGGGGTCAATGCCCGGCTGGCGGCCCGGCTGACCGGCTGGCGCATCGACATCAAGAGCCTGATCGAAGCGGCGTCGGAGTCGCTCAACCGGCTGCGCACCGACACGCTGTACACCGATCTGATCGAGCGCTTCGCCGAGAGCCTGCCCCACATCGAGGCCATCCTGGCCAAGAAGGAAGAGGGGCGGCCGGTAACGCCCGAGGAATACAGCGCACTCACGTCGTTCGTCGAACGCGTGCAGCGCGAGGTCGAAGCGCGGCGCGGCGCCCGTCGGCTGGCCTATCTCGAGAAGCTGGCGGCGGTGCGCGGAGAGATCCCGCCCACAGCCTACGACACGCCGCTGGCTCAGGCCAACCTGCCCGAGCGAGTGCTGGCCGCGCTGACCGAAGCCAACTACGACTCCTGCGGCAAGGTCCTCGAACTGCTCGGCATGAACCCGGACAAGCTCCTGGCGCTGGAAGGCTTTGGCCCGAAGGTCGTCGAGGAACTGCGCGACGTGCTGCTCTCGCATCCGTATCCGCAGCCGGAGCCGGTTCCCGAGCCGGAGGCGCTGGCAGAGGTCGCGGCCGAAGCGGCGGTTGAGGGTGCGGCGGCGGCCGAGGTTCCGTCCGAGATGATGGTCGAGGCTGCGCCGGCCGAGGCACAAGCCGAGGCGCAAGCCGCGGTGGTGGCCGCCGAAGGCGAGCCAGTCCCGGTCGAAGGCGCCGACACGCTCGAGAAGGCGTTCCAGGCGATCGCCGCGCAGATCAGCGCGGTGGCGGCGGACGGCGTGCTCGAAGAGGAAGAAGAGACTGAAGGCGGCGCGGCGGACAAGAAGAAGAAGGGCAAGAAGAAGAAGGGTGCTCGGACGGTCGTCTTCGACGAAGCTACCGGCGGATTGGTGGTTCAGAAGCGGAGGAAGCCCGGCCGGGGCGGTGGGTGGGACACTGGCGAGTTGTAGCCCCCACGACTCTCGCTCGACCTGAGAAGGCCTCATGGCTGCCAAACGCACTCGGCCCGTACGGCACATACCCGTCCGCACCTGTGTGGGCTGTCGAAGCGTGCTCCCGAAGCGCGCCCTGATCCGGATTGTCCGCTCGCCGCTGGGCGTGCGGGTGGACCCTACCGGCAAGGCCGCGGGGCGCGGGGCCTACCTGCATGACCGGCGGTCGTGCTGGGATGCCGGGCTGCGCGGCGCACTCGCCCGGGCGCTGCACACCGAACTGAGTGACGCCGATCGCCAGCACCTGACGGCGGTGGCGCAGGGCCTGCCGGACGATGTTCAGGCCGGCTAACTCGGGCGACGACATCTTGGGCACGACATGACGAGCGCCTCCTCGCGCTGACGCGCGCCGGCTGCTGCTCGCTGCCCCGCCCGGATGGACTGGGAGGTCGGTATGAGCGAAGGCGGCCGCAAGGTCCTGGAAGTCCCCTCGACCCTGACTGTACGCGATCTGGCCGATCGCATGAGCATCAGCCCGATTGAGATCATCAAGAAGCTGATGGCCAACGGCGTGATGGCCAACATCAACCAGCAGATTGACTACGACACGGCCGCCATCGTGATGGAGGAGTTTGGGTTTGAAGCCAAACCTCCCGAGGCGCCGGCACCGGACGCCGGCGAGGAGCAGGCGACCACCTCCGGCTGGCGGCGGCTGATCAGCGACGAAGACCCGAGCTCGCTGGTCACACGGCCGCCGGTCGTCGCCATCCTGGGACACGTCGACCACGGCAAGACGTCGCTGCTCGATGCCATCCGCAAGACGAACGTCGCGGAAGGCGAGGCGGGCGGCATCACCCAGCACATCGGTGCCTACCAGGTACGGCACAAGGACCGCCTGATCACCTTCCTGGACACGCCTGGACACGCTGCCTTCACGGCCATGCGAGCGCGCGGCGCCCAGGGAGCCGACATCGCCATCCTGGTGGTCGCGGCCGATGACGGCGTCATGCCGCAGACGCGCGAGGCGCTGGCGCACATCAAAGCGGCGCGCGTTCCGGTGCTGGTCGCCCTGAACAAGATCGACCGGCCGAACGCCAACCCCGAGCGGGTCAAGCAGGAGCTGTCCGACGCCGGGCTGACGACCGACGAGTGGGGCGGGGAGACGATGGTCGTGCCGGTCTCAGCCAAGGTGGGCACCGGGCTGCCGGACCTGCTTGAGGCGATCGTGCTGACGGCAGACACCACCGAGATCAAAGCCAACCCGAAGGGCAAGGTGCTCGGGACGGTGATTGAAGCCGAGCTTGATCGGGCGCGCGGCACGGTCGCCACGCTGCTGGTTCAGAACGGGACCTTGAGGGTCGGCGACGTTGTCCTGGCCGGCAAGGCGCTGGGCAAGGTGCGTGCCATGTTCGATTACCAGGGCAAGCCGATCCAGCAGGCGACGCCGTCGACGCCGGTGGCGGTCACCGGGCTGTCGGACGTCCCCACGGCCGGCGATCTGTTCACCCTGGCGGCGTCCGAGAAGGAAGCCCGAGCCCAGGTGGCGGAACGCGCGGCCGGGGTCCACGCGCCGGAAAAGAAGTCCGCCGCCCTGACGCTCGACCAGGTCTTCGAAGCCTTCCAATCCGGCAAGGCGCAGGAGCTGCGCCTGATCATCAAGGCCGACGTCCAGGGATCGCTTGAGCCGATCGTCTCGTCGCTCTCCGGACTCAGCGCCGGCGATATCAAGGTCAACATCCTGCACGCCGCCACCGGCAACATCGGCAACGACGATGTGATGCTGGCGGCCGCCTCCGAGGCGATCATCATCGGCTTCAGCGTCGCCGCCGACCCCGCCGCCCGCCGGCTGGCAGAGGCGGAAGGCGTCGACATCCGCCAGTACGACATCATCTACCGGTTGACCGAGGACATCGACAAGGCCCTCAAGGGCATGCTGGCCCCCGAGGTGCGCAAAGTGGTCGTCGGACGGGCGGAGGTGCGCGCCGTGTTCCGCATCCCCAAGCTGGGCAACATCGCCGGCTGCCTGGTCGTCGAGGGCGACATGAAGCGCAGCGCCCGTTGCCGGGTCGTGCGCACCGGAGCCGAGATCTACGACGGCCCGATCACGTCGCTCAAGCACGAGAAGGAAGACGAGCGCGAGATCCACGCCGGCTTTGAGTGCGGCATTGGGATCAAGGGCTTCACCGAGTTCAAGACCGGCGACGTGCTTGAATGCTACGCCGAGGAAGAGTTCAGCGCCGGCTGAGGGCCGTATGCCGACGGACACACGCATTCGACGGGTGGCGGAGCGCATCCGCGGCGACCTGGCCGAGCTTCTGCTGCGCGGCGTCAACGACCCGCGCCTCGAGGGGCTGACGATCACCGATGTGGAAGTCGATCGCGAGCTGGCTTTCGCCACGATCTACGTCACGGCCACGCTGGGCGAAGAGCGGCGCGAGGAGATCCTGAAGGGGCTCCGGCACGCCTCGGGCTTCATGCGTTCGGCGCTGGCCAAGAGCATTCAATTGCGCGCCTTCCCGCAGCTCCGCTTCCGCTGGGATGAGTCCCTGGAGCAGGGGACCCGGATCGACGCCCTGTTGAAGGCGGTGCGCGACCAGGATCGGAAAACCGGTGGCGGGGCTGGCCAGGGCTGACGTCCAGAAGGCGCGCCGGCGTCTGACGGCCGCGCAGCACGTGGCGGTCGTCTCGCACGAGCGCCCGGATGGCGATGCCGTCGGTTCGCTGCTGGCTGTGGCGCTCGCCCTGCGCGCCATGGGCAAACGCGTCGACGCCATCCTGTCGGACGGCCTGCCGTCGCGCTTCCGGTTTCTCCCCGGCGCGGGCACGATCCGGCGCGACCTGACCCCCGGCGTGGACCTGCTGCTGACCGTCGACTGCTCGACGTTCGACCGGCTGGGCCTGCCTCCCGATCTGCGCCCGGCGATCAACATCGACCACCATCCCACCAACACGCGCTTCGCCGAGGTGAACCTGATCGAGCCTCAGGCGTCGGCCACGGCCGAGGTCCTCTTCGACCTGGCGCCTCGACTGGGTTGGACGATCGATGCCGATGTCGCCACGTGCCTCCTGGCCGGCATCGTTACCGACACCATCGGCTTTCGGACCGCGAGCACCGCGCCGCGCGTCCTGCAGGTCGCCGCCGGGTTGATGGAACGCGGCGCGGCGCTGACGGAGATCTACGAGAAGGCCCTCAACCAGCACAACCTGGCGGCGCTGCGCTACTGGTCGCGCGGCCTTGGCCGGCTCGAGTGCCGCGACGGGCTGGCCTGGTGCGCGCTGACGCTCGACGACCGACGGTCGTCGGAGTATCGCGGCCGCGATGACGCCGACCTGATCAACCTGCTCGCCACGATCGAGGGCGCACGCATCGCCCTGGTCTTCGTCGAGCAGAGCGGCGGGCGGACGAAGATCAGTTGGCGCAGCCGCGAGGGGATCAACGTCGCCCGCGTCGCCGAGCAGTTCGGCGGCGGAGGGCATGACCTCGCCGCCGGAGCCATGGTCGGCGGCGAGCACGACGCCATCCTGCAGGCGGTCCTGGCCGCCACGCGCGCCGCGCTCGAGACCGCGCCGTGAAGGACTTCGGCCTGATCCTGGTCGACAAACCTCTCGGGCCGACCTCGCATCACATCGTTCATCGGGTGCGTCTGGGCACCGGCATTCGCAAGGTTGGGCACGCCGGGACGCTCGACCCGCGCGCCTCCGGGCTGCTCGTCCTGTGCCTGGGTGCGGCCACCCGGTTGAGCGAGTACATCTCAACCTCCGCCAAGCGGTACGAAGCCGTCGTGCGCTTCGGCGCTGCAACCCGCACGTACGACAGCGACGGAGAGGTCGTCAGCCGCTCGGCGGCCATCCCCACACTCGGGCAGATCGAATCCGCCCTGCCGGGCTTCTCCGGGGAGATCGAGCAGGTCCCGCCTCCCTTCAGTGCGGTCAAGGTATCCGGCCAGCGCGCCTATGACCTGGCGCGCTCCGGGAAGGATGTCGAGCTTGGGCCGCGGACCATCACGATCTACGCCCTGCGTGTGCAGGCGTACGAGCCGCCGGACCTGTCCCTCGAGGTCGAGTGCTCCGCCGGCACGTATATTCGGTCGCTGGCGCACGACCTGGGCGCGCGGCTCGGCAGCGGGGCCTACCTGGCGGCGCTGCGCCGCACCCAAGCCGGGCCGTTTGACATCCGCCAGGCCGTGACGCTCGATGGGCTGGAGCGCGCCTTCCTGGATGGGACCTGGGTAGATTCCGTACTCCCGGCGACCGAAGCGCTCCCCGGCTTTGTCCATGTGCGCCTGGATGCCGAGCAGGTGGAGCGCATCCGCCGCGGGCACCGCGTGCCGGCCGTGCCGGAGTCATCCGGCCTCGCCTGCGGGCTCGATCCGCAGGGTGAACTGGTGGCCATCCTGGAATCCGCCGATGAAGGGCAGATGTGGCACCCGCGCAAGGTCTTCCTGGAGTGAACGCCTGATGTCGCGTGCCGCCTCCCTCGACGAGCTGCATCTGCCGGCGAGCGTTCTGACCATCGGGTCGTTCGATGGCGTGCATCGTGGTCACCAGACGTTGGTGCGTGAGATGGTCGACGATGCGCGGCAGATGGGCGTTCCCGCCGTCGTGCTGACGTTCTTCCCGCATCCGTCGGTCGTTCTGCGCGGCCGGCGACCGTCGTTCTACATCATGACCCCCGACGAGAAGGCGGCTGCTCTCACGGTGCTGGGCGTCGATACCGTCGTCACCCAGCCCTTCGACCAGACCCTGGCGCACATCAGTGCCGGCGATTTCCTTGCGCGCTTGCGGCAGCACCTGGGATTCAGGGGATTGTGGGTCGGGGAAGACTTCGCCCTCGGGCACCGACGGGAGGGCAACCGGTTGTTCCTCGAAGCCGCCGGCCGCGAGCAGGGGTTCGCACTGCACGTCGTGTCCCCGTTCCTGATGGGCGGCGAGGCGGTCAGTTCGACGCGCGTGCGCGAGGCGCTGCGCTCGGGCGACGTCGCCCGGGCGGCTTCGTACCTCGGCCGGCCGTTCACGCTGCCGGGCAAGGTCGTGCGCGGGGCGGGACGGGGCCGCCGCCTCGGCTACCCGACCGCCAACCTCGATTTCTGGGATGAGCGCGCCTATCCGGGCGTAGGCGTGTACGCCTGCTGGGTGCTGGCCGGCGGGCGCCGACTGGCGTCTGTCACCAACATTGGCCTGCGCCCAACCTTCGAGGTCGACGCGCAGCGCCCGATCATCGAAGCGCACCTGCTGGACGCGCAGATCGACCTGTATGAACAGGAGATCACGCTGGTCTTCGTCGAGCGGCTGCGGGACGAGCGCCGCTTCGACGGCCCGGAAGCGCTGCGCGAGCAGATCGCCCGCGACATCGGCCGGGCGCGCGCCCTGCTGGCCACACCGGAGGGCGGCCATGCCTGACCGCTTCCCGCGCCAGGTCTACCTGCTGACCGCCCGCCAGCTCTCCCCCGAGACCATCGCCGTCACATTCGCCAAGACCTCGCGCTCGCCGCAATCCTTCCGTCAGATCGCCGCTGAGCTCTCGGAGGAAACGTCCGCCGAGTTCCACGAGAAGTGGGTCGTTGGATACGGGCATGCCTCGGTCGCCGAGCACGCCGTCCTGCATCTGGCGTTCGAGAACATCTCGCGGCTGGCGGTCGAGACGATCGAGTCCAATCGCCTGGCGTCGTACACCGAGAAGTCGACCCGTTATCAGAAGTGGGAGCCCGAAGGGTACTACGTTCCGACGGAGATCGAAGGCACGCCGCACGCCGAGATCTACCGCCGAACGTGCGCCCAGTTGTTCGCCGCCTACCATGAGGCGCTCGAACCGCTGGCGGGCGTCGTCAAGCAGGCGCACCCGCAGCGCGACGGCGAGAGCGATGAGAAGTGGGACGGCCGCATCCGCTCACGCTACGTCGATGCCGCCCGCTACCTGCTGCCCGCCGCATCGCTGGCCAACGTCGGCATGACGGCCAACGCCCGTGTGCTCGAGCACGCGCTGCGCAAGATGCTCGCCAGCCCGCTGGGCGAAGTGCGCGCTATTGGCGCCGAGGTCCAGGCCGCGGCGCTGCGCGAGGTGCCGACGCTGCTCAAGTACGCCGGCCCTTCGCCCTACCTCGAGGGCACCGAGGCGGCGTTGGCGGCGGCAGCCGATGCGATTCCGGCCGGGGGACAGGGCGATTGGCTGACCCTGACCGCCGAGGACCCAGACGGCGAGGTACGCGTGCTGGCTGCGGGGCTGTATCCGTACGCCTCAGCCGGGATCGAGGCGCTCGAGGCGCATGTGCGCGGGCTGGACTCCGGGGGGCGCAAGGAGCTGGCCGAAGCGCTGCTGGGCCGGCTCGGCCGCTTCGACATCCCTCTGCGCGCCCTTGAACATCAGACGTTCTCGGCCGAGGTCGTCCTCGATCAGGGCGCGTACTTCGAGCTCAAGCGCCACCGGTTGATGACGCAAACGCCGCAGCGCCTCACCGCCGATCTGGGCTATGCCGTCCCGCGCCTCTTCACCCGGGCCGGGATCCAGCCGGCGTACGATCGGGCTATGCAAGCTGCCGCGGAGGCCTACCGACTGCTGGCGGTGTGGAATTCGGACGTGGCGGCTTACGTCGTCCCCAACGGGTTCAACCGGCGCGTCTTGATGACCTTCAACCTGCGCCAGGCCTACCACCTGATCGAGCTGCGCTCGGCCGCCAACGCCCACTTCGCCATGCGACGCGTGGCGCTTCGGCTGTCGGAGGAGATCCGACGCGCTTCGCCGCTCCTCGCCGCCTGGCTCCGCCTGCCCGAGGCGGTGGACTGGCGCGCCCTCGAAGCCGAGCACTTCACCCGCGCCTGACGGGTGCCGGCGTCCGGCTCCTGCGTTCCCCGATTCCCTGTCTCCCATGGTGGCGGATGGCAGACGCCGCGGGCTCGAGCCGCGGCATCATGCCGGGTTGGAGTGTGTCGGGCTCAGTGCCTGCGCGCGGCGACGTAGATATCGGCTTCGAGCATCGTTCCGTCGCGGTAGAAGTGGTGCACGAAGTACAGGTTGCCCAGTTCATCGAGCGTCGGCTCGCCGGCGAATCGCTCGACGATCAGCTCTGGCGCGGACCACGCCTCGCCCACTCGCTCGGACCGGAAGACGCCCGGTGATCCCAAGTACGTGCGCGTGAACCAGAGCTCATTCCCGTCCGGGGTGACGTACGGCCAACCCTCGTCGGCCTCGGTGTTGACCTGCGCGACGTTGACCGATGGCGACCACTTCCCGCTGCCGTCGCGGACAGCCATCCAGATATCGCGCCCGCCAGCGCCGGCCTGCCGGTCGGAGTGGAAGTACAGAGTCTGCCCGTCCGAGGCGAAGTGCAGTTCACCCACCTGACCATCCTGAGGGAGCAGGGCAGCAGCCGATTGCCAGTCCTGCCAGGCGCCGTCCAGCCAGCTGGCGGCGAACCAGTTGATTCCTTCCCAGCCCTCGCGGGCCGAGCAGAACCACAACCGGTCGCCCAGGACGAAGGTGCAGCCATCGAGCGCGAGCTTGCCTGCATCCTGGAGCAGGACGCGCTGAGGCTTCTCCCAACCGACGTCACCGGGTGTGGCCATATAGATGCCGGTCACGCCGTCGAGAAGCTGCCTCTCGGCCGGAACGGCGGCCGAGGGCGTGAAGACGAAGTAGAACCGGCCGTCAGGGGCGACGAACGGTGAATCCTCCAGGCCAGCCGTGTTGACCGGCCCGGGCATGGGGACAGGCTCGGCGTAGTCCGCGGAGTGGAGGATCGGTGGGTAGACATCATCTGCCGGCGTCCGCTTGATGGCGTTCGAAGGGATCGCTGCTTGCCTCGAACCCGATCCCGGCGTTGCTGCCGCTGGCGCGGTCGCCAGCCCGGCCGTTGACCCGCAGGCTGTCGATCCGACGGCAGCGACCAGGGTGGCCAACCGGATCGTATGCGCCAGTCGATGACGTCCACCGGATCGAGGCCTGCGTGCGATGACCATCTCAGCCTGCCAGGGAGACAAGGACGCCTCCGGTC